>JAAUXU010032249.1_pt1 | contig 43528 bp, 34 predicted proteins | sample 7278151 | NCBI WGS metagenome assembly JAAUXU01 (sample SAMN14350113, study PRJNA611818) | marine sediment metagenome | isolation source: surface marine sediment (1.8m) | place: French Polynesia: Moorea | collected 2018-08
AGGAATTTCCCCACGTTGCCTTACTGTTTTTTTGTGTCATACATTACTAGTAATCACTAATCACCATGTCCAGATATCTCCCCCCCCCCCCACCATAATTCCCCTCGGAAGATAGCCCCAAATGAGGGGGAATCAATAACTGTCGTCTTTGCGCGCATATCGAAATGTCCGAGCATAAGAAGAAGACGCACGAGTCCTTCTTGTCTAGAGACGTCGGCGAGGAATCTCCATTTCCCTAGCTTCACACTCTGACATGTGAATGTCTCCAGCATTCGCTGAGGCTGGCACTGGACGGTCAGTAGTCAACTAGCACTGACAGACACGTACAGAGCAGGCGTCAAAAAGTCAACGCTGCACGTGCATGAGTAGTTCAATCCATCACGTAGAAAATGCAGCCAAGTGAGTACGCGGTTGCTCACGTGCAGCTCGTGGAAGTGCATATTGAGTGTGTTCCATCCAACTCCAGACCTTTTCGTCAAGGTTCCCGGTGCCAAATAGGCTTGAAAAATGTTCCAGATAGCGCCAGTTGGAGAGGAGTAATGATCTTTTTTGCAAGCTCGCACCAATAGATTTCAAGTGAAAAGAACTGGGAGGTGACTGACTGGAAACCTACTGGCAACAGAACATGGGCCTCCGTAAATCTCGGGATTCGCAATGCAGATATGCGGGAGAAATAGTGGAAGAAAGAGTGACATATTTATCGCTCTGGGAGGACGACGATCGGGAGGATGAGAATGAGCAGGAGGAAGCAACAGTGTCTTTAGACGCAGTGACGTCACCATTGTTGATCTGCCACTGCCACGGCATGACTTGAAAGCATCTGAACGGTCAATCGAGCCCACAAGTCGAAGAGGCTCATTCGCTGGTCGCCGAGTCAAACCTTGCGTTTTTCTCCCTTAAATTGCATGACGTAATCGTATATTACCCGCCGTCCTACGCAAAATCAGCATTCTGCACACGGCTGTGCAAACGCAGCCCTCAATTTCCCTTGGAAGAGAGGTGACTGCAGATAGGACTTCTTCCAATTTATTCAATCTGACGCCCAGACGAGGGGTAAGAGACAGAAAGAGATGTCTCTGTCTACATGCTAATACACACTTTAAGCATATGTACCAACCCTGCGAGGAAAAAAAACATATGTACCTCTAGGAAGAAACGTAAGTTGCACTCTTACCTGGCGACGGAAAAAGAGATTTCATCTCAATGCAGGCTCTGAGCCCATCCCTATTCATTTCCTAAGAACTAACCGAACCCCTTCGTGTGCATGTACATACAGGGTTACTCGATTGAAACGTGATGGTTACAAACTCAATTTTCTTCTCCATGTTAAGTAACAACTAACCTTTGACAATACGCATCAACTTTCTAATATTGGAGAATCAAATGCAGCCGTTGTCAAATTCATTTCAAATTCATGCAGTTTTTGGAATCCCAATTCATTTCACCACGTGGTTTCCTCTCCACAGTGTACAGCAGCACTCTAGTCTGTATCTGACGCTCAGTACTCGGTGCAGGACAGTACAAACTGATCTGCAGCTGTGCAATAGCAGAAAAACCCTAAAAACTCTGCCTCGCTCTGAAAAGGTGTCCTGCAAAACAACCAACAATAGCAAGTTGATGGGTGCGTTTATGAACTGACGTGACTAGTGAAACCTTGAGCAAAATATGCTTACCTCTACATCCAGTTGCATAACACTCTACGTATATTCAGACACGTGCAGCAAGGAAATCTGGGCAGAGAGAGAGAGAGAGAGAGAGAGAGAAAAGAGGCTGAGAGGTTGAAGAGTAAATCAACGTCAGCACGCTAGTAGCACTTTTCACTTGCCATCGTTGAAAGTACCCCACTACAGGCCAAACGACATCTGTGGCTTTCATCTTTGTGGGCCTTTGGGGCAAAAAGTTGAATATGACGTCGGCGTAACTGCCCCAAATTTCCGTCTCAGCAGAGCAGCTACCCTGCAGTGCTGCCTACGTATTGCCTAGCATGTATGGTGGAACTATATTTTCCGAGCTTTGACTGACGTGATTTGACCTGTCCGAGGCCTTAAATTGTCCTAAGGCGGAGGCCCAAGAACAATAGGCACAAGGCCGAGGACAAGTCAAAACCGTTGTCAAAACAGGGAGCGCATCGTGTACATTACGCCCGTGCAATTTTAAATTAAACGCAAAATTTGTTTCTTCAGTCTTCAGCACCTCGAGAAATGTGCTGCTGCTCTAGCGCCTATGCTCGTTCTCACAATGTAGCCCAGTTTCTGGGCCATATAGTCCCAAAATATTTCCCAGCTGCACTAAAAAATCAAATGTATTCAAAAAATTTCGTGCTAAGTACACTACAGAACTAACTATGTACATGTCCGTTCGGCCGGGCAAGCACGGGGGGTCCGTATCAAATTGTACACTGTATAGTGAGATTTTCTGTACGCATTGCACGATTGTAAGGAGGCTTTGAATGATTTTAAGTGTTGTCATAATAAAAACCTAATATCAATTGACGCCACTGCTTTTTACTTTTGGTTTTTGAAGTTTAACACCACTTTTTTCGTGCACAAAGTGTGCAATTAATACTTTCACTAGAATTTTATTGTAGTTCTGCTGTTGTATGGTTCACTTACCATAGGGTCCTTCTTCATAGTGCAATGGAGCGGGCCTTATAGAAAAACCGCCTGCTCCAGAAGTGGATGCCTACATTGAGGGTCAGCTGATCCCCTAGACCTGTATAGGCTTAGATGTCAGAGTGCTGTCCCTCAATCCACAGTCATGTCCTGTCTACCGCATATTTTCTCAAGTGTTGTAGGTTCGAATCCAGCCAATTTTATCAGTTCTATTAAGTTCTTTTCAGTTCCTTTTTGTAGAAAAAAAACTGTAAAAAAGCTTTAAAAACACAAAAAATGTGACGTAGAACAGCAAACGTCCATCTGGGCGAGGCCCCTACACCCTCCTTTAGATTTTACAGCTCTCGGGCCATGACGACCCTCGGTCCCCCTCGGGTCATCATGGCCCTCGAGCTTCAATGCAAACTCTAGCGGACTATATAGTGCCACGTGCCCAGAAGGACTTCTATAATTAATTCGTCATGACATAAGAATTGTCGGAAACCGACAAAAGGTACGGTAAAGTATAGTTGAATTTAGCATGTTTTGTTACAAGCCTGTTGTCGTAGCTGAGTCCATAAAAAAACTTGCTTTTAGAAAACATCTCTTCAGTAATCTTTTTATTGCTCAAAAGACATGACCTTTCTTTCTGATTTTTTCAAACTTTGTGTACTGCTTAAACCATGTACAAAAACATGAGCTCTCACCAATTGAACCTCTTGTCGTTGAGGTGAAAAGGTACGACGAACCTGCAACGTGTTCCGCAATGAGCATCAGCTATAAACGAGAGAGTCGTCTGGGCTCCCGTCGCTGTTTGTCTCGCATCTCATGACTGCAAAATTTGGAGGAAAAAAGGCGAACCCCATGGACCTATTATACATTTACACACTGTTAATGGACTCCTTCAGAGTGCTGTAGGGCAAGCTGTAAATTTTATGTAGCAGTTTATAGGGAGGCAGGAAGTTGATGCCTTTCCCATAACAATAGCCACTCTCTGCTGCGTCATTCCCCCTTAATGCACACTTTGGCGTCCATCTCTTCCGATTATTCTGGTTTCATCACCTCTTGCGAGGGGATTGCCCACCCTTAAATTGAATAGGCCAAGTGCCTTTAGTTGGTTCAATTTCCTTGCCTTTGTTTGTGCTTTTCTTTAACTTTCAAGGCCGGAAGGCCTTCTTCTGTGGGAGCGGAGTACAGAGTATCTATGCGGTTAGCTTAAGATCGAAGTACTAAACCTTTATTGGCACATCCGCTGCCGATGGCGACTCTGTACTTCTTCCGCAGAAGTACCATGCACGTAAGACCGGGGATTAGGGCGGGGCTGACTGGGATGGGTCGTTACCACAAAGCCCATTTGGCGACCAGAGAAGCAGCCCTGCGAAAAAATATATCGCAGAAGAGAGAAAGAAAAGAGTCTTAAACTTATACGTACGACACGGATGCAAACTTTCTTCTTCTCGCGTGTGCCTTAGAGTTAGAGGACGAGTCCTACTTGCATATGCGCAGTTGTACTATGTTCAGCACAATGTAAGTACAACGGCAGGACAATGTAAGTCCAGCATGCAGCACTAGGTGCAGGACAATGTACGAGACAATGAAAGTCCAGCATTCAGGACACTGTACAAGACATGTGCAAACGTATGGTGAGTGTGATGTGCTGAAGTCAAGAGCTGTTGCGTGTAGTGTAAAGACATGGGGACCATATTCATTGCACATCAACAATGGCTCTTAGAGGATCAAAATAATTGAACTGTGTACCCAAATAAGCGATTTTGCATCCAATTTGATCACAGCAGGCGGAATGACATGTTCAACACCAACCCTTCGAGGCGTTGGTCAGGCTTAACCTAACCACATTCAGCCTGAGTGTCAAGCCTAAGCACCTGCACTGATTTTTTTTAGGATCAGTTGGGTGTTTCACTTCACCTACTATGATAGATATTATGCGTGAAATCATCCCTCTTGATGAGCGCCTTAGTGTTAAAGGGAAGCTTCTTCTATAATTTCTTAGAGATTTTGATGCCTGACCCACTATATTTTCCCCTGAGACAATTAGCTGTCGACCGGACCAGTGTAGGGAAAGACAATGGCTCGTCTCGCCCATTGTGTAAATGTTGATTGCTCACAAAAAAATACAGGTCCTGACCAGTCTCTTTGTAGGACAAATAATTGTATTTTCCGTCGAGTGAACAAAACTTCCGCACCGCATCTGCGTCACAACGAAATCTCTGTTTGCGAAGGTTGGTACAAAACTGCTCGAAAATTAAAGACAATGACTCACTAAGATAATACTCCCTTGTTTATTAACATTTATGCTCTGACAAAAAGAGAGCTCCCCTCCCCGATACGGTATTATACGGTCGATCGAGTGACTCAATCGGCCGTGATTTATGGATTGAGGCTGATCTCGCCAACAGCATCTTTCCCCCCTTTTCGGCCTCGCGCATTTGGCGTCCAAATTGAATTCCTGAGAGAAAAACAGCTGACAGGGCAAAGGCCACTCAGGGGCAGAAACACCCGTCCGGGATGCAGCATCTGCTTGTACCATACCTGGCGCAGTCGTACTTATTACTTCTCTTACTTCTGCCAACCCATCTCTCATTTGTATAAGAAGAGTGATTGGAAACTGTTCGAAGCTTAGGATGGGAGATGTCTAGAAGGGGATGGTTTGGGTGTAAACCTTCGACGCGCAATCTTCTTCCTCATGTTCGTCGATTGCTGCCGATGGAAACAGGGTCCTTGGGTACGACGAGGTTATTCGTGGGCCCTCTTTTCCTATGCCTTTGGGCATGTTCAGAATATGGCGAGAAAGCTTTGCCAGGCGCGGCTCCGTCAGCATTGTGTTGACACGAAGGCAAAAGAAGCATACTAATATAGTTTCGAAACCACCAAGGTTTCTCACTAAAATGCAATGGGTTGGGTCAGTATGATCGTAGTAAGACTCTTCTTTCTCCTCTTTCTTTCCTTAGACACTTCGTCGTCCAAAGTTCAGCTACAAGCACATCCTCACATTCCCTCGCCACCATCACTCATTCTACCCACTAGTTCTTTCGGAAAAGAAGATCCAAAGATTGACCAAGGACTGAAGAATAACGTTAGCGCCTCGGTGGGGAGAACAGCTCAACTCAAGTGCAGAGTCAAAGATCTGGGACACAAATCGGTAAGTTGTGCCTTGCTTTGCAATGATGTCCTTGTCTTAAATGGGTAAATAGAACGTTCACAGAACACAAGCAATGTCGGCATGAGCAAGTACTTGCACATGACTCGCAGTGGGAGAAACCAGAACAAGTATTACCTCAAGTCGTATGCTCGAGGGCTCACACGATGTGGTGCTTATCGTAATGAGCTCAGCGCAAGGATCAGCACAGATCATGAGATGAGAAGACGACCTTTTAACGACACACTGAAGACCTGACCTTGCGCTGAAGTGGGGAGATAAGATACAATGACCCCAACTTAAGCTCTGCTTGGCTGCACTGCAACAAGAGCTAAAAGCTTGAGTATATGATGGATGGACGTGCATGTGCGAGAACAATGCACACATGTTCTTTACGCCCTGTGCCAGTTGGATAGGCTCAGGGTCGTAACTTTGATATCTCTGTAAGTACGATGAGTTGTGAATCTTTAATGTGGTGAAGAAGAGTCAAGGGGGGAGGAGGCATATGCTGATTACCTTGCCTGTCTCTTCAAACTGTCATTGCCATTGAGCGCACAAAACCGTTTATATGTGAGCGTGATTGTGCCATTTTTGATAAGCAAGTCAATGTCTGATAGTTTTCGTCTACTACAGTGCCTGGATCGCACTTACAGAGATATTAAAGTCACGATCCTGTGCCTCTCAAAGTGGCACAGTCTGGAGTTAACTGTACGCTATACATTGTGGGGCACTCTATTATGAAAATGACTTTCACGGGTCATTTTGGGGCAGATTTACAAGTAAGCTAGGTCAGGTAGATTAGGGGCTACCTAGAGATACCAGGATTCATAGGTATGAGTAGAAAAGAGACGGAAATTCTGAACAGATTTTGTCTTCTAAATCTTCTAAATTCCCGCCCATGAATGTTTACAATTTGGTTCCCGTCACTGCAGTGCCGAAGTGCGACCTGCAAAACATTTTGTTTGGCCACGCGTTTCATGGACAACGGGTGGGGGGCAAATCCACGTTATACCTGAGCAAGCGTGTGTAGATCACAGTCTGAAGAGTGGGAGAATGCACTGCCAGTTCCTCTCTGCAACATGGAGGAAAATGTGGAGTTCGATCAACTGTAGGTTCTGTTGTGCAGGTGCGCCAAAACAAATGCTTCTAGCAAAGGACTGTTTCCTTGCCCTTCTGACAAATACAGGGGACATCGCTTATAAGAGCACTGTTGCGACTTGAGCAAATGTTCGAAAAAGCAGTTTCTAGGTTTTTGTGTGTTTCCACTTGAACATATTCTAGGTATCAGGTAATCCTGTTACCAATTTCCTAGTTCCAAACTGGGTCATTTCTCTCAGTTTCGTAATGGAAATGACTGTCACTTAGACGTCGTTGCACACTCGCCGTAACAAATCATGGTCAGAGTTTCCTCCGAGACTGGAAACCCATTCTTTGTACACTCATAGCAGCAACCGTCTCCTTGGCTGAGGGAATTTCTTCCTCTACGTCCCTATCCCCTGAATCACGCTCAATAATCTCATCTCCCACCTCTACCACAACTACCACGACTTCAATAGGCACATGACAAGTCCATTGTAGTTTTGCATCGCTATCAATGGTGCGGGAAAATTCAAAAAAGTGATCTTGCAGAGGGCGGGAATTTGTAGGATGCGCCTCGAGAGGATTCGAGACTTGAACAAAATGTTCTAATACGCGGTGTCCCCTGTAACCATTTTGACAAGGCTGTGACCACCATCCAAATCACCGAATTAGATGATGAAAGTCATCAAATTCTGCTGCCGTCTCGCCAACTCTGTATTGGACATGACACTGACAAAAATCGCGAATCTCCTGAGCTGTACGAGAGGCAGGACCGTCTGCAGGACCGCACTTTAAGTGGGGTAAGCTCCACACATGGCCAAGGTGAAGTAAGTCGGTGAGGGCGGAGGCAAGCGAGGAAGCTGTCAGAAACGCCAGACAGGAGAAGGAGGGCAAGGCCACCATTCGCGGGCTGACCAAGGAATTAGGCAGGAGCTCGGTGTCCATGGAACTCGTGATGAAGAAGGACATCGGGTATTCTCCATGCCAATGAGACGCCATTCTTCCTCGGTTAGGTAGGGTTCACCGACCGGGGGTTCTACCTCCCCGAGGGAGTTGGCGACGCACCCAGTCGTGCCAGTCACTACGGAGAGGAGAGACACCACGCTCAGCTCTGAGCCATCGCCGTTGTAGAATCCGAGGGCCTGACGTGCCACACACAGGGGCCGTTCCGTCTCTATTATGCAATGCATACAGGAGGAGTCCAGTGCATCATCTCATCTGGAGAGTGGGATTAATCTCGTGTGTTTGCTACATTGACCTTTGATCACACTTTTCAATGTATCTTTACAACAATTGCGACGATCAGCTACGTTATCCTCTTTCTCCTCTTCAGAACTCACAGAGATTCATAAGTGTACGGTAATTGTCGTAATCATTCATTCAATGTATCGGTCTTTCATTGCCATGAAATTATGCAAATGTTAAAACTCTGCCGAACATTTGGTTCGATGTGTCTGTACGGTAAAACTTAGACCTAATATAGTCTGTTCATAGTTTCAAGGTTTGATTGTCTTTCTGATCATCCTTGTTCACGGACATCTTCTGCATTCCCACTTTTGTCAACTATTGACTTTCCATGAATCTGCTCAGTTTTTTTGCACTTGTGAATACTCTTCTGTTCTTGAAGTGCCAAATGTTTCACGATATAGCTGAGCAAAAGTGGAGGCAATGGAGCGTTCAGGGAGCAGCACAAGTGCCACAAGCTTCTGAAACTGCATATAGAGACTGAGATTTTTTTAAAACCTTCCAAGGTTTTTGAGCTGAATATGATAGCGATTTCTCCTGTTCTCCAGTGTGGCAGGATCTGTTGATCTGTTGATCCTGCCACAAATGAAGTTTTTGCCAAATCGTTAATTACATTTTCCGAGCAGGCCTGCAGCCTGTTGAGCATTCTCAGGCAGAGGAGGAACTTGCAATCTTGTCCTTTTGACTGTGTTATTCTGGGCTTTATAAAACCCATCACCATCACACACCTCCTCATGCCTCAAAGCAGAGTGGTGACCTTCTGGAGCTGTTCAGACAACACACTTCTGTCGGCATTTCTGACACCTTCCTCTGGTGTAGTCCTTGGAACATGCTTTCCCATTGGAAACCCCTAGGAGTGATCCTTCTCAGTTGCGCCCCACCCATAGCACAAATACACATTTAGCAAAAATGTTGCTTTGTGCTTGCTCCACCGTGAGAGTTTTGAGGTGCGAGTAGCTGACTGGAAAGATGTTTACCACCATACGCGACATTTCCCACCGGTGTTAAACTTACAAGACCTTGCTCTACCATGCAAAGAAGATTTCTCCCCGCTAGAACGTACATTCACCAGATTTTTGCAATGTTACAAACTAGATCGTTCCACACGAAACACTGCTGTAGTAGAGACGGCCAGACTCAGAGAAAATGGAGCTTTGTTATTAGCCATGTTAAGGGTTAAGCCATGATGATAAAAGTTGCTAGAAGTCTTTTTCATTCAAACCAAACACTGAATTTCTTATGCAAATTGCAACGTCTGGAGGAGAAAAAGTCACGTAGGCGCTGTGCTTTTCCCACTTGCATTAAAAAATATACAGATAGAACAGCTGCACGAAATAGACATCATGACAAGGCTACTAAGCACAGTCTCTCTCGTTGTAGTTCGTGGTGCAGACACGTTCACGCACGTACGCACTACCTGCATCGCAGGACCATGACTATGAACAATATCCTAGGATAAATGACTCATCATACTCATCCTAATTCTTTTTCACTATGCTAAACCATCTACACGCCTTATCTACTCTACCTGATGGCACAAGGTTTAAAGTTGACTTGAGTCAATGAAGACATGTTTCAAGGTTCTTCTTTCTTTTAGCGTCCTCGCTATGTGGGCTAACGTCGTAAAAGAAAAAGAAATGGATGAGAATTTATGGTAAGGGGCAACGCCAACGGAGATAAATAGGGATCTGGGGAAACGATAAACTAGCAAACTAGATCTTCAGATAACTCTTATGCACCGAGCAGAGCTCTTCTAGTACTGTGAACTTATTTGGACACTTACGGCAGTCAACTCAAATACCGGCCACACACACAAGCTGTATGAGTCAAAAAGAACGAACGATGGAAGGGAATGAGATGGAGGAAGGGAAGGGTTAACATGATCAAGTCCACAGGGGAGATGAGGGTCAGTGACATGGACGGGACACGGATGTGCCAAGAGTAAGAGTGGTGTTAACAGAAGATTGAGTCAAAACAGAGAGGACATCGGAGATCCTGCCGGTTTGACCCGGAGAGTGCGTGTACCCAGGCGAGTAAAGTGCTATGATGACTTGTGGGACACTGGTGCTGAGGGTACAAATACGAGCGTAATCACGTGTCCATGCCAGGAGCAATTCTGCTAGTTTGGCTGATAACGAATTTAGAGAGCGAGAAATTCACCTAAAAATCCGTTCTCTGGAAACGTCACCGTATGAGCCTAATATGACGCCTGCCTGTAATTGTGCATTTGAGCAATTTCTTCCAGCGAATTTGTCTGGGACGCACTGAACGGCACCGTCTGTGTCTGGTGGGAAGAGGCCAGACTTTCTAGATACTACATACGGTACGTGGATGCTGAAGCAAATAACGACATACTGAAAGATCATAGCGAAACAGGGTGGGAAATGAAAGTCGACACAGGAAGTGCGTGTCCAAGACATCGAAAGGCTGAAACAGACTAAAAGAACATTTCTGACAACAGTCATGTAGGTACATTTGCGCGCGTTTTTCACGTAGCTCTAAACCTGTCACAAGATTTTTGGTTCAAAGAAAAAGATACCTTTGAATGCACACGTTGCGATCAAGCAGGAAGTTCTTCAGGAGCAAAAAAGGGCTCAGGGAATGTCAAAATGACATTATCTTCGCCGCCGAAAAAGGTTACAAAAACGAATAACACTGTAAAATCATTGCTGATGAGTTCGAATTGCTGTTAAAAATTTAATGCTTTGTGCTGTTATTTTTTGTTTTTGGTTAAAAATCCCTCACGTTTCATTTGATAGATATTAGGCTAGTTCCAAATGGTACTTTTTCTGGAGTTTCTAATTTTTCCATCCTGGGTTTTGGAAATAGGGTCAAATTAAGAGGATTTTACCTAAAAGTTTTTTCTAGGAGATCGGTTACTATCTGCACTTTTCATGTGAAGTTTATTACTTCAGTAGCACGGCACATAGAGTTGTCTGACTTTGTCACTCTAAAAATGCTATGTTGTAAAAGTATCCCTGATTGATCTGATATTTTAGGAGGTCGTAGTAGTCTTAGCCAAAAAATTCAGCTCAACCAGAGACACATAGGATAACATAGGATTTTTTGGAGTTTTGCTTTGTTCTGTCTATACATAAGTCGTAAAACTTCAAATTAAAAGTGCAGATAGTAAATGAATTTCTTTTCTTCAAAAAATGAGACTTGTTCCAGCTACACCAGTGTCTAGTGCCAATTTTCCACCTTGAAAATCTGAAGTTGAAATTTTCGAACTAGCCCAATAGATATCGAAGGACCGTGTACGTATATGCGTTACAGGGACGAACGAGCGCGTACATTGACAGTGAGAGAGTCTTGGCTGGAGCGCTCATGCATGAGTTCTCTTGTCCGCACTGTCGAAAGGAAGCCAATAGTGTCGGGACTAAATGAAGACTAATTGGACGAGGGACAACTGGCAACTGAAGCAATCAGTCTTGACTGACTTCATGCGTCAGAACGGAATGCGACTGTGCTGAGGAGATACATTTGTCTGCAGTAGATTACAAGACCGAGAAGGGAATCACTGGAATAGTGGATCAGATGGTTAAGTGGATGAAAGCTCTTGGGTCCAAAAGAAAATTGGTTTTTTTCTTATTTAAGTTTGTGTCAGATTGGTGGACCGAGATGTTCACTGGTCCAATGGGTGAATGGATCAATTCTAATCTTTATCATGGGCTCAATGACATTGCGACGAGAGTTGTTTCCATGTGTCATTTCCTGATGCAAACATTCTGACACAACAATCACTGACACAGAGTCTCTCCACCCCAATTAAGAACCCATATTCTAATTGCGTCTTACGTCTGCAAAATCTGGTAATACTACTGTATCTTAAACACTGCTATGGTTATCGTATTGATCCTGCGATTGGAAGTGCTGCATCAACCTGACCTAACCCAAGCTAACCCACAATTCTTTAGCTCTTAGTGTCGGCGCAAACTTGCTTTGGGAATGATTGTGTGTAGGAATGTGCTTGTGCACTTCCTGGAAAATAACATGCTGGAAAAGTTTGTGTCGATACAGTACTTGCCGTAAATAATGTCGCTTGGTACATACCGATGTCCCACTCTTAGTAGGATAATTGTAAGGCTGAATTTAAGGTTGGAATGTGTGATGGAGAGCGTCAGACATAAGAGGCAGGGCTGGGCTAGGTCGCAAAAACACCACATAAGACTAGGCCCTGGAAGCTTGAGAGATTCTGGGCTGAAAGGGCCGGTTGGGCGACAAGTCCGTACACCTTTATTCAGTGGGAAAGACAAAACACGATGCATTTTAAGCAAAGACTTGGCAGAAATGCTCTGCGGTTGTGGCAGTGATCTTCAATGTAGCTGCCGTCATTCTCTGGAGCCACCGGCGGAGAAACGAACAGTAGTGGCGGATGTTCTCTGCAGTACGAAGACCCCAAGGATCATTAGGCCTTTGCTGCGGAGCTGATTGATGCCGGCGTCCCCGGCATCACCCACAACAGCCTCCACACTCCCCTGACCTCAACCCCCTCGTCCCAACCCAATGCACTTGTCACCTGACCGACCCTTTCAGCCGAGAAACTCTCAACCTTTCTGGGCCTAGTCTTATGTGGTGTTTTTGCGACCTAGCCCAGCCCTGCGGGGTGGGTTGGTGGGGGGCCAAAGCCCCCTAACAGGGGGAGGCCGGAGGTGGCAGCCCCCCTGAAAAATTTCAGCAACTTTCACTTTCAAAGAGTGGTCAAAAAAATCAAAATTCGGCCGTGTCTGGCACGGACCTCTTGTCAACTCACAATACTTTAAGTGCTCTATTGCCTTAACAAACATTCAAAACTGTGACCTTGTGTACTAAAAGTTATGTCACAGTGTCTGAATAATCAATTACATGTTGAAATTTCAATCAGAAACATTCCCAGTCAGTGTCTGACATCGACATGTATCAAGCTACATTATTTACAGCAAGCACTGTATATCATTGCATGTTTGCATTGCCCCACCCCATGCTTGTACCTTGTAGCATTGACAGAGTAACTTTTAAGATTCCTACTCATGATTCTGAGCACCTAACCCACCATAGACCTCAGTTGATTGACCAAACAAAGTCTCCTTCTTGACCTTTTGTAGTCAGTCCTAAAAAGTGGATTTTTTTCATCACTGGACTAATCAATACAAGATCCCATTGTTCAGAGTAGGGGAGCTGTATTGATTGGTCCATTCAGACTTTGCAGCCTAATTAAGAAAGAGAGGAAAAAGAGCAAGGTTTGATGAACAACTATTTTGATCTGTATGTACTTATCCTATGTGGCATCTTTCCACAGTGACCACCGCGATCCACTGCATCGTGTAGGACATCAGCACTTAGATATTGAGTAGAGCGGGTGAAAGCATTTAATTTCTGAATCTGAAAAAAATATTCTTATTAAGCAGGTTTTAGGAAAGCTTCAGATTTAACTTGAATTTTTAGTTTTTGGTCTGACATGAAGGCCTTCTCCCACCAAGGTTTCAAGGGCAAGTTGGCCCAGGTGTTGCAAAAGAAACAAACTCATAAGGTGTCGAAAAGAGTGGATCTTGTGTTTCAGCGAAAAAGAGGAGAGTCTGCCTAGTGGAATGGACCCTGCCTCTGTTGCTGCTCTCAAGTTCTGTCCCGTGGCCTCAGTTGACGTGGAGCACTCCTTCAGCCAGTTTAAGCACGTGTTTTCAGATTACTCACAGTGTTTCTTGCAGGAGAACCTTGCCCCAGTTGTGATTGCCAGCTCCTTTATGCTCAGGGGCACAAAATGCCAAAAAGACTCCTTTGTAGTGTTTTCGGTTAAATGTTTTTAAATATTTTTGCTTTTGGGGAAAATATGATGTAAACAATTTGGGATGAAAAGCCACGTAAAGCTTTTCAGCACCCTAGTAATGAGTCTTGATGGTTCTCGCCCCTATGTCCACATAATAAAAAGAAATCATTAGGTTTACATAGGGGCTGAAGAGCTTATCTTCACTCTAGAGCACCTGATTTGTTCCTGCTTTGAGCCTTCTAAGCAGACTCTGGCATCTGACTTGGCCGCTGCAGAGAGCATGTTACAACAGGTGTTTGGTTTCCACCTAATGACGACATCCTTCCTAAGGACTAGGGCCGTGGGCTTGCCCGTGAGCAGGTTTTTGGCAACCTTGCCAGCGGACAAGGTGGAGGACCGTCCCACACACTTTCGAGCCCCGTGATGATGCCCCTGTGCTCTCACATTTTCCAGCGCCCACACTGTCCGTCACGGTCCACTTCTTGATATCGTTCAATGCATCTAGAGACGTTGGAATGGGCAGTCTTGCGCTCCCGCTCGATCTCCGTTGAGCCGTTCTCCATAGGAGCGATGATGGTCTCGCGGGTCACTCTCTCGGCAGCCTTTGCACAGATTTGGGCATGACACCAAATCTTTCGATATATGTAGCTTCCAGAAAAATACGCAGCAGCATCACACATGGGGCGTGGGCGTGGGCAGTAACAAACGTGTCAGGTACGGAGTTGGCAAGACAGCTGCAAAATCTGATGATTTCTGTCATTAGATCTGGTGATTTCTGGTAACTTTGTCGCCAAATTTGGTGACTTGGATGGTCATCTGACTGCACCTTTTTGGGTTTTGGAGCATCCTTTTCGACAAATATGGACAAAAAATCTATCCAAAATGGCTGAGTATCTCCCAAACTCTCTCGGGGTTGGTGCCAAGGTGACCCTCCTCCGGGTAGTCGCTCGCCATATAAAAGAGCGCCTAAGAAAAGCGACCACGTAAGGTCAGAGCGCAAGCAGCACGGAAAACACGACTCTTTGAGCTCGCCGACATCAGAATGGGCCCACACAACGCTGATCACGCTGAAGGATCTTCCGTCCCCACGAACAATGTCAGCCACACGGTCCACACTAGAACGTACAAGTGCAACCTATGGATTTCTTCTTGTCTCAAATTGCTTAGAGCAAGGAATCCGAGTGGGAAAGAGAAGATAACCGAAAGATTATCCTATACTTGATATTTGGTGTCTGTGTACTTGTGCCTTTTTGTTTGCTGTAATTTACGAGCATTTTTAGGCGGCAAGTCCGACGGAGCCGCAGATGATGCAAAAAGTTTTCGTACACTTTAAAGCGGACGAGGTGTACTTAAATCCATGACGCAGTAAATCTTGTTCTTACTCCGTGCAGGTGTCGTGGGTCCGCCACGATAAAGTGGCCCTCATCTCGGTTGGGAAATACCTCTACATCCAGGACAAGAGGTTCAGGATCTTGCACGAACCGCATGAGCAGGATTGGATATTGGAAATAAGGTTCAGTATATAGCTCTAAGATCCCATCTTCTGTTGCTCTGCAGCTCATTCCTAACAGGTCCGTCCTCAAAGAGGACCAAGACACGTACGAGTGTCAAGTGAACACCGTGCCACCGCTCAGAAGGCCCGTCTACCTCAACGTTGTGGGTAAGGAAGCAAATCGACCACCTTACGTTCTATGTAAAGAGAGGAGCTGCCCACTTAGGGCGGTTTTTTCTGTCATATGACTTCGTGTGTGTGTGTGTGCGTGTGTGTGAGAGAGAGAGAGATCTGACCGACCCCTTTGGAGCACACATGCACAAGATCAATCATAATAAATGCAGTCCTACCATAGTGAAGATGCAGATTATGCAGTCTTCACCAAGTTGCGCTGGACAGCGAATGGTGGATGCCGCATTTCAGGAAGTGGGAAAGACCGTAATACATACATACGTAAATTGCGAGCATAAAATTCTCTTTCTCCAGTCCCTTTTTCCACACACGCGTTGAGGGGAATGATACATAGCCTGTTTCCGCCAAGAACTGCTGCTGTTTCTATGCTTTACGAGACTGCCTAACTACTCTTCCACACTGAGAGTACAGTCGTTACTGCACACTATGCTGATCCTTCGTCTTAGCTGTGTAAAGCCTGCCAGGCACCAGTGAGTGCACTCAGAATGCATGGTGCGAAAGAGTAAGAAATTCTGGTTGAAATGTTCGCTCAAGTACGCCCAAGTTAACGATCTTCTTAGCGGTCAGAGTAGAGAGTCTGGGCAGAGGATACTCGTATTTTTCTTTTTGTGAGGAGAAATTACGAGTACAGTAGAAAGCTTTTCTACTACCTTCCCCTGAGGCAATGGCTTGCTGCGTACTACGGAACGTACGGTAAGCATGAGGACACCAAGCGGAACATTACTAAACTTACTATCAAGTGCTCGTTATGGCCCTGATGCGGCAGTGGAGCATCGCGTGCCTCCAAACATTACACATACGTACGTAACTGTGTACGTGTGTCTTATTTTATCTGTACAGCTGATTAACTGAGTACGGTATAAAAATGTGCTTAAAACTGTGCGTGCTGTGTAGACTGTATCTGAAAACAGATGCATCAAACTTCACAAAGAAATGACCCCTGGCAAGGCATGGCTCCTACGACGATGTACGTACGGGACGTACGGGCGTATGTTGAAAGAGATCATTTTTTCGCGCCATTTGAGAAAACGCTCTGTGCGTCGTACCCAGTCGTAACTCAGGCGAGCGAATGTGCGTAGTTCCTCGATCATGGGCCAGCTACTGCCAAGTCTGAAGAACTATGCGATGTACTTAGTGTTAGCGTGCATATGCATAGGGTGCACCGTACGCACATCCAGCACATGCGTTACGTTCTGGAGTTTTCCAGGAGGTGTCCACTAATCTCAACGTCCTAATGGTTTGCTTTGCAGATCCCTTCACAGAAATCCTTGGAGGCAAAGATGTGTTCATGGACCAGCACTCAGTAATCAACTTGACTTGTGTGGTGCACTCGCCAGAACAGCCTGCCCACATATTTTGGATGCATGGAAAAAAGGTATGTTGGCATGGAAGAAGCGTGTTGAAGTTCCATTCATATCCAGATATGGACAGCATTCCAGGGATCTGGTTTTCCTCTCACTTTGCCCGTACTGTTTTGCCTCAAGTGAATGAATCAGAGCAAGCAACCCCTCCCCGATGTTCAGGCAACCAGACACATTTTTGCATATGTAGGACTGTAGCGGCTGTGGTACCACTTGCAGCTGCTGCACGCACTGCTCCTGCCGTACTGGCACAGCCAAATTGCTCGTGCTTCCTGCTGCCTATTCCCTGGAGAACAGAGATGGCATTCTCTCATGAAGGAAGAGCGCCAGTATTAATCTTTCCCTCAGCCTCCTAAGCTCATTCCCACTTAGGTCTTGCAAAAATTCGATACAAGAAGACTTGGCTCTCTTGTTCTCATATCCGTACAAAGATGCAGCTGCAACAACACGCACATGCCATACCAATCACAACCCCCGCGTCAGTTGATCGATCCACTCCTACCCAGCCCCTTCCATTGCACGCTAATCCGTTTAACCCCCTTTTTCTTAGCCTCTGCATCGCCAGTTCTCCATCTCATCGGAGGAGAGGCCAATCGGTAGCAGCGACCGCGTTAGCGTTTTGCAGCAGTACCGCAGGGACTTGGGTCAAACCGTGAGCACGCTGGTGATCAGCCGGGCCAGACCCTCCGACTCCGGCATCTACCGATGCAGCCCGTCCAACACGAAGCCCGCCGCCATCAACGTGCACGTCCTCGACGGTAAGTGTAGCGCGCTACGTCGACTCCATCGCCATGCGTCACGTACAGACTGCCCACCTTGTTACTACCCCACGTGTACATGTAAAGTTGATGAAGAACAGAGGTTTGCCTGCCAATGACTGCGCTTTGGCAGATTGCAGAACCCATAGCACGAACGATCGGGGAGTCTGCGGACATAAAACACGATTGTGTCGTTAGGGCCGTGACGTTAAGAGAGGCCAGCAATCAAACGCCTTATTTGTAGTCCTTCCCTGTAACTTGCTGCCCTATCACAGGTGTGCGACTTCGATTATTTGATATTTGGCACCCTGTAGTTCAAGTTGCGCAAAAGCTCTCACTCGAGTACGACAAAAACACCTGCATTAAAGTCAAAGAGCCCGCATGTGTCTGTCAAAGAGAAGTCTGTCAGTCATCCGCTGACAAGTACTTTGTCGGGCAGCATCTATTGTACTGATACATACGTTCTACGGGCTATGTGGCACTTGGCCAAGATGGATGAACTCTTAGATTTGGCTTAGAACCTGATAAGTTGTACCTGAATGGCTAGGTAGATGGCCTGAAGAGGAATTATAAATTACGTATATGGTGAAAGAGTCGAGCAGAAAGCCAAAGTTGACCCTTGAAGAAAGATTGAATGCAAGCGTCCAAGCGTGCGAATCACTACATGTGCACCCTTGGTGCCTGTTTGCAATTCACAGGACTTTGCAAATTCTACCAACACGCCAAAGCCAAAGCACGAACCCTTTTTGGATTTGCCTGAGGTCTTTATTACAACAACTTTAAAGTTTGACAATGCAAGAACAAGACAGTGACTGAATTGTAACGATCACAATAAGTCTTTCCCATAAGGCTTGCGCACGTATGTATCGGGTGCGCAAGAATTAGCTTTTTTCCATCGATGTGCGCCTCTTCAACTGCTTCCAGCACTGGAATGCGTACTACTGCGGCAGGTTCGACTTGAGCAGCAAAAATACAGACCTTGTACTTAACTTATGGGAAGTTTTAATTTTAAAACGTGACTTTTAGAGTACCTTTAAAGTGCTTTAAAAATTAAGTGACTGAGGCTGATGGCGGGGGGGATGCTGACAGGTTCTTTTTACAACCAATATGGGCATAAAAAGAGAACTCTAGCAGAATCACCATTGCGTGGAGGTTCAAGAGTACTCTTATATTACGTTTCTCAGTGATTTACTTAAACAAGTACAGTTTGAAGGACATTTCAAAATGACAGTGCTGCTGCTTCATTTTGGGAGTATCAACCTTTCACTTGAGAGCTACATTAGTCAAGAAGTTGACGAGCATAGAAGCCTCGTGCAGGGCAACTGCTTCACTTTGGCAACCTGTCACTCTCACACCTCTTGTCCAAGCGCAGCTTGGCAGTAAATATTGACTTGGTTTTGCTTTTTGCTTACTGCGGTGACTGCGTGGATTTTTTTGTGTCATAGCCATTGGTCCCAAGAACATGAGCATGCCGTCGGTACCAATAACGCTGCACATGATGCTCAAATAGTGAAGCTACTCAGCATTTTCCCATAGTAAGCTCATTCTTGCTCACCCGATGCATTAAGCGGAGAAATCTGGCTCTGCAAAGAAAGCTAACGCTCACTGGTAGAGATGCTTTTTAATAATGTGACAGGGGCAGGTTCAGAGTTAAAGTTACGGAAAGTTTTTGAGGTTGGTGGGATTCTTGAAATCATTTCTGAAGGCCGCTCGCTATTTCCTTCCCTCAAAAGTTCGATTGGATACGAATTGTTAAGAAGAAAGCTTGTAGATAAGGAAGTTGGATGGCAACGGAGGCCAGAGGCATTCCATGTACTTGTAGGTAGATGATTCCTGTTTTCTTTCTGACGTTTTTGCCACGGTGAGTGGTAGTCAGTAGAATTTTACAGCTCCTCTGTGAAGGCAACCACTCCTGAGCTTTCCCTCCCTCCTTCTGACTAAAAATGGCTGATTCCTTACAGCACCAACAATGCTCATACCACTGGTGCGTAGTAAGAGGTGCTGTGGGCATAGCTCGGGGCACGCATGTATCGACGCATGAACTTGGTCTACCCCAAGTACAGGCACTCCTATGGGCATCCCATTTTTAGTAAGAGTGAGAGTCGTGTGAGTACATGTCGATCTTTTTATCTCCTGTCCGTCCTCGTGCTGCAGACTGATGAGCTTGCAGCACTGCGTGATCATGTACCTATTTTACGAGTGGAGGCAGCCAAGTGAGAGAACTCACTGTTGCGTGCAGAGATGGGCACATGTGAGAGCGTTGGTACGTACAAAGGAGGAAACGCCCTACGTAGTGGAGGCAGGGCAACTAATAAGAAAACGAGGTAAATGAGTCAGTACTTGACTTGTCTAAATGATGATGTTGCGTGTACTGCCTGCAGAGGCGTAATACTGCATCCCAAGGAACTGCGGGTACACTACAGGACTTGTGTCTGTAAACAATCAAACTAATAGCTTCCACCCGACATGTAACGGTACATGCGCAGGAAGAACTAAAGATGCAGGAGATACAGTGAAACCCGGATATAGTGACACAGTTTGGTCGAAGTGAAATTGTCACTATGAGCGGGTTGTCACTAAACCCGGGTGGCAATCCTACAAAATAAAAAAAATGGTTCTTCAGTAGTTTGTCACTATAGGCGGGATGTCATTATATCAGGATGTCACTATACCCCGGTTTCACTGTAGTTCGATGAGTAGGTGTGCGTACCTATGTAGAACAAAGGGACAGAAGGCTAAGGAGCGAGAAAAGTTGTCGATTTGACGGAAATATTAATGTATGTCGACTGGCTACAAGGCCTAAAGAAGCTGCATTTTACAAGCTTGTCGGAATGAGAACGTGAAAGTGGAATGCATCTCACAGTGTACGCAATCAACGTATGATAAAACAGCGCTTTCTTCCGACCGAGCTGGTTTCGCCCCCATTGGCTTTCACATGTCGTATGCCCCCAGGCAACATCAGATCCCCATTCGTACTACGTAGTAAGAACAGTATAGTACATACAGTATAGTACGACGCGTCGGGCTGTACGCACAGTGACATTCTTACTCTTTGTTAAGTTATGCGACTAGAGCTATTCTCGTCAGAAACGCTCATTCTGCACTGGTTCTATGTACATTCGTCAGAAGAAGAAGTCAGAGAAAGGGTAAGTATAGGCAAGCACAGGTGGAGGAGAGCTGACCGACCCACCGTGGGTTGTTTCCGCGGTTCAGGACGCTGCTGCAGAAGCTCTTGTACAAGAAGGTCTGGGAGGGTACAGGAGGGGGAGTGATAAGCCTTTGTGTATTTGTACCAGTCGAAGTGCTATGGCAGAGTACGATACAGTGCGTGGAACAAGTGGATGATAGTCGAACACTCTTGACAGTCGCCAACTATGAACCAAGACTACAGAAGAAGCATGACACGTTGATGTTGGATACTTGGCAATTGAGCGTGTGTGATAACAGTATGCACGGCTGTGCACATGAGCGGCCAAGTCGCTCAAAAGCTTTTTGTTTTCATAATGAAAGTTGAAGGGTGAAATTCATCTTGATAGAAGTGAACTTGGCGAGAACAAAGCATGCTTTACGACCTCGGCGGACATGTACAAGTGCAGTGCGTATGTACAGAAAATGAACTGTACCAACTGGGTTTGGCTGCGCTCACAGCAGTTTACGCACCCTCCTATAAAGCTGGGAGAGAGACAGAGAGAGCTTCTTCCAGAAATAAAAAGCATTATATGTGCGTCGCTGAAATTGCTAATCCGGGGTTAAAACCCCCATCCCTCTTCAGAGAAATATGGCTCTGTAAAAGACAGCAGTAGGATGTTGAGTGCGAGAAAGTGTAGCTTCTTTCAATTTTAAGCGACTCAAATTAGCCTTCATCCTCTCTCTGACTCACTCACGGTTGTGTTTGCTCTCTCACTTGCCTGCTCTCTGGGTAATGGGCGAGGCGGAGAGGGATGGCGGCTGTCACAACTAGGGTGCGTTTAGCGCCGACTTCGAGGTTAAATTGAGACTGTACTGCCGTAGCAAAACTCAGTGTGGTGCATAGCGCTCCTACTGTGCTCCTACTGTCTCGACCAGGAGATTTCTTCTAGAGTCAAGCTGACTCGAAATGTGCCTACTCTTCTAGCTGCTACATTAACTCACTGGCCTGTTGCCTGCGGAAGTCCTTCAGTTTGCAAGTTACCTTTGTTGTGTGCAGCCCGGCGAAGAAAGGTTCCCTAGGTCCTCAGACTTGATTAGAGGCTACGACAAACGTCCTCGAGATGGATCGTTGCGCCATCGCGACGCCCGTGGTCGGTAGTCGTCATTTCAAGCAAAAGCAGGAGTTAGCATGACGTCACACCTCCGTACTGTATTGCGGAGTAGTAGTCCCTGTGACCTTTGTGCTACTCTCTGTAAGAGACTAGAAAAATATGGCTTGATTCGTTGTCACACACCTTGTCTCGTCGTTGAAGAAACAACTCTCCACTGTCGAGCCCAGCAGCATGAATCCTATAATGCAGTGAGTAAAGTTTCTTTTTGTGTGTCTCAACTCACTGAAAGCAGTCTCGTCTCGTCTCCCCAGGAAGACTCTTGTACAGACAGTGACATCGCGATCTTCCATGGAGTAATACTTTCACTTCACGAGAAAACTCTGCGAGCAGAAAAGTGTGTAGCGAAAAAAAAAGGCATGGTGGGGCGCATGATACATGCTGGGCAGCACTGTTTCTGCTTCCTTTCCCTCTAACAGCTTCCAGATTGTGCGGCGCACAACATCAGAACATATATATATATGTGTGTGTGCGTGTGTGTGTGTGTGTGTGTGTGTGTGTGCTGTGCAGTATTTGTACTTCTCTCCTTTACTGCAGGGGAATCCACCGACGCGCTGCAAACGAGCGGTCTGTCAACCCTGGCAGCGTCACCTTCTTTCAACTGGGTCCTGACTACGTGCTCAGTGGCAGCCTTGGCAGTCGCCAGAAGACTCTGAACGAGGAGTCACGTACCTAAAATGCCGCAATCGAGGAATTCCGTTGTATTGACGGCGAGATCTCATCTGCATCTCATGGCGGAGAACCTCTTCCGTACTATACTCATACGTCTACGTTCCCGGAGCTGAGACAGCGCCCTGGTAAAGATTTGCCAAATAAAGTGTTGCTGCTTGTTTTTGCCCACTGTGAGAGATATTTCTTCCTCTACAGAGGTAGTCGAGGCCATAATAAAAGTAAACAAGAGAGCTTTCTGGCAAGTAGATAACTTATTACGTACAATTCGTTACAGAGAACGAGCCAACCGATGTGGTAGTGCATTACTAATATACTGTTCTGGTCCTAAAGTACTGTCGTGTTACAACGTTGCACTACGTTGCTATTGATAATTTGCAGTAGAAAAAGAGTAAAACGTATCTCATCAAGTGTCTGACTTCTCCTGAGGAGACAGACGAATTTTTCTTTCGGGGTCTACTGAAGAAAAAGACCTCTCCAACAATAGTTTGCACTGTCATCAGGTTTCCTTGGCCTTCTACTCGTTAGGCCACTTGAATCGAACTTTGGAAGGATGAAGAAGACCCTGGCTGTTTGACTCCTAAGTCAATCTCTTGGCGAATTCGATTAATCATTTAGACGGAACAAGGACTTAGGAACATGTCAAAAGTTATACGACAAAGGTCTAACGAGATATTCCATTGGTCAGCAATATACAGTCCATAGAATGCAACTGTATTGGACCGCCCGCTGGCTGGCCGATAGACCTCTTAAGGCCAAATATCTTTCTAGCTTCATGGCTGGCTGGCAAACAATGAAGAGCACTGGAGAATGGAGCAGCCCGAGAAATGAAAGAACAGTTGATGGCGGAAACAGCGACCAATATACCCCACTATAAGTATGCCCCAATCTTAAGACGATGGGCGGCGACCGCGGGTCAATTGCCAAAGTGCGTAGAAAGAGGATCGCCAAAAAGCCTCCAAATCCTCCTCGTCCAGCACGATGTCCAGTCCGTCCTTTACTAACAATCTCGAGGGTTAGGAGAATGCTACAGCTGGTTTTTTTTTCCTGCGTACGTAGCTCTACTAACTTCATGCACAAGGCCACGAAAAGCAAGAGAAAACATTTATTTCATCCTTCGAGATCCCTCCTCGAAATGAAGGAGACCGCGACGACGGAGAGGAGAGCCAGCAAGAGAAGGGAACGGTTTTGTCTCGTGTGTGTAGCCAGCCAGAAAAATGTGCGAAGGAGCCAGAGAATATAGAGTGCGGAAGCAGAGACAGACAGACGGACAGACGGACAGACAGACAGAGACAAAAACTTGTTTGAATTCTTCAACGGCGGGATAAGATTGAGTCGAGATTCACGGACGTGCGTGAAGAGGAAAAAGGACGTAGGTAGCATGAAGGTGCGATAACCTATGCACATACTTTCTTGCAGGAGAATGGTGCTACGGGATATTTTTGCACGGCCAGCCATGTTTTATGCATGGGACACTTGCGCGCGCGCTTAAGGATTAGGCATGGCAACCCGACGTGGTGGTAAAATTCACATTTTTTTGGCAAAATTCACTTCAATGCAGTTCAGACAAGGACGTTCAAAATGCTGCAGGTAGAGGAGAGAAAAAGGGAAAAGGTTTTTCCTTCCTTGCTTTCCTACCTTCCTGAAGGACGTCATCATCGCATCGTCGCGAATTCCAATTTCTAGCAGTTGAAGCAGTCAAAAGTGAGAGAAAAAAGAAAAAAGCGCATGGACGAGTCCTCCTTCGTCTTTCTACCAGACCAGGTGCCTCAAAAGTGAGCCATGGTTGTCCCAGGAGGCAACAGCTGGGCTCGTTGGGTCACCAAGTGTTCTTGGCTTTCCAGCCCACTCATGTACGTATGGATGGAATGCTGGCAGTACCAGAGAGTTCACAGAAAACAAATGAAATGGTCAATCTGTCCAGTTTTCTCTTATGATAGACTTCAAAAATGTTTTATAGCTTCTTGCCTAGTAAAAAGTTGGACACCACAAGTGACGGTCAAATGCTTTTCTTGGCAAGAAGCTGAAGAACTTTTTTGGAAGTCTGTCACGGGGGAAAAGTAGGAACATTGACTGTTTCACTTTTTCCTAATCTTATACTACTAGCACTCCCTATCTTCCATAGGGTGTGGGTAGCACAACATGTACGGGGCGATTCACACTTAGCTAAGTTGTGCTTGAAAAGTAGATCTGGTACAGTGCAAAGAAACAGTAGATCCTAATGGAAAAAGATAATGTAAACAGAAGATAAAACTTCTGCGCTTTGAAGTTGTCTTTTCAAAATACGTTTATATACGATGTTCTAAACACTCATGGATGCTGAATTGGCTGCTGAAATGCTGCACTTTTTGTAACTTGCGAAAGTATTGACTCAGAAACCGAGTGAAAAGCACCTGTTAAAAAATGGACCGTTTTTAGCAATCGACTTTACGGGTTGTTGCCGTACAAAAGGAATTTAAAATATCGCTGCAACTGTTTCATTTTGAGGGTATCAATCTCTCTTGTTATACTCTGTGCTCTTTTAGTGTAAATGTCAATGCCCCTTCTTGACCTATTATCCTGACGTATTCTCTATTATTTTATTGAAGGAGCAGAATGTTGACTTGTTAGTTTTGTTGTAATTCTTGTCAGAAACACAAGTATCATTGCACATATATATTATTTAGAGAGTCAGTTAAAAAGCAAAAATTTCTCTCCATCGATGTTAGTATTGCCTCGTGTGATGCTCGAATCATGTAGTGACGCATACTTTTCCAAGTATGATCAAATATAAAATACCCGATGCGTTTTTATCGATGTGTTACTTATCAAATGCCCATGATTTCGACCATTCACAAAAAATCATTGTTTCATGACATTTGGTAGACAGCCTTTGACAATTGATTGAATTTCACCAAAAAACGTTAAGTGACAGCTGCGCAACTCAAAAATGCCAAGTGCACTGCTTCGAATCTTGAGGTAGGCCCAGTTACATCGGGTGTGAGTTTGAGTGAAGTTGAGTTGAGGTTGGAAAAAACTTGATCATGTCCGCAAGTTTGCAAGATTGAGCTCAGCTCATTCCTTAGTTGAAGCAAGTAAAATTTGAGATCCCCAATGCTCCTTTTGTCAAGATCTCTGGTGCTGCCACCCGCCTTGGGCGCAATGTGCAGGTCCAGTGACGGCATCCTGGCCTCCCCCGTCTACGATGATGTGAAATTATTTGTGAATATGGCAACTTCTTCGCTGACTTCATTCTACGGATAACATAAGCGTGGGCGATCGGCATTTTTAGTGCCGCACCCTGCGTATCCAGGAGGTGGGCGGTCGGACCCCTCTGGCTCACCCGCACAAATACATGTATCAAACGTCTTCCAGTTCTTCCTTTTCCTGAGCAAACGAACTAATAGGGTATAATGTCAGCGCTGCCGGAGACGGAGCACTTCGATTAATCTCAATCCCACAGCCTCAACAAATGCGTTTCTTGCACAACCACAACTTGGATCAACATCGCTTTCTTTTCTTCACCCCCGAAAGAAAAAAAATGTAGTTTGATGCCTCTCATCATGGACTTTTTTCTTCTCGACCCTACTGTATGTTGTTCACTCTCATCATGATTCAAGACGTGTGCAGGAAGGAGAGAGCGAAAGTTTTCACAATGGCCCATCGATCGTCACATCACGCACGCTCCTTTGGTGTCCGACTTCTCTCGGCACCCAAAAAAGAGAGCGAGCGAGCGGAAAAAAAGAGATACATACATAGCCCAACTGCAAGGTGCAAAGTGCACACTGAACGTTGGGTGCGCTTTCCTCGTGTCAGTTTGGCAGCTGATTGAGCTTCGACCAGTGTCTGCAGATATTGATGAGGTGGCAGGACGCACTTCTGGATAGAGTTAACAGGGACGGATGTGGGAGGGAACTTGTCAAAAAATTGGAAAAATTAACCAACAGCCTGAACAGCTACGAACATGTCTCGAATTTTGAGTAACGGGGGAAGGTAAAAAAATGCTCAGTAAATGTACTTCTGCAATAAACATGATTTTTCTTTAGGTCGAAAGGATTACGGAAGAGGGTTTTTTGTGTGTGCGCGTGTGTCTGGGGTCCCCCAATTTCTGCAGGGGCTGCCAAAATTGATGGCTTTAAAGGAACTGAAGACCTCTGTCTTGCGATGGCTAGGCTATTGTTTTATCATTACAACTATGAAGTATTCTCAGCTTGCAGCAGATAGACAGTAATCTTTAAAGTATGCTTTGAAATGACGAAGTCATTGGCAAAAGTTGACGAAAGTTTACTGCCGTTTTGGTGTCACCTCCCCGGCAGATCATTTTTTTGATGCTGATTAGGGTTGCATAAGGGCCAAAGGCATAACATAGGATTCATGGTCTATTAATATGACAGTACTTACCTCTCAGTACCTCATAAACTGACCAAGTTAGGTGGTTTGTATCGGAGCAAGTGAGCAAGTCATTCCATTTTGACTTCCCCCCAAAGTAGGAGAATGGTTTCAAAGCGTGTGCACAACATGTGTACAACATATCCTCGTATGTTCCACAACAAGAAACATACAGAATTTGAACAAAACCTTCTGCGTTGTAATTGCAGACACAAGAGTTTGCACATCTGAACCAACAGACAAATCGGGCGAAAGTAGTGGGTGCCATGAAAAAGTCCGCACGCTATGAGCAAGTGAGGTGAATAATTTTTAGTGCCACTGAAATGGCCTGATACCTTGAGCTTCTCATATTATTTCAAGAATTGTACAAGTAAGAGTCCGAACCAAATAAGTAACCCAGCCACGTCTAGTCTGGGGGGAATAAGAATGGAGGACATTAGGTTGACATTTTAACAAATACCCCGTTACCTGACGTGTTGCTACTACCTATGTCCATACCATCAATGGTCAACTCTCCAAACGTGGGTCACGCCATTAATCTGCAGGCACTCAGAGAGGTGTCTGGTCGGAGCTCATGCAGTCTCGGGGAGGCCGGTTGACCATTGTGATAAACAAGAGATTTTTTCATGGTTGCCAAACCTAGCTTAGGTCAGCCTAGCCTCACTCAATAGACCTAATCCAACGGAGATGGGAAAACGATATGAAGAAGAATATCCCATGGCGCCCCTCTTTTACCATGTGGTCACGCACAACTTGAGCAAGCCACCTTTGTGTAGACAGATGTTCATGTCAGCAATTACTGCACTCTTAATGCTCGTATTGGTTCTGCTTACGCATACGGGCACTGTCAGGGGTGATGAGTAAAAATGGGGTAGATGGATAATGGGGGGGGGGGGACCTGAAAAGAATGGGTACAGCGGGGGAGGGGCGTGAAGAGAGAGGGGGTAGGGGAGAAAGGGACCGGTGCGTAAAAATGAGGGGTGTCAACTACTCTGGAAGGCGGAGGAGGCTAGCATAACAAAGCTAGAAGAAGAAAGGAAGATGGAAAAAAACGAGAGCGAGAGCAACTCTCTGGGGAGAAACAAATAACAGACTCCCCAAAAGCGAAGTTGAGAAGCCACTATGTGAGAAAACAGAGGAGCAAATGGCTTTAGCCAAAAACTAACGTCTTTGCTCTCTTTTTTCTCATATTTGTTTAATAGCGAGACGCCAACATTGTCGCGCACTTCAATGCTGCGTACAACGAACACTCAGAACCTGCACTGAATGAAGCCATTCATTCAGTCCTGCACTACCCATACGTACCAAAATATTAATGTGCGGCGGCCAAAGGCAACGGACGTCCTAATGTTGGTCCCTGGCGCACGTGAAACTCTACAACACGACGTTCATGCGGTACAAGTCGAAAGTAAACCACGTCAAGCTTGAATGGAGCATGCGAAGGTTGCTGCGGTTTTACTAGGGCGGAAGAAACATAGAAGGCAAAAACAAAAACCTCGGTCTGTCTGTCTCTCCTACGGAACAGTTTTTGTTCTACTCCTTTCTGTATAGTACCTTTCCACAAGAACCCTCCTCATCCTAACTCCTTCCTTATTGCTCTATGTGTGTTTGGGGGGAGGCAGCGTCCTATGCTTTTTTTTGTAAAGACATTGCCTTTCACGCAAACGTACTTGCTGGAGTTGATGGCTGCTGTGACGATATCCACTAAACTTTTTTGAGGAACAGAGCAGTCCTTGGTGGAGGAGTCCTGTGAAGGTCTGTTCGATTTTGAGTGTCGTCTGGTCCCAAAAGCATTTTTTCATCTTCCAGTCACTACTACATACTGTACGGTACGGTATGGTACACCTAATAATCTTTTGCCAGTCTCTCATGAGAGCGCACTTGGATTATTCTGGCATCTTTTGCAGTCAGCCCGTTCATGCAGGGGCCTCTTTGGAAATAATGGGAGGGGTTTTTTTTCCTCTGGCGATCGATCTTTCATTTTCCAATTTCCAATAGAATTCATCAACACTGATGCACTGGGATCAACTGTTGGGCCTCGTTTTTCCAAGGCCCTCTGAGTATGCATGGGTATGGAAGTGTTTAGCTGTCCTTTAGAAACGATGGGCTGACTGTTCCACTCTGGCGATTGCTCTGGCCTTTTAACGTAAAGTGGCAAAATTACCACATTTAAAATAGTCCTCAGTTGGGGAGATTTTATCATAACCTGGTACAAAGCAGATGAGTGGCTCTTTTACTACATAATGCCATCTGTTTCAAAACTATGCCATGTTCTTGATAATGATGATGTAGGAGTTGGGGTGCAGCCTGAAGATGCTGAAGTAGGTCACAAAAAGCCAACTTCCTTGGCTGAGCAGACAAAATCATTGCGGAATGTGCCTTTAGTTAGTACAGAGATGTGATCACAAAAGCACGTGAAAATACTGAATAGTGTGTGTGGACTTGTGCATCGACGCATGAAGGGTCGTACTTTGGAGAGTGGTCTTGCAAATGGCAAAAACTTGTTATGACACAACATCTGCACTTAGTCTGGGCTTTAAGTCTGTGCTGTTCATTCTAAGTGACCCTAGCAGCCATGAAATGTTTATTTATGTCTCAAGAACAACATGAAATCAACTACAGACCTCTGTTTTGACTCCAAAATGACAGAGAAATTTTTGTTGCTGAAATTTTCACTTCAGCGACAAAACCTTCTCTGTCATTTTGGAGCATTTAAAAAAACTCTAGTTGTCATTTTCTCAGTCGTCTTACGCTGACTAGGAGTAATCAGACCTGACACCTAACATGTGGCAAAAATAAGGGTGTCAATGTCTGCGCAATGTCTGCGCAACTGCGCATCTCGGGACATCGACCTCTTCTTAGAGGGCAACATGAGCAGCATATGCAAAGCAACTGACTCACCTTGTTATCTTGCAATCTCCTTGACTCACTCAAGTCAGCTGAAGCACAGCACTGCAACCGTGATTCACATTTTTGATGTTTTCAATAAGCTGGCAGATTTCTTGCCAAACCCTACTTAACAGTTGAATTCAGTAATGGATTTCGGAGCGATTGATGGTAAAAAAAAATAAAGATCGTGCATGGACTTGTGTGTTGCAGCACTTTGACTTTAAAAGCTAATTTAGAAGCACTCAGTAGGTGTCCAAAAGTAATAAATTCAGTCCCAAAAAGTGAAAAGGAAAACGTGTCGAACTGCCTCCAAATACTCCCAAAGTTTCTAAAAGGACAAGGTCTTGTTGTCAGGTCATGTACGATAGTTTTCAAGATTAACAGCATTGTCACACGTCTCTGTACGAAACTGCGCTGATCACCTGAAGGAAGCACACACAGCACGTTAGACCACTGCTGTGGTAACACTAACCAACTGCATGTTGTGTAACGTCGTACGGAACGAGTACTAAGACACTACCAACAGTCCACGAAGGACACAGAAAAAGGTATACTCGACGCGTGTAATCCGCAACTAAGGAAGGATGGTCAATTGAAATGAGGACGTGTAGGCCTCCGCCGTGGCCCTAATTAGGCCGACCTCTTTTTGGGTGACAAAACGCTCCAAACAGAGTGGAATACACTATTGCAGCATTGCGTGACAGCTCTGGAAAGGGACAGAGAGAGATGATCGTGCCATTGCATGTCGGGACATATTTGTCAAAACCCCAGCTTTCGACAGTTTTTTGCCTTAAACCTTTCACTTTTTTCCCTATGCTTTTCTTATCCGACACCGCCATAACATAACATGTGAATGGGCCCCGACAGTAAACGAAATACCATGGCCTGGTTTCTATCTTGTGCCTGCTCCTAATTAGGTCCTTATTCCAGATTCGTGCTGTCCTTTTTAGCCTATATACCGTGTTGTAAGGAACTTACAGTGTGCGTCTGTGAATCCGTGGGTGCAAAGCTTATTGCCCCAGTAAATCTCTTACTTGTATGTGATTACCCCCATTCCCCCCCCTCCACAAGCTGCATTATTGCATTCATGCAGAGATGCGATTATTTGCAGAAGCTGTCACAAATCACCTCTCTGTTGTGTGCGTTAGTGGACGGGATGGTACAGCAGGCTCTGTCTGCTAAGAGCTAAGCAGTGAGACAACCATCATCGTGTTAGCACTTGCGTGCAAACTCCAGGTGGTCAGAAACCATGCGACACCGAGGACGAGGACCCATCTTATTTGTGTTGCTCACGTCAATGCCTCCTCTGCATATGTTCAAATACCACTGCTTTTCCGTTCGTTTGGCCGGCCTGATAACCTGTATTTCTCATTTGTTATTCACTCGATACATTCAGATAAGAAAAAGACTTTTCCCCACAGCCACCCATGCATGTACGGTAATCTTGTCTCTCTCCTGGTAAAAAGAAATGGAATGAAAACATTAGTCTTACAGGCGAAAAACTGGAGGTGGGGGAGGGGAGGAGAAGGAGGGGGGAGGGAGGGAGGGAGGATTACATTCCCATTGTCTCCCTCCCTCCTTTCCAACCTTTCTCATGTCCATTCCTCTGTCCCCTATATCACGTTCTGCCTTTAACGCAATGGAGCTCATGTTTCATTCGTTGATGTCCCTGGTGGCATGCAGTGCGTGGCATATGTACATAGCTACGGGCGCACAGTGCAGCAGGGACTGCTCTACTCCTACCTGCACAGCATGCACGAACGAGACATCTACATATACATTGCGTATATTTCCTACAGGTTGCACTACTGTGCTTCAGGGGAACATGACCGTATCATCACGTGCTTGCGCAGGGATTCTGTTGCATCTTAAAAGAAACTGTATCACCGATTTCGCTTTAGGAGGAATCACGCAGAGGTTGCACATCTGTCAAATTTATCTCTTCTTTCGTGTAAAGACTACGCCATTGCTTTACAAAATGCAATGCTCATAGTGATAATAAGCGTGTGATGGTCGTCCAATGCATCACTGCCATTGCATTCGTTAGTCCCGCTGAATGCAGGCACTGCACGTGTCCTGTTTCTCAAATCCCTGCTACTCTTTGGACCATCTGGAAGACTCCGTCCATTTGAACAGCATCCTTGGTTGCATAGGTCTCGAACAATAAGTCGCCATTGTAGCCAAACCAATTGAAGCAGCCGCCAGGGTTGACAGCCTTGGCAGATGTCTATAACACGATACGAGACAGCGGGGTTTTTTTTGCGTACATGTACTGCTCTTCAGTAACAGGACGTTGTGCTGGTACCTGAGGAAACAAGATGACGATGTTGTTGGCATCGGCAATTTCAAGAAATCCGGCTTCTTCCATGTACTCTGTTCCCATCTGGGGAATGTATAAGAATCACTGTGGAGGATCGACTGTAAAGTCTTTCAAAAATTCGCCACGTTGCTCACCACGTCTATCTCCATAGTGCAACCGTGAAAGTGCACGTGGAAGAGGCATTGTTGGGAGTCAGATCCTTGGCAGGCCAGAGGAACGTAGATGAACCCGATTTCATCCATGCTGGCTGTGCCAGCGCCGAGGAAGAAGAACTCATCCTGGTCGAAGGAAATCAGCGAACCCGTGTGCTCATAAGGGGGCTCGGGCCGAGTCAGCCCTCCTCCGTACATGTGATTAAGCATGGCGAAGATGCTGTCGACGGTTGGTCATGTTGGCTTTTGCATTGCATTGATGTTCGCTGAATTGAGGTACATACAGTAGTACTATCGACGCTACCTGTCAAAGTCGCAATTTTCCACGTACAGTTCCTCATTTCTGACGCCACAGTCTGTTCCAACATGATCAGAGACAACAGCGTGAGTGGCACCAAGATCATTCTTTAAGACGATATTTGTCTCCACATCGTCAACAAATTCTTGATAGAATTCGTATATAGCGTCTGAAGCTCCGGGCATGACAGTCGTATCTTGAGTTCCGTGAAAAATGTAGACTCTGAAATGTAGGAAAAAGGGACAATTGTACGTACAGTAGAACAAAGTAAGACTTCTTTCAACTTAAAAGTTAAGTTAGTTAATATATTGAGAAACTATGGCGTACGAGAAAAATTACATCTACTGGCGTACTTGTCATCTTGCAGGTTCTGTGTTACATCAATTCGCCGTAAGTCAGCCAGGAGTTCTGTGTCTCTCACCAGTCCACTGACAATGATGAGGGAGGGCGTGTACATGCAACCATAGTACCAGTGGATGAAGCAGAGGTAGGGCACGCCCGCCCAGAGTCCCACCCCTTGGATGTTGGACGAGAAAGCAACATGGAACTGTCGGGGAAACAGATATACCTTTATATGTAGTTATCTGTGGCTAGACCCTTCATCGTAGTATGTACCTGAGTGGCAAAAGCGGCTCCAGCGGAAATTCCCGATACAGTTATTCTTTCTGAGTCAACATTATATCGACTGAGGCTGTCCTGGGCTAGGCAAGTGGAAAAAAGGAGCCCAAGGCAGAGGCTTAACTTAAAGACAAACATCACGATGGGCTCGTCTGAGTCGACCTATTGACGCCTGAATGAATCAGACGAGCATTACGATTGCTCAATATATATACAGTATATGTATGTATGTATGCATATATCGGCGCGGCTTCTACTTACTCTAATCAAAACCCATATTGAGTGCGTAAGATACGAAATTTCCTCAGTATGCTGCATGATACAAAACTATATCTTATATCTTATCTCTTCCACTTGTAGTGCTGGTAATATACGTACTTATTGATGTTATTGTGTTGGTAAAGATTCGACCGGCTCAATCGACTTCTTAACAGAAATATAAACATACTATGTCCCACCAAACAGATAGTTTGCTTCAGCCCGAACAGTTTAACACGACGAAAAGTACAGTTGCATGTATGCGAATGTAGGGTAGGAATGGTGTGGCGAACTGAATGACTGAACTCAAGTTCACTCAACCTCGACGACGACAGCGTGGTGCATGACTAAGGAACGAACCTACCAAAGTATGGTCAGGACTTGCATTTCACGTTGGAAATGCAGCCGAGCCTAGCTGTTGACTGATTTGTATGATAAACTATTTGTCACATGCACTACCTGGGTTGCTGGGTTCGTTGTCCGTATTTATGTCAATAGTCAAATCGATCATATATACATCAGTCGCCGCGTACTACGCGATCCTTACGCAAAAACAAGACACTATAGTACACTTCCTAATTGTGCCAGTTAGAGCACTTAGGCCTTAACGATGTTCAAGGCCCCAGCTACAATTGTCGTCGTCTTAGTGGCCCAAGTGCCCACTCATGTTCTGGCTGAGGTGTCCACACGCTCTACCTACAACAGGACTAAGGAACACATAACAGTATCGGGTTTTTCTTTTACTACTCATGTAAGGTTCACTTACAACTGGGGCATTTTCTAATCAGATACCTCTGAAATGTGGATTTCCTTCCAACAAGAGTCGGCCGATTGACGGTTGGTGATATGAAACCGGAGCTGTTAGGTAATGCTGACTTTGGAATAATTTACTGCACTGTTTAGCTTGGGAAATGGTTGCAAAGTCTGTTAAGCAAGAAGAGCTGTTTCCCACCACTCTTGGCCGTAATAAGTCCGTATGTCAGGGGTCCCTGGAGTGACAGACAAAACTGACCATATAGTCCCTCCTCCTGGGGACGTCTTCCCCATCGTTGCTCGTCTCATCAGCACCTCAACTGCACCTTCCGGGTGTCTCAAAAAGAATGTCTCCTTTCGATCCTTTTTCCCTTTTCTCCTGGACTAACGAACATGTTCAGCCAAACTTGAACGCGTTTTGGAAGTCCATCAGGGAATAGTTACCGCGAAAATTTGAATGGCGAGGAAATATGTGGAACTGCGGAGAAATTCTTTTCGGAGATCCATCCTCAATATCCTGAGCCCGCTAGAGTGCTTTCTCTGGGGACATGTTCTGTCCAAGCTGGTCAACAAGTCCAAGTGGGAGACCCTACAGCACCTCAGAGAAAACGTGGAAGAGGCCAGTGCAGCAATTCCACAAGAGTTCATCGACAGCGCATGTCAGTCTGTCCAAGAGAGAACTGAACTTTGCATTCAGCATCAGGGAGCTGATTTCAAACATCACCTCAAGGAAATTCAATAATGACCCAATTTATGAAATGTCCTTTGATAGGCTTTCAAACGAGCTAAAGCTTCAATGCATATGTCTATTATCTCTGGAGTACAGAAGGGGTCGAAAAAAGGCGTTCTATTCCCGTTACCTCTCATCTCTCGTCAACGTCAACACGGCCATCCGGGACGCGGAAGACTTGACTCAAAAGCCTACGTCTAAAGCCTGGCAAATTCAAAGGGAAAATATCTGTTGCGTTTAAAAATGAATTTTTTGTCCCCCAGGTGTAGTGCATTTACATGACACCAAACTGCACATCAAAACGAATGATTGCGCACCTAATTTTGTCATGGTAGGTTAGGTTAGACTTCTAACCCCACCCCTGAAAATCAGTGCAAGTGCTCAGATTTGACACTTACATTAGGTGCGGCTAGGTTACGTCAAGCCTCAGCAACTTCTCTTGACTCCCAGAGGACGAGTTAAAAGTTTCACTTCACCTATCACAATAAAGTTGCATGTGCAATCACTCATTTAGATGAGCATTTCATTCATTTCGATCCTGTAAATGTCATTTTTGATGCGCAGTAAACATGTTCCAAATGCAAAGCAACCCCTTCATGCCATGCTTACAGATTTTTTTCCAGTTAAGGTATGTGTCAGCTTAACAGCTTATTGGGTGATAAGTGGCAGGTTCGCGCATGACTTTTTTTAGAATTTAGTATCAATTATCAGAAATTGAGTGCTGAATGTGGCTCTTGGTCTGGTTTTGGCAACAAGTTGTCAGGCTTTTTCAACATCAAACTGTGAATCAAGGTTGCTTCAGCGCTTCTGCCGCTAGGTTGCAAGACAGTTGCTCTGCACAAGCCTCTCTACTGATCAGTATGAATGTCCAGAGTAAATGAACTTTTCGGGTATAAAGGACCAAAAAAGCGCGTATGACGTATATTAGTCTTCTTTTTGACTCGAGTCAGGCTCGACTCAACTTGACTCATTCACATCATGAGTAGAGCCTCGGCTTGGAAGACAAGAAGTTCATGAGCGCAGTGGATGAGCACAACCTGATAGAAAATCACAACGACTGAGTTCCGTGACTGCATACCATGGTTTAAGTCAAAGCACTACTTCTGTTTAGTTAATTTGCCTATCACAAATTTTGATTTATCGTAGTATACAAGAGTAGTACATGAGGATAAGGTGTGGGACGAGTAATTTTTATGCATGTTTTTTCGCTCACTTTTGGGCATATTTGATCCCGGTTTTTTTTACAGGCTTGGACACTCTTGTGATGACCTCCCAGTCTCACGTAGCTCTCAAATAAAGGTTCATGCCCAGAAAAATACAACAGATATGCCTGCTGACATCTTCAAATGTTCGTGTCAGCGTGCATAGCTTTTGAGCGAGGGCCTTGCGCGTGGGGTGCATAATAGGAGCTCCTACCGAGAGAAGTGGGTAGCGCGTAAGCGCTAGTAACACGTAAATGCATAGTTTGCTATCAAAGCATCATACGAGTTCGGCATAGGGCCTCTACTTGCAGATCATATTGTTCTTGATGAAACTGTACATGTCGCAGAGGGGTTAGAGGCCCCTCAAGGCATAAATCGAAATATCCAGATAAATGCCCACCCCATATCAACTGTCCACATAAAAGATAGGGAGACCCAGAATTTCGCTTTAATTTGTAGTACCCAAAGTATAATTTGAAAACGTTTGGTTGAATCAGAAGCTTCGCTTAGCTGCTTTGATTTCATGAGCAAAAACTGCCCAAGTCGGACTCTGGCCCGCCGCACAAGCAGAACCTCAAGTTTTGCCTGATCGCAACGGCAACGAACACGAATTCTCAACGCTGTTGTTGGAATTTTGGGCTCAAGTGCGAAGCCAGTCTAGCACCATATGTCTAACAAGTTATAGCGAAGTCGTCGGTGTCCCTATCTTTCCTTTGGGTAGTGTATAAAAGCTGGATGGGTGTACTGACGTACGTTCTGGGTTTGTATATGACACGCATATTATCCCAGGAGTCTTTGGGAATAGGGGTTGGGTACGAATGTTTCCTCTTTTTTAGACTGACTGTTCCGTTTGGGACGTTTAGGACTTTTAAGGTAAGTTGTGCGAGGTAAATTTTGCAAATTTTGTGCCTTAACAAGTTTTTGCCAATGATATCTCAAAACACAAGTTCTTGCATTATACAGTATTTTCACATGCTTTCAGATTACATCTCCGTACCAACTAAAGGCACCTTCCTCAATGATATTGTCAGCTCAGCCAAGGAAGTTGGCTTTTTGAGGACTACTTCAGGCTGCACCTCAGCTCCTACATCATCATTGTCAAGAACATGGCATAGTTTAAAAACGGAGACCGCACAATGCAGTGAATCTGCTCCCCAACAGAGGACAGTTTTAAATGTTGTGATTTGGTTAGTCACCAGAGCAAAAGAGCCAGTCCATCGTTTCTAAAGGACAGCTGAACACCTTCATACCCGTGCATGCAGAAAGGTCATGGAAGAAATAGGCCCAACAGTTGATTCCGGAGCATCAGCGTTGATGAATTCGAGCGGTTAATTACGTCATGAGCTCTAAGAATATTCTCTGCGAGGACGACAATTCTGCTTTTCATGCAGTCGTGGCCAACTACGTTTCGTCTAGAGTCACCAACTGTATCCTCTTAGCAACACACAACAATCTTTCAGGCTATGATGCCCCAGCTCCAACAGCACCTGGAATGAGAAAATTACCACGGAGATGTTACTGTACTCGACCGAAAAACGAGTGCTTTTAATAGTCATGCTTTCAAAGTCGACGCTGACGTTAGCGTTACTGACGGGGCCATCATGGACTCCATCAGCTACATCTAATCAGTGCTGCAGGTTCAAGTTGCATTGACGCAACTAGTACGCTACAACGGTGACGAGGTAGGGAATTATATAGTTGACAGTTATATGCATACAAATTGCTAGGACTTGCGTCAGTGAAGAGCTCACAGAGGCAAATAACGTCATCGCGGTTTTTCGCAGATGGCACGACATTCAGAGGCTGGACTGTCCTTGTCTCATTAGACCAAAGTGTAATCATTTTTCCAGGCTATGACGGAGATGCTAAACGATGCTTCGACTGCTTTGACTACAACCACGACCCATTGGGACAGGAGTGCCCATCCCAGGACGCAATGCATATCCGGGAAGGGTACGCAATGCTTAACTGAGTCGCTGCTGGCTTGCAGAAAGATCTAAGTGACTACTGCATACATGTACCGTGGTCCAGTCCCACCGCCTTCTCAGCCATGAAGATGTGCAGTACCTACACCGACTTGTCTCAAGCCAGACTGATCAAAATGGAATGATGTGCTGCATCCTGCATCGCTCCTGCAGCGACCCCTTCCCACTCTGCACCAACAGGCTGCGCTCAACATCGTGCATATGCTACTTGGAGCTTATGGAAGCAGCCCCTTCCATTCAAACTTTCCCGCCTGCGCGAGATCCGACTCTTTCCGGCAGCTGGGATCGATGCAGATCGACAATATGAGGTGAGCTCAGCGCCAACCGACCTGAATCAGACGAAGAATTCATTTACGTCACCCGGTATCACAAGGTTTTGCATGAGAGACTTCAGTTCATCTATTCATTTATGCTAAACATTCATCTCGAGAAGGAGACCGGGGCAGAAGGAGACCATGGACCTGTGAGGGCCGTCGATGCCGTAGTAATTTTAACTCTCGATCGACTCTCTTCTACAACCCTGCTGACCGACCTCGTGTGAGCGCGCTCGTCTCATCGTAGACTCCTTAAGGAACGTTAGCTTTTTTTTTTTTTTCTCCTCGATGCCATCTGACCTTGTGTAATTTCACCAGAAAAATTGTTGCATGTTGCTTATAAAACAATATTGCAAACCACCATTGCATGGGAAACAGAAGAGTGTCCGGGTAACTAGTGAGGAATTGCAGTCTGGATTGTTCTGGCTCTTTTCGAGGGCTCCGGGTTTTTGGTTTTTTTTCCTCTTTTTTCTGTTGCTAAGTCAAGTCCGAGCACACGAGGAAAAAGACGCTAAGTTTGTCTGCGACTGTTTTTGCTCCGCCTCCCCCCTCTGCTCCGTCTGCTTTCCTTCCATTTCCTTCGTCCACGAGAGAAGAAAGGAGCCGGACTGCGGGTGCGTTCGGGGGCGCGTGCTCCAGCCGCTCCCGCCTTGGGCGCTGGCGCTGGCGCTGGCGCTGGCGCTGGCGCTGGCGCTGGCGCTAACGTAGCCGCAGCCGCTGCGGCGGCAGAGACGAAAAAGCCGTGCGGGAAGGAGGAGAACCAGCAGCAGCGGCTTCAGCGCAGCGGCAGAAGCAAAACCAAAGCAAAGAAAGAAACAGCACGTTGTAGCCCCCGACGAGAGTCTCGACGAGAGCCACGGCAAGCCCGAGAGCGACGACCGAAGCCGCCGCCGCCGCCACGAAGTCGCCAGAACGTCCCCGGCTCCCCCGGCGGCGTGATTCCCTCTACGTCTCCTTCCCCCGGCCCCCGCCAGCATGCCCACAAATAGCCTCTTCCCGGGGGTCACCGGGGGCGGCACGGGCGGCGGATCCGCGGGCCTGGACGTGGACCTGGGAGCGCTGGGCGGCGGCGGCGCTAACTCGGGACGCGGCGCCGGAAGTCTTCTGGATGCCGACTCCAACGGCCATCACAGCCGCACCGTGCAGCTGGCGCTGGAACTGGCACTCCTGCAGGGTCAACAGCAGCAAGGATCGGGCTCATCTTCCGGCTTCGACTCCCCGCCCGGAGGGGGCCACCCTCTCTCGGCCGGGCCGTTTTCCGATCCGGCAACCAACCCTCTCCTGCACCCATTCGGAGTCCTCCCCGGAGGTGGCGGAGGCGGTGTCTCCTCGGCCAACGGCGTGGGTGGCTCCCTCGAGGATCTCAAGACTCGGCGCAGCCAGAACATGACGGAGTGCGTGCCCGTACCCACCTCGGAACACGTCGCGGAAATCGTCGGGAGGCAAGGTAAGACAGACAAACGGACAGACACAGACAGACAGACAAACAAAAAAGAAATGAAAAAGCGTCTCTCCCAAGATAGTCATCATTCGTACTACAGTTCCATTGGCACCCCTCCCCTCTGTATGTCCGGTATCGATCCGCGGCCACCTTTCCCGACGCGTGCTTGCCGCCCTTCCAACCCTCCTTCTACTTGTAGACAAAGCTCTTAGAGTTCCCCCTTTTCCCCCAGTCTACCCTTCTTTCTGGTATCCCCTTCCCTCTTCCCCCCCCCCCTCTCCCCAGCCCGTCTTGGTTGTATTCAGGTCATTCACTCTTCCAAGGGAGAAACAGAAAAAAAAAGGTGGTGGTGGTTGGATGAGGGAGAGTTTGTGAGTGAGAGAAAGCCAGTCGATTGAAGAAGGATAGCACAAAAGAGGGGAGAATTTGGGGGCCACCATCCTCTCCCGCTCCGAGCTCTGCACAGGCAGCCTCGGCAGCTGCCTCGCGTAAGGGGAGAATCCGCCAACGAAAATCTGCGAGGACAGAAGGGGGAAAAGGGGAGTGGACCAAGAAGAGGGAAAGCAACCGGCGTGATATTGATTATCTTTTCTACAACTTCCACCGTGGAGAAGGGGAGAGAGAAAGGCAGAGGAAAGGCTTTCGAAGGAGTTTGGCTCGCACGCCCCCCTCCTCCTCGTCCTCGTCGTCGTCGTCGTCGTCGTCGTCGTCGTCGTCGTCGTCGTCCTCCTCCTCCTCCTCCTCCTCCTCCTCCTCCTCCTCCTCCCCCCTCCCTCTCATCCCATCCCCCCCCCTTTCGCGGGTCTCTGGTGTGTGCATGCGTGTTTGTGTGGGCTTTGCAATGAGAGGAGTTGGAGTACACAGCACAAGGGAAAGGAATTTTCTAGGGGGAAAGGAAGAAGAGTGGAGAGGCTCAGCAGCGTTTGTAGGGGGATCCGCCCTTTCGTCATGAGCACAACTGCTAAGCAGTCTGGTCCTTGCTGTACATATGATATTGATAATGAGTCACCTTTGTTAGTAGGTCGAACTTGTATCTGTTGACTGCGGAGGCCCAACAGTGTTAACCGCTCAGCGGCGGTTTTTTTCATCGGGTTCTCCCAGAGTTACGTAAGTTGACGGGGCATTTTTAGCCGGCGTTTGGGTTTTTTTCTTCTTATGATAGCGCTGGCCAGCCTAGCGCTAACGTACGTACGTACGTATTTAAGTCCGTCTGTATAGGTATGTCTGGTCTGCTCGACTTTGGCGGGAGGAGCGCAGGTATTCGGTGCTGGTACGAGCAAGAGCGCACCCAAGAAACAGCTGATTGCTTTGTGAGAGTGTGTGCGCGGCGCGTTAGGAAGACTGCAGGTCATTGTTCAGCCGGAGAGTTCGTTGTCCCTGCTGCTGTGGCTGCTGCGGCTGCTGCTGCGGCTGCTGCGGCTGCTGCGGCTGCTGCGGCTGCTGCGGCTGCTGCGGCTGCTGCGGCTGCTGCGGCTGCTGCGGCTGCTGCTGGCTACAAATGTTAAAGATGATGTTGCAGATAGATGTTTGTAATGTTGTCGCCAAGAGACGCGGATGAATTATCACACTTCGCTACTGGCTGCACGCGCTGCAATCATCTCATCGCGTACTATGTGCAGGTTTGTTGCTGATTCAGAACGTTGAACGTGCACGTGTTTCCTGCTCTTTGTTTCTTCCTCCTCCCTCCGTCCCCCCCTACCCCATCCTACCCTACCCTACCCTCTCGCTGCATTGCTGCATTGCAGGGAGAAAAAAGTTGGAGGGAGCTGTTTGCTCTCCGACCGCACGCCCCTTACCTCATAGAACGAAAACAGGGACACTGGATCCGTTACTAAGGAGAAGACGGATATCTTAGGGTAGGTCAGGCTCCTCTTTCGCAAGCTGGCGTTCCTTCCAAGGTTGCTGTTTGCCGCCGAAAATCCAGTTGTTTATCCTGCGGAGTTGGTTGACCTCTTATTTTGTTCATAGGCCCTGAAGCCGGCTCGGTTTTGTTGGCACTTGCTTGAGAAGAGTAATGGAGCAATTTCTTCTTAAGAATTCAGTGCAGTTCCTTAGACTCGCCATAGAGCTCCTATTCCTCCCTCAACAAGGGCGAGTTCAGGGAGGGGACGCAATAAATACATGCGAGGTCGCGCCTGACGTCTAAGAGCAGCAGCTCAACAGAAGCAGTCGAGGCTTAATCAAGAATTTGCACTTGAAGAAGGAAAAAAAAGTCACCCATAAACATTCAAAACAAACAAATAGTTGAACCTTGTTATGCAGGTCTCTCCGGCGATAAGATGTCCGTTGATGGCTTCTTCTACAGCGAAAGTTTGTTTACTTTATGAGGTCCACTGAATGAACTGTTGAGTTTTACTCGGGTTGGAAAAAGAATAGCGCTGCTAAAATCAGCGGCGACGTTAATACCCGCTCAAATTCTGCCACCCTCGTATGATCATAGCAAACAAGTTTCGAGTTTTCCACGTACCTTACCAGTAAAAAGCGAACTGGAGAAATGAGATGGGGTGAAGGATGCTCCATATTCCTGGTCATGCTTCAGCGTGGCAGTTGCTCAATTCTTCATGTTCGTGCATGGCATGAATTAATGTCCTGTCTGGGGGGGGGGGGAATTTAGCGGATCTGTGTGTCTGCCCTGACACTCCAAGTTGGGCTTGTGTGTGTGTCTGAAGGAGAGGTTTCATGGCATGTGACCATACATAGACCGAGTGAAGAGAGGTTGCGTCGTTTCCAGGGTCAGCTGCCATGGCCCAGTAGTACAGTATATACTAATCGGTGCAGCCAAAGATAACATCAAAAGAGTCATCAATCTTGATTGGTCCGTCCGACTTTTGGGGAGGGGAAATCCGAGGTATTCACTGCAAATCGTGTCTTTTGGCGCCATGAGGAAATGACTCGAGAGAGTTTTGACACACCCTATGTGGTCGAGTTGCAGCTCACTCCCAGCGTTAGCGACGCAACCTCTCCACCGTGGCCCCAACTTTTGTTCTTGCCAAAGTACAACAAAGAAGAACTAAGAGCCCTTCTCTCCTAGCCCTGCACGTTAAGTCAATGAGCATTAGTGGGGGGCGAGTGATCGACACTTCATATGTGTAGAAGGAGGCTAGGGAGGAAATAGGTCACTGCTCTCGTCTGTGTGCGTTGTGCCCCCTTCCTCTCCTCCTCCTTCCCCAGATACACAGTATGAATGGACAAACACTACATAACAGCTTCTAACTGCGTACAAATAGTCGGGGGTTGAAGCTTCTGCTGTCTTGCTTCCTCTTCGGTTTTTCCCTCCTCTCGTTGTACGTGTGTTCCAGAGCTCATTGCCATCTTTTCGTCCGTTTTTCCCTTCCCCCCATCTTTGCGGATGCAAAAACCGTCTTCTCCCCAACTTTCTTGTCCTCCCTTCCTCAGCTTCTACCTCCTGAGCTTTTTCCTGCTTGCTGCGTGCGTGCACTTAAGCATGCAGCTTGGGTGCGTGCGCGTTTGTGTGTGTGAAAGCCGTGCTCTCGTTGCTCCTCTGTAATCATTCAGAGCGCATGGAAGAAGAATCGAACGTATGCGAACAGCTGCAAGACTTCTATTACTCCGGCGGCGGCGGCGGCGGCGGCGGCGGCGGCGGCGGCGGCGAC
>JAAUXU010026319.1_pt1 | contig 43520 bp, 41 predicted proteins | sample 7278151 | NCBI WGS metagenome assembly JAAUXU01 (sample SAMN14350113, study PRJNA611818) | marine sediment metagenome | isolation source: surface marine sediment (1.8m) | place: French Polynesia: Moorea | collected 2018-08
AGACTTATTGCAGGTGTCGAGCTGCTGCTGTATGCACCATGCAGTCTGTGTGTGCTGGTGCATGAGTTATTGCATGAGCAAGACTTATTTCTCCGTGTAAGTAAATATGCTACAAATTCGACCAATTACGCGTAGTGCATCCTGACTCGGTACAGTACGGACGGACGTGCACAGCTCTGTCTGCGCCAGCGCAATAAACAGCTTATCGTACGCAGAAGAAACAGTGATCGCACAAAGCCCTTACAAAGATAGAGAGAGACACACACAACGCTACGTGAACTTTTGCCACACTAAGTAGAGTTGTTCTTTCTTACTCTAGGCGTGGCACCACCAAATTATTTCTAGCATATTGTCATTGTTGAATGGCGCATCTTTCCCCCCGCGGCTTCGTGTGTGTGTCATCGATAAATAGTCAGAAGACAACTACTTCTTATGCACAATCATAGCTAAGTAGACGTGTACGAATAGCTTCGAGTTGAATATTTCATTTGAGCGGCGCACGCAAATAGAAGCCTCCAAAAGGGGTCTGACTGACGGACTGACGAGTCGGCAAAGCGAGGCCAGGCGACCGAGTCAGCGACCGTCGTCTGTCTCGGTTTTTATGACAAGTTGGCTCGGAATCTCAGGCCGATGTGTGACAAGATTGTCCTCATCCCGTTGTTAGAACAGACGAACCATTTTTCCTCCTGTGTAAAGTCATTTAAGTGGTCACGTAACGTCGGGCACGACGTAAGCAACACAGACCATTGTGACGTTGTGAACGTTTATTTTGTGACTTTCTGGTGATGGGCGCACGTCATTTTTGTCTGTCGGCTTCCGATCTTGATTTATTACACGTATCTGATTCTAGCATTGCATGGAGCGTTCAAAGTGTAAACTGAGCAGCACACAAGTTAAGGTTTGGTGCGTGTGTCCGTGCGTGCGTGCGTGCGTGCGTGCGTCCCGTACACACGTCTACATCCATGCTTCAGGGTAACAACAACACATGCACACACACACACACACACACACACAACTGTAGCAAAGACGGATGGCGACAGCGGAGGCAGCAAAAAGTCAGGTAGATGTCGTCTAATGGGATGACAATTGGTGTGATCTTTTTCTTCCCCTCCGTCATAAAGTTGAGTCTGGCGGCGGAGACCGAGCTCGGGTTCCAGCAGACAGAATAAGGGTTGAGTTGTCAACCAAGGTAACCGCTGCTGTTGCTGCTATTCTCTGACAGACAGACGCAATTTTACAACCGTCTCAGTGACGACGGCGGCGGCGGTGGCGGTGGCGGCGGCGGCGGAGGCGGCGGCGGCCTAATCGAGGCGCGTTTTTGTCACCAGGCCACAAAATGGTGTCGTAAACCGTCAAGAGTGGAAAAGAGAAGATGCCTGCTTGATTGCCAGTTCTGGAGTTCAAAGACCGTCGCCGCTGTCTTGTGTTGCTGCAGCCATCTGATGCTCTTTGGATGTGTCCGCCAACAGATGTAAAAGTATGCTGGCAGCTAGCGTAAAATGACGTGTCAAGCAGACCGGGCCTGTCACACGTCGTTTTGCACGTGTTCCCATTTGCACCTGTCACCCTTTGATTTCACTGAGCTGCTTGCGTGCTCCGGCCCTCCCCTCTCTTCCATCAGGGGGTCAGTCCTTGGGGTCAGCCTGGAATGACTTTTTTTCCTACCTTCTCCGCACCGGTTGACGTCCTTTGGTCAGGATGGGGTTAGCGGGGGTCACTCGCTCACTCGCTCACCCGCTCGCTGGCTCGCTCGCTTGTCTCAGTGTGGACAAAGAAGAACCTTCTTCTCAGTCCCCAAAGCATGAAGAAAAATTTGCTCTGTTACAGTAGGCGCTTCTTCATATGTTCTCGCCTATCAGTTAAGCCTTCCCCCCTCCCAATATTATGACTGTACTCCAGCGAGCTATTACTACCGATGGCCAGCTCATTTTAATTGCACATGACAACAGTGGCCTCAGGTAGCCAACATCCAATATGATACTCTGGAGAGAGAAAGAAGAACAGTTGGCTGTTATTGGTCCCTACTCGTACGCAGCTCGGTCTGTCTATTCATTAAGTCTGCATACACATGTAGACACTGTACACTGCATGCATAACATAGACGATATCACCAGCCCCTGAACAGTAGCTTGAGGACAGCACACATGGGAATGCATAGGGTCATGCGAAGACACAGGTTGGATACGAGTGTACATACGTCCGTACCAGCCGACGACACGAAAGAACTTCTAAAGAGGTCAACGGTTTGATGCTGTGTGTTCCTTGGTCACATGACAGCCCTGCAGAGGTCACACACAGGCGTCAGTCGCTTTTTGCACAGAGGTAGACAGGCAAAGATTGCGTGCGAGCCATTTTTGCACGACATCCACAGACAGAGGGAGAGAGCGCGAGCGCGCGCGAGAGAGAGGGGTGGTCAAAGAACAGCCAGCAGCTAAAAGGCTTTGTCTTGCCAAAGAATGCAGCAACAACTTCTTATTCGATCGATGAGATTTGTAGTACTAGCCCTGGGTGCCTCCGTTCTACTACGTCTCCTGCGTCCGTTGACAAATTCGTATTTGATAAACCCTAACCACAGGCGTGGCATCGGGGAGACAGACGTGACGGAGGGGGGACAAAAAATAAAAGGCGATCGTGTGAATGCAGCCCTTCCTCCTGCCTGCCTTCCCAATTGTTTCTTAACTGCTACCCAAGCAATGACGACGACCATAAAGACAAACCACAGCAGCGAGGCTCGAGTCAGATCCTGCAGGCTGTTGCGGCAGGCGGCGGCGGCAGTTGGCTCGTCACCAAAACGCCCGCGGCCACAATCTATTGTCTCTGTCGCGGGCGGCATGAGCCCCAAAAAAGCCTGGCTGACTGGCTGGCTGTTGGGATCTAAATTCGTGGCCACACACACCCTGTGTGTGTGAGTGAGAGTGCTGCTCTGGCACCAACCACGGGAAGAAGAAGAAAAGAAGAAATGCGTGGCATCGACACTTGGAAAATGATGGCACTGCCTTTGTTACCGCTACGTGTACCTACCTTGTCATACCGGAGAACGACATGCGACTGAAAGCTGCGTCAAAAAAAAAAAAATGGACGAACCGTGGATTTTGATCCGGACAATTGCTTGTACACATTGACGTCCGATAGTGGCACTGCGTCCCTGTGTGTTTGCATTTTGGTGAGATTCGTCAGGCGGCAGCAAAATACTGGCAAAAAAAAGTAAAAAAAAAAATCTCCCTCTGCTCCTCCGGCTTCATTTTGCCGTCCCTTGTCGGACGTTCGGACCATTACATTGTCAGGTGATCAAAACGATCCAGCAGCATGAGAAGAAGTAGAAAAGACACTTGACGGACACACTACAACTCCCTCTCCTTCCCATGATGTCGCTTATTGCACTTTGGGAAATTGAACGAAACATCCTCTCTCCTTTTTGGTATTCCCTGGGCGCGGCAGGAGATTGGGAGCGATTAACTCTGGCCCTTAGCTACAGTAGGCGTATGATGGCTTTACGATGTACGCAATAGCCGTTGAAATGGCGTGTTTACGCTCACTGGACCCTCTAACAACCCTAAAACCGAAAGTCATTCCCGCCAAGAAAGGTCCTTCTTCTTCTGACCACACTCACTTAGACCATGAAGACGTAATTGTCGATAAGGAGGAGAGACCAGGGCAATAAAGACATAAGGAGGAAGAGGAAGGAGAGCAGAGCTTTGAAGGAAAAGCTGGCTGGCACCATGACACTTCACAACGTCCCTAGAAGGAGCTTCCCTGGCAGACGGAGGATAAAAGCTGCCTGCAGGAACACTTGTGTTCTCAAATCCTCTTGCCAGCAACGCTCCTTGTTACTTACCACGTACCATCGAACTGGCTCTGCTCAGTCAGCCAGCGCATGTACAGGGCCAAGCAGGCTGTGTGCACCGCCACGCACGTCCACTCCTTGGCGCTCACGTTGCCAGTCTTTCAAATTCCGCTTTTTGTCCCTGCTCCGATTCGCCAGAGGGCTTTGCTGCAAAACTCGTTTCAAAGAGATTCCTTCTCCAACCCTGCTTGCTCCTCCTTTCCTTTTTGCCTCCTTTGTAGTCAGTCTCTCCTTCGCTCGCTTCAGTAAGACGTTTATTTCATTATCGGGATGAAATGATTTCGACGCGTGCCTCAAACAGCAGGAGGAGGATTCTTTTAAAAATGTTTACGAAGGAGCAGAGAACGAAAGCTCCAGCCTCTCGCTCCACTTCGGGGTGAGCCACGTCATTCTGGTCACGATCTGGCGGAGTAAATTCATGTCACTTCACACAGTCGTCCGCTTGTCACTTGACGTGGAGAGAAATTTGCACATCAAGGAGATGAAACGCAACGCATTTAAAAGCCGAGTGGTCTCCTCAATGCATACCCACTGCGACGACGTCAGTGCTGCACGAAGACTCTCTTCCTTTTTCATCTCTCCCACCATCTCACAAGCACACACGCACCATATGACTTGATGACCAAGGAAGTAGACGATGCCATCCATCACTCCGGGCGGCGAGCAAAGCAACGTCGTCGTCGTCGTCGTCGTCGTCGTCGTCGTCGTCGTCGCCGTCGTCGTCGTCGACGTCGACGTCGACGCCGTCGTCGTGTTTTGCAAAAGACCCGATTGAGGACGTTGTACCGAGACGGACGGAGGGAGCGAGAGAGCTTTTTTGAGCCAGCCAGCGAGCGATCGAGCGAGCTCCATAAAATATACAGCAGCCTCTTGGCTGTGACCGCTGTGACAAAACAAGAGCCATTACCATGACAAAGAGGTTGCAGCAGGATGGATTTATCTTCCACTTTGCTGGTTGCTCAATCTCTTGACTTCCGTCGGAAGGAGAAGAGAGAAAAAGAGATCATCGGACCGACTTCAAAACGTGTGCATCGATTCATTTCTGTATACTCCGAATAAATACAGTTACTTTTGTGCAGCATCACGGCGATAGATTTCTCCCCCTCCTTGCCTGCTTGCCCTCCAGTGGCAGCAGACACAGCAGAGTCCTCGCCCATCAGGCAGCCCTAAGAGGCAGCAGGAGGAAAGTTCTTATGAATAATTCAGTCCTCTTCCTTCTCCTCGTCTTTGTGGTCATTTCAACATTTCCGATGGGACCCACTTTACTGGACTCAGATGGAGGGGGGGTCGTAAAAAGTGCCATTATTCCTACAACGTGCGTGTCAGTAAATCCCAATTCTTCGTCGGGGGAGAGTGGAGAAGAGAGCGGGACATGGAACAGAGAGCGAGAAGATGCTAGTGTATAATTGATCAGCCAGACCATTTCTAATTGCCGCCATTTCCCTCGTCCCGGACGCCGCAGTTGTTGTCGATAATCCTGATGCCTCCGTGACAGCACTTGTCACTTGTCACGAGTGTTGTTGTTTTTCGCGCTGTGTAATTGGCACCGGCGCGAGACATGTGAAAGTATGAATGTGACGACGGCACTCAAAAATTTCCTACTTAGCATGCAGGAACAAAAAAAGTTCTCTCGTTTGACACGTTTGAAAGTTTGTCATACCGGCAGCTCCTGGACACGTTGACAAGGCTCTGGCACACGCTGGTCTGGACAGTAATCCTGTTGGACTGAAAAATTGAGTGAGAAAGTAGTGCTAACCACACATTATGTAGCGTACTCTATCGGGCATGACTGGTCTGGCAAGCTTTTCAGGTGCACCAATTCTTTTCTAATGCTGTTCTAGCAAAGGGGAAGGAGGGAAAGGGTTGAGGCACCGGCCACATTGGTGCTGTGTCATCTCTCACTTTCTTGGCTGTAGACATCGCCATAAAGCGTGAATGAACCAATCACCAAACAACATTGTGACCATGTCATAGGCGTGCTCGGCCACTTTAGGAGAGGGGGGGGGGACGAGAGATTACAGCTGTGTAGGTCTCACATAAAAGCACTCTACTGTACAAGGCGCAGACAATGTGCTGCTGGGTATAAATAGTTCATACGTAAACGTACGTACGTACGTACAAACGTATAGTAACTGCAGTCACTGCCCGAGTGGAGACTCGCACGGACGCTATATTTGCCAGATGATTGTCCATACGCTGGGACGTACATATGTACATGTCCAGTACTGTGTTGGTCGACAGTACACAAATAAAGCTTCCGTCACACAACTCCTGCAGCGCTACTAAGCCTATACTGTGTCTCGCACCTCTGCATGACTGGCAAAATTTCTCTTCTGTCAAGACGATGAGGGAGGCAAACTATCTTGTTGCTGGGATGGTGCTGGTAGTCGACAATATTGACCTACTGTACTATATAACGTCCGTCCGTCCGTCCGTCCAAGACAGTACTGCTGCATACTGGCTCTTCTGAGAAGGATGAGTCGTGAGCGATGTGACAAACGGCCAATGCTTCCTCCGTGAAGAACTCTCTCTCTCCTCCTCCGAGGCAGACACCTCCTGGGAGAGTAGAACAGTCCTCTCCAACCCTACGCAACACTTTGATTGTCCTTTTAGTCCAGTTCCGGAGAGCAAAAAGACCTGACTCTGCTGGAGTCCACTCAAGAGATCAAATGTGCAATGCTTTTTGTCAAGTCCGTCCGTGTCATCATCAATCGCGAGATGTGAAACGACCATTAAGTGGTCGCTTCCTTGGCTATCTGGAAAAGGAAGCGCTGGATTGATGACCAGGAGAGAGAGAGAAGGAAAGCACCGCCATTTTTTGCCTCCGCCGTCGCCCATTCATGTGCAAAGAGAAGCCACTACATAAGAGCGGAGTCGACTCAACTTTTTTTAACACAAAATACGTGGGAAAAGCTGCAAAACAAAGTCATTCGCTCGCTCTCCGTTACTGTCGCTTCCCCCTTTTCCAGCTCTATCACCCGACGGCAGCGAGTAAACACATTCTCTTAACAGTTTACTTTACTTCCGCGTGCTTCTTTCGCTTGCAGAGCCAAAGACAATCCAACGGCGCTCATAAATGAATCAACCATGTTTACTCGTGAGGAGATCGAGTTATGAAGGATCGCTATCTCCTGAGCGAGGCGAGCAGAGAAAGAGAGGCATGGATGGCGTCGTTTGTCAAAACAACTCCTTTGCTTGTCTTTCCTGCTCAATACATACACATTGTACAAGCTGCCTGCTTTGGTAGCTGGTGTTTGCAGCAAAAACGGGGGGTGGCATTCGAATAAATATGCTGGAAATCTCTCAAATTGGTTTTTTTCTTCATCATCTCAGGAGGTACGCAAGTAGCTGTGCAACCTGGTGTCACCCGGGTACGCAGCCTCTTGTACACCTACGGACACGCGCTGGGATGTGTGACCTGTGCTGTAACAACCAGGACATGACACAGTTTTTGTACACACCATATTTCTGCCAGGGACTCACAAAGCATTGATGCCACGATCCATTACCCAGATGAGCATCTGCATACGCTGTACTGTTAGTGTACTGTACTATGGAGCGGCAGTCGCATAAGCATGGAACAGATCTGACAGGAAAGTAGATCGATTCAGAATTGATACGCGAAGCTTCTTTGATCCAAGGGAAAGAGGGAGAAGGAACCATCCGACCTGCCAGAGCCTTGGTCTTGGTCTTGGTCTTGGTCTTGGTCTTGGTCTTGGTCCTGGTCCTGGTCCTGGTCCTGGTCTTGGTCTTGGTCTTGGTCTTGGTCTTGGTCTTGGTCTTGGTCCTGGTCCTGGTCTTGGTCCTGGTCCTGGTCCTGGTCCTGGTCCTGGTCCTGGTCCTGGTCCTGGTCCTGGTCTTGGTCCCGGTCTTGGTCTTGGTCTTGGTCGTGGTCGCGATCGTGGTCGTGGTCGTGGTCGTAGTCATGGTCGTGGTCGTGGTCGTAGTCATGGTCGTGGTCGTGGTCGTAGTCATGGTCGTGGTCGTAGTCGTGGTCGTGGTCGCCGCCGCCGCCGTCGCCGTCCCCCCCCCCCCCCCGTCGTCGTCGTGGCTGATAATTACAGTTTCGCCGATAATATGTTAATGATCGCGAGAGAGTGTGTGAAGTTTGCGGTCTTACTCTGGGGCTTTGCAGCTTCCGCTGTCTCTGCCTGACACAGACAGACAGACAGAACGAAGGAAAAAGAGCAATAATCGAATTCGGAACATGACGTGGCAAATGGTCCGAGAAGAGGAGCACCATGTACTTGTACGTACGTGAGTACCTCTGTAGGCACACCTTTGACTGAGCATAATCTTCTCCTCGCTACGTAAAAGCTGCGACCGCCACGTCCTGCTGCTTTATTCTTTAAAAGGCCCATCGTTTCTGTATGACAAAGGCCACTTCGACCCAGTTCGAAACGACATTCCTGGACTTGCCCCTGCTGATGCTGCTGATGCTGCTGATGCCGCAGCCGCTGCCTGATGGCGTGAAAACATGTGTTTCTTTTGTGCCTCGGACAAGATGAAATGTCTCGATAAGGGACTCTTAAGAAGACAGCCACCCTCAGATAAGATGACATCACGACGAAAAGCAAATGACAAGTTCAACAAGTTGGCCACTTAGCCCCAGACAGAGGCGGGATATTTAGCGTTATAGAGATCTAACCTGTGGTTTGAAAGTTGTGGATATTTTTTTCAGAGGTCACTATACAGAATTTCGATTTTCGGCCAACGCTTCTCCTTGGAGTGCCGGTCTAGTCTCTTTTTTTTGGCTCAGTGCGTGTGTCCGCTGAAGCAGGTAATGGTGAGGAAATGAAAAAAAACCTTTTTCTCTTGTGTCACGTGCCGACATTTGTCGCGTGGCCTTTTCTGGTTAAAAAAAATCGAAAAGTCGTGGCTGCTCGGCGGGAGGTTTCTCTGCTGGCTTCTTCCTTTGACACAAGTAAGTGAACTCCTTCCAGAAGTTGATTATTATTCAGGAATTGAGCAGGACTACCCGCGGCTTGGAAGATGCGGCGACTGCTGGGCAGAGTTGGAAAACAAAATCATGCCAGGAGAGACCTGGAGTCGGCCAGCAATGAGGACGACAGGGGTTCAAGGGGGGATCACAGCACTTACCAATTGGCAGGAATGCATGCATAATGACTACTGAAAGAAAAGGGCACACAAGAAGGTGCCGCCACGCGGCGGCCGTCACCGCAGCAGACGACCACGCTGTGGACGTGGACGACGACAGCGTGGACGTGGACGGACCAAAATATGGAGCAGGATAGGTTCGGATGAAGCGAAATTGTGCCTTACGCTTTCAATCGGATGAGACTGTCTCAGGTCAAGATTGACCTGGCTGTGGTTGTTGGCCATCTGTGGCCGAGAAATTGAGAGCGGACAAAAGGCGAGCAGGGTTAATTGGATTTCGTGGCTGAATGTCACAAGGGCAGCAGCGGCTGGAGGAGTTATAGCACCGGCCAGGGCAACGACGACGATATCCTCGAATTGGCCACTTTTTGGTCGAGCCGTCGTTCTCGGGAGACCGTTGCCTCATTGCTTGGGTACGGTATGTAGCCGGTGCAATGATCTCTGTGTCTGCAGCCTGATGGGTAGCACTGGCAGGGAAAAAAAAGAACTCTGGAGGGACGCTCTATTCCTCCGTTAACTGAATTCAAGAGCCACAGGCAACCGCGGCAGGCGACGGCAGTGGCAGCAGCTACGGGGAAGCACATTATCGTAAATAAAAAGGTCCATCTGAAGCATAAATTGGAAGATGGAAGGAGAGAGAGAGAGAGATGTGGAGGAGCAGCAGCCGCCTCTTCACGTCTCCTCGTTTTAATTGGCTATCTTCTGCCAAACTGAAAATATTCGGCCTCCTCCCATCATCTCTGAACTCCCCCCAGCAAGGGTCTCTGGCCTCCTGGCTGGTGCACACGTTGTAGCTGTTGTAGAGTGTGTGTAAGGTGAGAATGTGTCACCAGACACAGTTTTACGCTGTTGCCACGTTTAGCCGAGTCTCTGGAAATCGCATGTTTTGAAAACATTTTCCTGGCTCGTTCGCTCGCTCGCTCGCTCACTCACTCACTCGCTCGCTCGCTCGCTCGCTCGCTCGCTCGCTGCCCGGCTTCACCGACTGGTGCGACTTGAGCCCAGTCGAATGGAGCAAGAGATAGATAGTGTCGTCCCTGCTGCCTGACTCTGCCTGCCTTAGGGTCATTTGACAATGACGACGGGAGGGAATAGTAAAAACATCTGAAATTCGAGAAGGGGGTGTTGGTTCTCTTTTTCTCAAGCCCGGTCATTATTTTTAATAGGATGACTGGTTACGCCGGAGTCCGGCTTGTTATGGGGCTCGGTCACTTACTGGTACTCGTTGGTTTCAGCACTCTGTACAGCATAACCCGAGCAAGTGGACTACATACATAGCGTACAGACGCACGCACGCACGCACGCACGCACGCGTATGTACACTTACTCTTGGTGGCTTTCCTGCCTATCTATTGACTGAAGCATGCACTTTGCGTATCTTCTACGAAAAAAGTTCTAAATTGTCGTCACAGTCGACGGTCTCTTGGCGTCTCCCGTCGAGGCCGCCTGCACGGTGACGACCGTGAAGAAGCACAGGCCGCACGTGACTTGACACAATGAAGGTCCACGATATTGGTTTCTCTTCTCAGAATGTCGATGCTGTTGTCGTCGTCGGCGGTGCGTTTGACTTGGCCACACTCTATTAGCCTGGTGATGGGTCGTCCGTCGTCCTCTCGTCGTCCGCCCGTCCGTTCGTGCCCCCCAGTCCGTCCGTCCGCTCCGTCGGAAGGAGGGAAACAATGCAAAATTACAGGTGACACCGGCCTCCCCTTCCCTGCTCGCTCGATCACCCACAGAACGGCTGTTTTTCGATAGAGAAGCAATTTCTCTCCGCAATAATGGGATCCCTTTGTCCTGTGCACAAAGACCGCCACCGCAACAGCGACGGGAGCGAGAAAGAAGCGCATAACCTTTGGCGACAATTAAATCTAAAAGAGCAGAAAGAGTCCATCTCTTTTGCTTCTTCTCCCTCTCCTCCTCCTTCTCCCAGGTGTAGTCCTGCACCAAGGCTTGCGTGTCGTCTGCCCACCATCGGTCGTTTGTCGCGCGAATCGCCCATGGCTGAAGATCGCCACCCTCGCTTGAGTGAGGGAGCGAGCGAGCAAAAAGGGGGAGAGCGAGACCGACATGATGGTGACGGCGACGACGGGCGAGCGAGCGAAAGAAAGGAAGAGCGCGGCTGGCGACGAAAAAGCGCCGCCGCCGCCACCGTCGTCACCGTTGTCCAAGTCCGACGACGCTAGTTGAGTGTCACCTTCCAGGAGAGACGCAAGAGATGACAGTGGAACAATAGACAAACGACTCTCATTAGAGAGAGGTAGTGATTTGTTTTCCTCTCACTCGCCCGCTCGCTCGCTCGACAGCCATGGAGCTCCTGCAGAAGGCCCTCTTCAACCTGCCCAGGACCACGGCAGCCGCCGAAGTCACAGCCAGATGTAAGAGAAAATTGCACATAAAACCCTTGGGGGGGTGGGGGGTTGACTCCATGACACGTAACTACCCAACTTGTCAAGCAGAAAGTCCCCTCCGACCCTGATCAGTACTTTCCTGCCACTGGAGGTGCAGTCTGAGCGAGGAGAGGAGCTGTGTTCATGCTGGACTAAGAATGCAGTCACTCTGTGCAGCCTCCAGGCAGTACAGAAGGGAACTTTCCTGGGACATTTGCATGCAGCATCTTCAATGATTGTTCTGAACCAACGAGCCTTTGGCGTGCAATCACTTTGCTTTTCTTCTTCATCATCAAAGCTGAGTGAACGCAGCGCTACAGATTCTCATGGAATCTGCCCAGAAATTGCTTCAGCTCGTACTTTCTGCGCCCCATCTGAGAGAGCGAAGAAGAAATCACCCATTATCTGGCGCACAACAATGTGCATGCGATGTCATTGTTCTCCAAAAACCAATGTGGGGGGAGGGAGACTCTCCCTTGTCGTCAAATGGACAGCAGGCGAGCATCTATTGTTTGATAGCTCAATCCATTCCTTCTTTCCCCCCCCCCCTCTCTCTCTATTCCTCGCTGAGAGTCCTATAGATTGCTTTCCTCTCGTTTGAAAAGCTCTTCCCCCCCTCTATACCCAACAGCTCCCCCTTTTTCAGGGATGGCCCCGTGAAGGATTGAACACACATCAGCCCGCTCTCACGCATAATTAGAGGGTAGCTTGCAGTGGGGCTGCGTTGCTGCCACTTTTACATTTTTCCAGCTCTTCTTCCTCGTATCATCTGCTCTCCGTGAAAAATGGGAGCGATGATACGTCGTCGTCGTCGTCGTTGTCGTCGTCGTCGTCGTCGTCGTCGTCGTCGTCGTTGTCGTCGTCGTCGTCGTCGTCGTCGTCGTCGTCGTCGTCGTGGCAGAGTCAACTGCATGAGTTTTGTGTGCTATGTCGGTCTGACGAATGTACGTACATACACACGTCCGTGCATGGATAGTAAGAACATTTGTACACATAGAGTGTACCTATATAGGTCTTTCTCTGGGAAGAGTTTCGCCCGGGAGGAGCAATAACGAAACCACAGCTAAAGCAAGCCAGGGACCGAAAATTTTCGGCGACAACAGACTGTCAGGCTTTTTTGGCTGCGAATTTCCTGTCATTCTGAATACACCAACTCTTTCCGCTGCTTTATGGGCTAAGTTGGGAGAGTGAGAAAGACAAAGGCAAAACCGCGATGATTAGATTAGGAGGTAACAAATTTTACTTCGCCGTCTGGCGCTGCAGCCACTGCTGTTGCCACCGTGGCTGCTGCTGTCCGTCCGGCCGCTGTTACCATCGGTTTGTGCCGCAGCCAACTTCATTAATTCAGACTTGTGGTCATGAGGACTGACAGTTCGCGCAAAGATGGAGGCGCCGCCGGCCGACGAGAACTTGTGAAAAATTGTCATAAAGGAAAACGCCGCCGCTGAAAACATTCATTTTGGCGAGTAGGGACCTCCAACCGTCAGGCAGACTCTGACGCGGAAAAGTGCTCGTTCTCCTCCTGCTGCTACCTTTTCTCCTACTATAACTTGTCCAAGTTCTACCCCGAGCAGAATCGAGGGAAAGGCTGTCCACGATTTATATCTGGTGTGCGGCGTCCATCATTTCCCGGGGTCTTTATGAGGACAATGGCAGCGGCCCCATCATCTACGTTCCTTTTCGGTAGGAGGGAGGAACGACGAGAACGACGAGGGGAGCTGCAGCACCACCAATGGTCATGACGATCTATGTAGTCGAGCAGGAGGAGGAGGAGAGAGAGACAAAGGATGCGAGCTCATTAAAATTCTACCATGAGCATCAGTCTTCTTACCCCCCCTCTGGAGGCTGCACGCCAGCCAGACGTTCTGGCTGCTGCTGCCCGCAGTATTTACATAGCCCCTTGGTTGAGGCGACCGTTTCTGATTGGACGGCGACCGGTTTGGGTCACCCAAGTGTGCGTGTGTGCCAGAGACACATCGTCGTCGTCGTCGTCGTCGTCGCCGTCGCCGTCGTCGTCGTCGTCGTCGGCTTCTCCGTCGTCCAAGCCAACATCAGCTCTCTCAGATGCATGCTGGTACTCCTCTCTCAGGGTATTGAACTGAGCGCCCGCGTGCGTGCGTGTGTGTGCACACGAGCATGTGCGTTGGTCGGTCGGTCGGCCTGCCTGACCTGTACGTGACAATGGATGGCAGCGGAGGAGCTCCTCTGCGCCTTTCTGCTGGTGCTGGTGCCGCTCCTGCTGCTTGAGTCTTCTCTCCCTCCCTGCCTTGGGGCAATGTGAGCGAGTGAGTGAGCGAGCGAGTGAGTGAGTGAGTGAGTGAGTGAGCAGCCGTTGCCCGATGTGGATGGACCGAGGAGAGATGCTGAAAACCGATAACAATGCCAACGAAAAAGGAGGGGAGAGCGCTCGCCTTGCTCCCCTCCACCTTCTCGACGCTGCTGCCTTTTCTCTCTCTGTTCTGCGAAAGCGTCGTCTGATTGGTCGCGCGCTGGTGACATCGAGGGGGGGTTGTCACCAAGCGAGGGGACAGGCGACGAAGTTTCATTGGTCCGGGTGCTCTCGACGCCACTCCCTCGGCCAGGAGAGACACGACGACGTGGACGGGTGGGGAGGGAGGGAGGGAGGGGGGGCAGGGGAACGGGTCGTACACGGAGTGGGCTGAGACGGACGAGCACAATGCCGTGATGCATCTGGGAGGGGGAGGAACAGATCAAGATCCCTGTATTACCTTCTTGCATGCTGGTTGAGTGCACTTGTACATGTATGGCAGAGAAAAACTGAACACAGAGTAGTAGGTAGGTAGGTAGGATGTGCACAAGTAAACGTGTATCCACGAAATAGATAGAGGCAAAGAAAAATAAATGCTCTCTTTATTCGTACAGCCTTGGGCAAGCTGGGCTTGAACCAGTTCTACAGCGCCAATTCTACCCTGGGAGGCCACGTGGAGGCCGTTTCGCCTAGCATCGTCTTTGATGTAGCTTCTCTTGTGCTCTACGGAACTCACGCAATCCCCGTCAGGCTCAAGATCCTCCTCGACAGGCTCTTCTCAGTGCTGAGGGAAGAGGAGGTCGTGCAGATACTCAAGGGATACGGATGGACTCTCGAAGACTATCACAGGGGATACATATTGAAGGTAAATACAATAATACTACGTTATTACTGACGGCCCCGCCCTGGGGCCTGCCTCTGTCGTCGCCCACTACTAATCCCATTATTGCTTCACGCGCGTGTCCGTAGGATCCTCGGGGCACTCCACTAGACCGCTGGACCATGTGCAGCAAGGAGGAGGAACCGTTGGTTCTGCAACAATTTCTGCGGTTCGGCGAGACCAGGCTCATCACGCAGCAGTTACTGTTGCAAGAGACCAGCGAGAGAGCCATTGAAGAACATAGAAGCAAGGACATGAAACGCATCCTTGGAGAGTCCCCCAGTCATAACGGCGGCGAGTCGCCGCAGCCGCCGGTGTCGACTGCCGCGAGTGCTGCGGCAACGGCCACGCCTTCGTCGCCCGAGAGCTTGAGAGCAAAGTCTCCACCACCAGCACGAACTACTCCAGACCATCACCAGCAGCAACAGAATGGCGGAGGCAGCAGTCCACTTAACAGGCTGCAGAACATGCATCCGTACGACTACAGAAGCGGCGGCAGTGGTGGAAAAGACTTGAGCGCAGCGGCGGTGACTTCCATGGCGGCCGCGGCTGCTGCAGCCGCCGCGGCGGCTTCGCTGAATCCCATCGAGCGACCGATCCCACCGACCATGAGGACATCGACGTCACTGATGCCCTCTTCTGTTAGCGTTCCCCCATCAGTCGCGTCATATCACAATACACTGGCATACGGGAATAAGGTACAACAATGGTCACTGCTTGTGTTTGCTACGATTAGCTTTCAGTTAGTATCGGTTGCACCGACAAAGTTCGCTTTGCTCTATTCGTGTAGAGTTACAGCATGTGTGCTGCAGGTGTAGCCAAACTTACATTAGGTGAAAAACACCGTGCGTAGACTATTTCAGCGCCTAACAGAGGTGCTGAACTGACTTCAGGATGTGTAACAATCAACTTTTCGGCCCCAAAGACCAAAGTTCAATCTTATTGGCGACAGGCAGGGATGGCCCTGAACTTGGAATAGGGCACAAGCGAATGTGTGAAAACATATGTGGTTAACTGCATAAGGGCAAATTTGTGCATGTGGAGCTACAAACGCGTGCACACATGTAAACTCCATTCATTTCTTCCAGATGAAAAAGGAATCTCCAAAATCTGTCTCTCCATCTCATACGACCACCGCGTTGAATCTTAGCCGCGAAAGTGGCGGCTCAGGTGGCATCACTGGTAGCGGCGGCGACAGCGGTGGCGGGCTTGCCAGCCGCAGCGGCAGCGGGAGGAGCAAGCACAATAACGGCGAAGACGGCATCCAACAAGAGATGAAGAAGAAGCTTCGCGACAACATCGGTATCTCGTACGTGAGCCCCACCACAGGCAAGAAGCGCGTCCAGTGCAACGTGTGTCTGAAGACCTTCTGTGATAAGGGCGCGCTCAAGATCCACTTCTCAGCAGTGCATCTCAGAGAGATGCACAAATGCAGCGTTGACGGGTGCAATATGATGTTCTCATCACGGAGGAGCAGGAACAGGTAATGAGTGTTACCACCATAACATATCACATTGCTAATCATGAGCGCAACAGGGTGGCCCTACGGTCACACTGTGACACCCAGCGCTACCGTACAGATTTTCATCTCCTTCTTCTCGCTCAATAGGCACTCCGCCAATCCGAACCCGAAGTTGCACACGCCCCACCTTCGCCGAAAGATCTCTCCGCATGATGGCCGCACTCACCAGGGTCCATACTTGCCTGGACTGGCAGCTCTAGCGGCACAGGGTAAGAGCGGGGCTGATCCAGGTGCGGCTGCGGCAGCGGTCCTGTCACCTCAACATCTCTTGGCCGCCAGTGGATCCATGGCCATGGCGGGTTTCTCGCCTGCCATGCTATCCCCAGAGCATTTGCAAAGCAGCCTACAGCGGCAGCAGCTCGAGCTGCAAAGATTCCACGAGATGAAGTTGAACTCCATATACGGAGGTAGCGGTGCAGGAGGGATTCCTGTTTCTACCGCGGCTGCGGCTGCAGCCGCCGCAGCTGCCGCTGCGGCACTGGACAAGAAGGAAGAAGATTCCGGGCTCTCCGCCGCGAAGCGAGCTCGCCTCTCCGACAACGACGACGACAAGAGCGTTGGCGAGCAAAGCGGCAAGGACGAAGTCTCCTCGGGCACGCACTCAACTTCGGGAGGTGGAGGTGGAGGAGGAAGAAAACGCAAGAGCCAGAACCCTACGCGCATCACGACTGCGGCGCTGCAACCAGAAGGAGATGACGAAGACTTCTCGTCAGACGACGACGACGAGGGCTTCGAGAATCCCATGGACGACAATGACGACGACTTGGATGACGACGTGGACGACGATGACGACGATGAGCCCCGACTAGGCGGCGGCGGCGGAATCGGAGGGGATGGAGGGGCTACAGGTGGTGGAGGTGGTGGAGGAGACGATGGTTCCGGGGATAAGCACGATAAGGACTCTCCAAAAGATGACGACGCATGTAACGAAAGAAACAAGAATGGTGAGGACGCAGGCGACAGCATCGAGAACAACAACAACAATATCGGCGGTCGTGCCTCTGACAGCGCCAACAACATCCCCCTCGACAAAGAGAACCCGCGACGATGCGTGGAGTGCTCCACTGAATTTCCCAACCATTTCGGGGTAAAAACGCACTACCAGGATGTGCACCTCAAGCTCATGCACAAGTGCACCATCGAGGGTTGCAACGCTGGCTTCCCGTCTAAGCGCAGTCGGGACAGACATAGCTCCAACCTCAACCTTCACCGGAAGCTGCTGTCGACCTCTCCGCCGCCACCCACCGTGTCTGTGACATCATCCCTGTACCAACAACAGACTGAACTTCTGGCGAGATTACAAGAGCAGTCCAAAGCTGCAGTTGCCCTCTTAAGTCCTCCTCAATATGGCTTCGGTCTTGCATGCACAGACTTGGAGCTGGCCAAGCTGAAGGCTATAGATTACGGAGCCTTCCAGCAGATGGGCAAAGTAGGAAATTTTTCGTGATGCCACCGCATGTAAGCGTTATTACTGGTTTGGCAAGGATTTTATCCCCCTTTTGTAGCTCTTTTGCTTTGCGCATCATGAAATATCATCATCATCATCACGCTGTTCCAACGCACGAAAGCTTCGAGAAGTTTATGTATTATCTAACTAAGTCTGTTTTCCCTGGCACCTGTGTTGTCACATTGCAAATAGTTTGTTATCTGTGATTATACTATATACTCCGAATAATATTCCCCGTAGTCTTGGGTAACGCCACTTTGTTTGATGTAAAATACTATTCACGTAAGACATAAAGTATGTACCCACTAGATAATCTTCTTCTGCTACTGCTAAGTAATAAAACCCTCCTCCTTTTCAGCCAAATCCTTACTCACTACAATCTCTTTATGTCAGACTATTCATCTTTTACTAGGCTTGAATCGTGTTGTAAATCAAATTTGCTATATTAAATGTCTGGTATTATTTGTGCAGCGTTCTGCCCTAGGAAGTACTGTAGAAAGCAGACATGAGCGAATCTTGTATTTGGTATGTACGGTACATATACACGTTGGCGACCCATGAACACGATGTGTAACCTTGTCACTTGTAACCTGCCGATTTATCTTCCCGCCAATATAAGGATCAATAAAGTTCTTTCCATACGTGGTAGCCTTTTTCATGCGGCGCAAGCGGCGTTGAGCAAATCGAATGGAGGTAAGAGAGGCGCTTAGGCGATATTAATGTTATGAAAAGATACAGTACCAGCTGGTACTGTGGAACGTATTAAAAGTGTAGGCATATTTGCGTCCTGTCGTCCTGTTAACCGAGCCTCACGACAGTTTAAACCTTGAGTGTGTGCATTTCAGCGGCGGGGCTGTGATAATTGATAAGATAAGAAGTGATAGATACTCTATTCGTACTAATGTGAATGCATTATCAGGTACAGTTAGGCAAATATGTACATCAGATTGGATCAATGAGCACTCGTAGTGAACAGCACACATGCAGGCAGGCACTCGGTGAAGAAACTCTTTTTCTTTCCACCTGAGACGCAGAAAAAGAAGCGATGGCTAAAGCAGAGATGCTTTTGCCCGACTTCCCGAGTGGGCCCCTGGATCGCTACCGAAAGAATTTGCCCTTCGACTGGAAGTCTCTCAAGATCCACTTTCTTGGAGAGGAGTTGCTGCGCTACCAGATGCACGTTTGGAGTCGGATTCAGGAGGAGCCCGAGCTGGCGCAGCCCGAGGGACAGCTCAGTCTCGAGCAGGAGAGGACTCTCGCATACAAGAGGGCCAAGAAGTTGGCGGAGATGGACTTGCTGCCTCCAGAAGAAGTGGTCCAGAGTCCCCGAAAAGGGTTGGCATTTCTTAGTGCAGTCGGTAAAGTGCGTGAATTTCATCAATGGAAGTATGCAAAGGGGCCACGTTGAACGTAGATAAATCTTAGGAATGTATGACTGGACCATGGTGATAAAAAAGGGCCTAGCGTACGACTTCATTAGCGCCGCTATACAGGGATCAGGCACTCAGCAACACAAGGGAATCATGGCAGACTTACAGGTAGGAATTCGATGATGCCTCAGGTACAGGTACACGTACATACTATAGTAATGGAATACATACGGGTGACTCTTAGGCTCGCCGCGTGGTTGGTTGTTTCTGCCTGACTGAAATAAGTCATGGTTCCAACACTTCGGCCATGAGGACCACGGCCACTTTCGACGTGGAAAGACAGGGATTTGTCATACACACGCCAAACTTTGAGGCCGCCAAGGTGAGAGTGTAAAGATGAGTGAGTACGGTCAGGTCGGTGAGAACCGTTACCTCGTACGTAAGAACATACACGCTGGTCCGCACACACAGTGCACGCGTTGTAGAGTATGGTGACATGAGAAAGTGTAGCAGCAGACGGCCAAATGACCGCCAGTCAGGTCCTCAACAGTATTTGCACACTTTCGGTCGGGTAGAAATTTGTCCGAATGGCGATTCGGGCAGCGAAGGCCTGTTAGGTGCTACTAATGTTGTCTGTGTCAACTTGGGCCCAACTCCAGTTAATTTTTTTTTGTAAGGCAGATGAACCCTCCAGCTTAAGATCTTATTCAAGTCTATCGGATACAGTATGTCAACGTAACATGTGGGCAAATTAAATACCTTGTTAATGGCGTTGAAGATTATTCCTCCGAAAAGCCTTGAGGGGCCCATGCATGTGTATGAATATATGCACACGTATATTGGACATTGTCGACACTTTTCTATTACCAGTCAACCGTGCCCAATGTATTTGCATCTTTAGAAACAGAAGGAAGCATTAGCTTCGCCCACAATTACGCGGACGTACCGTAAGTAACAAGACTCAACTACAACTCGTGGACAGGGTTGTGCATACTTTAAATATGAGACAAATCTCGTTGAGTGGGATAGAGAACGACAGTTGTACGTTTAAACGTCATATGCTGTATGCATCACTTATTGAATCTCTTGTGTCTCTTAAGACGAGGCTAGTCGACGCTAAAGGCAAGTTACGATGTTTTTTCTTCCTCGCACTGTGTCCATAGGCATGGTGCGGTAACCTGGCCAAGACTGCAAGTCATGCCGTCGTCTTCTGCCAATTGCTGACCCCCGATGGCTCCGCGCACGGATTGCACTCATTCATCGTGCAGATCAGGGACTCACAATATCATAAAGCTTTCATAAAGCGCCGAATAGGACACGTTCCCTATTCCACTTAGTAAAATTACGTTGACGCTGACAATGACTAGGAAGTCGGGCGTTCCTACCTGCAAGCATTAAGGGACAAAACACCAGCATAGTGAAGCAGTGTTTTATGAAAGTTCTGTGTCCACTGCTCACTGTATTAGAGATCTACATACGATGCGTCCTTTGCCTGGCGTCACCATCGGCGACATGGGCCGCAAGATTGGTCTGGATGGCGTGGACAACGGATTCGTCCTCTTCGACCACTTCTTTGTGCCCAAGTCGGCACTTCTAAATAAATTGGGCGACATCGATGAGAAAGGCAATTATCGGACTCCGTTCAGGGACCCGCGAAAGCGATTTGGGGCCTCGCTCGGCAACCTCTCTGCCGGCAGAATGAGCATTATCCACATGGCCAACACCAACCTCATGGTCGCTGTGGTGATCGCAGTGCGTTACTCCGCAGTACGAAAGTGAGAAGCTGCAATATGATTGTCTTACTTGATCATACCACATGTACATGTACTGTAAAGACATCTATCTCTCCCTCAGGCAATTCGGTCCCCCCGGCGAGGAGGAATATCCCGTCCTGGAGTACCAAACTCAGCAGTGCCGCCTAATGCCTTATGTGGCTGCAGCATTTGTGCACAGTGCTTTTGCCTATTCCTTCTTAGACGACTTTGTCGCATTCAACCTCAGCAAGCTCGCCGGGAGCGCGTCCTCGGACACGCTGGCAGCAATGGGAATGGAAATCCATGCAGTTTGCTGTGCAGGAAAACCATTAGCAGGCTGGACTGCGCAAAGAGGCATTCAAGAGTGTCGGGAGGCGTGCGGAGGACATGGATATCTAAACGCGGCTCGTTTTGGTCAGCTCAGGAATGAGAACGATGCCAATACCACGTACGAGGGTGACAATAACGTCATCTTGCAACAAACTGTCAACTGGTTGCTGTCCATCACTCAGGATGACAGCTTGGGCAAGGGCGGATTCGGCAGCGCAGACTTCCTTTTTAGTGTTGGTGACGGCAAACCCGGTGTCAGCATCACATTAGACGGATTACGGATGCCAGAAGTTGGTCTTTCCTTGTTGCGCCGACTCTGCGAGAGATTGCTCCATGCGACTGCAGAACGCACAAGTACCAGCACAGGCTTGGGAGCTAGAAACAATTGTCAGTGGTTCTTAGCTCACTCGTTGGGGGTGGTCTTCGCCTCGACCACCGCTCTGGACAGATTCATCAAGTTCGTGGAGGGAGGACAATTTGACTTCGAAGAGAGGCACGTTCTCAGACGCTTGGGAGCTCTTTACGCTCTCTGGATGCTGAAGACGTATGTAGGTGAGCTTTATGAGCACGGAGTGTTTCGCCGCCCCCAGGACGTCACCGCTCTGCACTCCACCTTCATTTCCCTGTGCAAGGAATTGGCGGCAGTATCTGTAGGATTAGTGGACGTGCTGGCCCCGCCGGATTTCGTCTTGCAGTCACCGTTGGGATACTCTAACGGACGCGTGTACGAGAACCTCAAGGGGAATTTCTACGAAGATCCGGGCTGCTTTGCGAGGGCGGACTTTTGGAAAGACCTTGCGCATGAGGCACGCAGCAAACTGTAATGACATCTGTGCGTAGTGCATAATAACTACGGACTATGCCATAGCTACGCACATTGCGGAACGATAAAGCTAAAAAAATCTGCATAAACGAAACGTCATAATATACAGTGTTGGCATGGCAGCATTGTCTAATATAAAGTGTAAAGTCTAACTCAGCACCAGTAAATATTAAAATCACAGAAACTCTGACATCATCTGAGCACAAAGAATAGTGGTCGCTTCTTTTACCAAGTCACTTGTGTGTTGTCGATCCTCGTTCTGCTCATCTTCCAACCTTTTGGCCCTCAGCAGGCGACATTGAACTCCAGCAAGATCACCGATCTCCATGAGGAAGCACTCGTCGTTGTCTGACAGGACAAAGCAGCAAGCACCATCTGACAAATTCAATAACTGACAGCTCCAGTGTGGTTGAGAATATTCGGCAATCTCACCGAAGTCGAGTAAGCAGGTGGACTGAATCAAGGCGGCCGTGAATTTTTCCGACAGTTCAGGCAACTCTTGGACTTGAACCATGCTCAGCAACTCTAGCATCTCCTTCCTTGGCACAATGACCTTTCCTCCTTGAAGGCATATCTTCTGCCAGAGCGAGTCTTTTCGGCACTCTCGCTGAGCTCTTGACAGCGTTTTCACGATGGTGTGTGTGATCTGCTCCCTCTGCCTGCGCATCAGAGCGGCCATGGCCTCTTCATGAGGAGAGTAGTAACCCACATAGAATGGAGGCTCCAGACAAGACAACTCGTCCGAATCGACAGGGCGAAATTGGCCACCGCCAACTCGAGGTCCACTAGCAGGGTACAGTTCTCGTTGATTGACGAGTACCACAAAGAAATGCAGCTTTAGCTCTCCAGCTTCATTGTCTTCTTTCTTCTGTGATCCTTCAACTTGACCCTCATTTTGTGCCACAACCAGCGTTAAATCGAACGTGCTCGAGGTGCCGTCTCCCAGTCGAATCTGCCCACCATGGGCAAGCAATACTCGTTCTTCGCTTTGCAGACTGACGCTTTCCAGATCAAAATTGGCAGCATGTTGCAGGAGGTAGTGAAAAAGAGCCCTTGGCTGAACCATCGTGGCCGAGAAGCTGATTCCCCCACGAGCCACTACGTTACGGGACGAGTTCGGACTCTTGCTGTAGTATGTCATGAACTGCAGGAGGAAAGCGTGAACATCGTAACCTCGCCAGGCGAGCTGCTGCTGCTTACGCAGCATAAGTCTGCTAACCATGCGCAGGTGGAAGTCGAATGTGAACGAGTGGAGGTGGAGCGCCGCCTTGATCCTTTCGGTCTCAGCCACCACCATTTCGGACTGAGTCGTCTCAAAGACATGCAGAGTAGTGCTAAAGAAAGGTCGCTTCATCCCGATCTCCATGATGAGAATTCCACCAAACACGCATTTCTGCAGGTACAGCTTTTTCTTCTTATCATTGGTGTTGCCGGTGACAGTCGGACGCCGCCTCCCCATCTTTTGCACAGGAATGAATCCCACCTGAGCTTGAGCGTATTGCATGTACTCATCGGCGATAAGGTCGACCAGCCTGGATACCTTGACCTCTTCTCGTGAGACTATATCGTCTTGCTCTTCGACCAACACTTTTTCAGATGTCTTTGCCGCAAACGCCTGCTTACGCCAATGAGGGAGGAATAGTATCGGCGTGAGGCAGAAGTGCACTGGACGAGAGTGGCGCATAAGCTCTTGGACTTTTTCATCGTTCAGCGACACTTCTCCGTGGTGCTGCTGGAGCTGTGTTCTGATCACGCTGACGAGATCCTTGGTCTTGTGATGTAACGAGGCGATGATGAGAGGGAGGGTACCGGAGAGAGTGCTGTTGTGGTAATTGTGACCATCGCTTTCGTCTGATCTCTTGGGCCACTGGTTGCGATAGAGGGACAAGGCGGCTTGGTCCTGCTGCTTTTGTTCCTCACCCCGTATACGATCTCGAGGAAAGTGATGATGTCGGATGAGCAGGTCGAACATAGTTAGGGTGGCGGGATACTTCTTGGTCACCTTGCTCTCGCTTTTCCTGGTAAAGGGCTGGTTGTGAAAAACGCCGACCTTCTGAGAAGCCACTGAGGCGTACAAGTCTGCCCGGGAGTTAACCCAGGACACGATAGCAAAGGCATCGCCTGTAAAAGACGTCGCCACTTCTCCAGAGATGTTATAGACGAAGCACTCCATTTTACTGGCACCCAACTTGATAGCCAAGCAGCATTGTCTGCTCACCATATCCAAAGGAACTGGTCCTTCATCAACGAATTCACTGCGTAAGGGATTTTTATCCTTGAATTTCATCAAGCGCCTCTTAAGACTCTCACTCAGATCACCCAGGATCAAGCACTGAGACTCTATGGAATGAACATATTCCAGATCATTGAGCAGGCGGAACCTCTTGTCGGGTCCACGCTTGAAGAGATGTACGATGATCCCTGGGATTCTCGCTTCCAGCAGACCTAATACGTCTTTTAGCAACAATTTTAACTCGCAGTCATGGGAAAGAGACACGGAACTGTGATGGAGCGAAGGCACTTTTTTGACCAGTCCCAACGGTAGCCATGTGTCTACGACGAAGTGCAAGTCTTGGGTCAGCTCAGGGAACTTGCTGCGAAATCGCAAAGAGCCTGGAATCTCGTAGATCACTGTGGAAAAAGCAGCACTGAGCGGGGCCTTGGCAAGCAGGAGCTCTAAATGAAGTTCCCAAATGCTGCTCTGCAGGCACGCCTTCAACTTTTTCTCCAAGTCTTTCCGATCCACCCAGCCCTGCTCCCACATTTGGAATCTGAAGTGAGTGCGGCGGCTATCGTCCCCCGACAAAATGAGGACTTTAGCGCTGGCATCTCTCTCGCCATCGATCTTCTTGGCGTTAGCTTCGTTTCCCTGTAACACTGACACAGCAATGCAGACGATTCCTCGGTGACCTCCAACGTAGTTGGCAACGTGGTTGAACAAGTAGAAATCCGAAGTTGTCAAGTCTCCCTTGAACTGAATTCGGCTGTGGCTGTAGCGAGGTTGTATCACCAGCCCATCAGTCAGATTTTGCTTGAAGTATAGTGACAGAGAAGACATGTGAGGCCACAACTGGTCGTCGATGCCCACATTCAGGCACCAACTTGGCTCGGACCCTGGTTTTTGCAGAAAGCGAACGTCATCAGGCGACAGCTTTGTATGAGGATTTCTTTGTAGGGTCTTAGAAATCTTATCCACGATCATTTCATTGAGCTTCAAGTTGAGCACAGATACCAGATCTACCTTAATGTTGGATCCCGGTTCGCTGACGCCAAATGCCACCAACTCGACGCAGTCACCATATACCTCAGAACTGCTTTCTGAGTCTTGGCTCCTCTGTCGATTAGCTCCATGGGATGCAGAGCCGCCGGAAGAAGTGTATGAGCCAGAGTCACAGTCGGTGATGATGTCTGATAGGCGTTTGGTATTCATGCCACTTACACTACTACCGAGAACCTTCTGAGCTATCCTAAAGTAGAAAACGTCTTTCTTATCATCCATGTAAGCAAACATGTCCTTGCGGTTGGTCACAGCAAACGCTGCCAAGGCAGTTCGGAAGGCAGTCACTCCCAATGAACCTTGTCCGTCCACCAACCTTGGGTGGAGGGGAAACTGTTTTCGCCAGACCTCGGGACAAGAGAAGTATCCAGGCTTCAACCTAAGGCTAGCTTCCAGTACTGTATTATTGTCTGCTTCATCCCACAGCTCTTCATTCGTCTCTGCCTCCAGGAGTCTGTTACAGAAGCGGGTGTCATGGAGATCACGTAACAGCATTTCCTGATTGGTGCTCTTGACTGCCTGATTGATCTTGGCAATGAGCTGCATTTGAGCTTGGCGCCAGGGCAACACGCTGGTCAGCTGCCCTTCTCGATACTGGAAAAGGATGTCAACCTCATCTTGTGTGATCTTGACAATGAGCCAATAGGAAGGAAACACTTCCGACTGGTCCTTCTCTGAGCCCGTTGACTTCTGCAAGAAGTATTTGTACTTGCCATCTTGGATCATACTGAAATCAGTCATCTCAAGAGTGTCCAAGTGCCTAGAGAATATCTTGTAACTGATTGCTTGACCAAAGACGAATACCAGCGGTATGGCCTGGATTGAACAACCTGGACGGTTAGGTGAAGCCATGATGTGATTCGTGACTCTCTCCAAAATCTCGTGAGTTACGTGATTGGTTCTCGTCATAGAGTAGACTACCTCGTCATCCAGCATCCATTGAATCTCCTCCCTAAGTTGTCTGATGGCTTGGTTTTGGGGCAGAGGTAAATGATCCGAGCTTGCATCATAGGAGGAGGACGAGGAGGAAGTGCCTTCAGTGCTACCTTCTGTAGTCCGTCGCGACTTCTTCACTACAGTTCCTTCCAGTGAGAAGAACTTAATAGGAGAACCATCTGTGGTGGAATTGCTGATGTGCACTGAAACTGGCGTCACTGGCAAAGTGATGTAGACTAAATCTAGGCTAGCAAAGAGATTCTTCTCATCCAGGCAGTCGATCCCTGTGTCCTTGACAAGTTCTTCCACACAGGTGGGAATAACTGTGACTGGAATAATTTCATGCAGGTTCTGTCTACAATCACTCTTGGTGTTGGAGCGCAAAGTGATGTTGAGCTGGAGAAACAGAGGGACATCATTTTCATCTGGTCCTTCCAAGGAGAAGCTCGACTCACTGGGCTCAGATTCCAAATGTGACAGGGCAGACAGGGAACCGGCCGTGACGGCATCACACTTAGAAATAGAAATCAACTCCAGCCGATCTGGTTCGGAGGAATGGTCCTCAGCCTGCTCATTTTGCTGCTGCTGTCGTTGCGGAATGATCTCTTCATCCAGGAGCAATTGATTGCTGGATGTTCCAATGTCTCGTGTGTCTCTACGCTGTCTTCGCCATGGACTGGGGCGATCACTCTTGAAGTAGAAGAAAGATTTGCATGCAGGCACGGGGGTAAACACGTTCTCAACCATGTCGGAAAACTTCTTCCTCATGAAGGCATGACTGAGGGAAGACTCCTGGCAGTTGAGTGCTTTCCAACCCTCTTGGCCCTTACTTAGCCTGGACATGTGTGAACACACATTTTCTAAGAAGGAGCCTAGCTGTATCGAGGACACCATCTCACTCTCACAGTAGTCTATAGCCTGCTGGATGTCAAACTGGTGCACAGGCAAGCCTTGTTGCAAACAACGAAAAAGGACGGTCACATAGCTCTTTATGTAGGCATTGTAGATGGATAGGAAGTCATTCTGAGACTGCTGGTCGCTAGAGGTGAAGGTGATTGAATCCTTGGCACCGCATGTGCCCTCCTTATTCTCCTCCAATCTTCTACGAGCATCAACACACACTGACTCTGGAGCTTTGTCGACCCCAGACAAAAACGCTTCTACCAAGTCCTCTTCTCGACATTCATAGAAGAGCACAGGGACTGTAAGGGACCCAATAAACTTCATCTTGTTTGCCCTCCCAGACTCTCTTTGCTCTCCTCTTCTAAGTCTGCCTCTGCCAAAGCCACGGTTGACATAGCTGAAAGTGTGTGTTCTCGGTCTCTGGCCCTGCTGTTCCACCTTTGCATCGTTGCACGAGATGGAATTCCTCCTGCGGTCCCGCTCACCAATGGGCGCATCACTGTTATCAATGCTTTGGGTGCGCTTTCGCAGCTTGGACTGTTGCTGCTGATGACAATGATCTTCCGGGTGATAGGGAAATGAGACTGTGGTAAGGTCGACCATGGGACAGAACTCGACTAATTCAGCAGCCACGTGTGCGCAACGTCTAACGTCGACGTACGATTTAGGCACCAAGATAAGGGACATGTTCCCAGCCGAGATCCATCTCACGTAGCACTTCCACACGATAGGTTTTTCTATGCGATTCTTGTCCCCACTGGCGCACTTGCCCTCCCTGCCGAGGGCACAGCAGGCCATGCCGCGACGAGTGCACAGATGGCGCAGCAGTTCTTTAGACTCTTCCCGGGATAGAACTATTTCTCGGTCAGCTATCCTCTGAATCTCGGAATGAAGAACGTCCATCAGACGCTCGTTGGCACGCTCATCAGGGTCTGGCTTAACGTCTTCAATGGTTCTGACTGCAAAAAACTCCTGGATGAAGGTGGATAAGAGAACCTCAGTCTGAGGAGCGCGAGCCACCAGCTTAACGACATTGTAGGAGAAAGGTATTTCTTTCACAGGAGCGTCGGGATGTCTCTGCTGACCTCTTTGGGCAGGTCCTGGCTCTGACTTGAGCTCGCTGCACATGAGGTTGACGTGCTCCATGGTAGTCATTGTCTCGATTATCTCGCGGTCGCTAGAGAAAATGACAGAGGAAATCTCTTCGTATGTTTTTCCATTGATTGCACTGTCTTGTACATTCACCTGACCATTCTGAGGCTCAGTCCACACTTCAGAAACGATCTGAGTGTTGAGAGGCACAAGACATGCCAGGTCTTCGTTGTCTTCAGACTGAAGGTCGTCAAGAGTTGAAATGTCACGTCTAGGAGGGAACAGGACGTACTGAACCAGGAGAGTCTGCTCCTCAGCTGTATCACCATCGCTGCCATCCACGGGATATTGGTTGATCATGGTTTGAACGCCGTTATGGGAGTGGGCATAGACAAAGCCCTGGCGTAGTCGAACTTGAAGTAAAGCCATCAAAAGGCGGGAAATAAAGGCTCCAGAGAGCAAGCCGTCCTCATTAAGAGTCCAAATGTAGCGGCGAGGCCTCAGATAAATGGCTAGAGTCTTGAAGAGGCCACCATTGAAGTTGTATCCTTCTTGAAGACCGTAGAGACTCTGGCTCACGTCCAAAATGTTGGCGAAGTTAGCTGGGATTTTCTGATAGCGCACTAGGATCTTCTCCAACGGTTTCTCCAATATGTTGCAGGCCTTTTGTTCTTGGCCTCTCTGCTCAAGCCTCAGTTCGCAGATCCGCTTCTTGATGAGCTCACTTTGTGCGTACCGCAAAGTGCCGGGGGTACCTCCGGGAAACGCAAGCCAAAGTACCACACACGGAGGTTTGGAAGTTATTCGGATCATGTAGAACGAGCTTGGGTGGCTGTTGCTGTCGTTGAGGATCTTGATATACGAGGAATTTTCCAGCAACGTGAACGTGCTGAACTCCTTGAGCATGTTAGTAAGCTTAAGAGCAGCCTTCCTGCTTTGTACGGGCGCGTATCGACCACTGGAGTTGGGATACGTGAGGTACTTGGGCAGCGGGGCATCATGGGTCAGAACAATGTTGACTCGATGAGTATGCATCCAACGGTGCCACACGTTTATGTCCAAAGAGCTGATTGGGCGCCAGAAGTAAGCAAATGAAGTATGTGGAAAGTCTGGCTGATAGAGCTCCACTGATGACGTCTGTGACAGATGGAAGAGCGGCACCCCCATGGCAATGCCCTCAGGAACAGTGTGATATGCAGAGTTGTGGGCGAACGACTCAAGGTGCATAAGAAGCTTGTCCACTCTGGTCAAGTGCTGCAGGATGGTGTAGAACTTGAGTATGACCACGTTTCTTTCTGACGATGCAAACTGCTTTTTCTTTTGGCACACGATGTCGTGCAATGTGTCATAGTCCCCTTCCAGGTAGATAGTGACCTTGCATTTGTGACCGCTTTCGCCATCTGTTGGCGGCCAAGCAGACTGGATAACGTAATGCAACATTGATGTCAGCTTCCACGGCAGGGAGAGCTTCACCTCCACAAACTCTCCTTGAACTACTCTGACCTCATTGACTGTGTAGCCTTCACGGAGTCTGCAGGACATAAGACTTTGGAGGCTGCTGTCAGCGACCGTTTCGATCTCTTTTCTCAAATTGCACCCAGAGCAAAAGCGTTCAAACTTGGTTCCTCCAGTGATTCCTTCGAGGACTTTGTGGAAACTCCAGCAGAAGAATCGCTTGTGATAGATGTTGATCGTCAAGTCCCCCTCGCCAGATACGTCAATGCATTCATTCTGGAAGACAACGCTAGCGTCTCTCGTCATAAGAGCATAACTCAATGAAGCATTACCTGATCCAAAAGCGTTCCGTGTGTGCACGATGAGATGAACTGCAAAAGTCCCCGGTACGGCATCCTTGACAGTCCGTTGTGGGGATACTGGGAGCTTGTCGTCTGAATGAAGGAAAGAGCGATAGTCTTAGTCCTCAACTGAGCCAGCATGGCGTCGCACGCGTCACTGTCCGGGACTGAAACTGCTCCATCTGTAATCACCACGATGCTGGCGGAGCTGTTTTTAGGCAGTAGTTGTAGAGCCAATAATCCGGTTCGCACCATGCTCACGAAGCCCGTATCAGCCGAGACCACAGGTACGGAAAGACCTGGCGGCGGGGCAGGAGAAACGCCCTCTTCAAAAAGGCCACCCATCATCTTCTGCGCCTCCGTCCTCACGACCGAGAGCTCGCGCTGTACAGTGCGGTTGGTGCGCGCCAGTTGACTCTGGAAGGCGCACAGCCGCTTGGCCACCACCGAGCACAGGCGGTCGACGTTGTCGGATCGCGCGCACCAGCCTTGGCACAACACATACTGTTGAGATGAATCCCGTGTGAGGAAGGGGCTCCACGCCACCACAGTTACGAAGATGTCAGGGCGCAACACGCGTCGACCGCCAGGAACTCGAAAGGGAGCGCAAAGTCCAAGAAGCGAGCGCCGCAACAGCGCCGCAGCAGTGGTTGCCGTCGCAGCAGCAGAAGAAGAACCGGCCACCGAGGGACTGGTGTCCAATACATAGACGATGCGGTAGCGCAGCGCCAAGAAGGAGACCTCCGTCTTCTGGGTGACCCGGCAGGTGGGCCCATCGTCCGGTCCGCGAGGTTGAAAGCCCACCGGCCGCAGTTCCTCCTCCTCCTCTTTGTCATCGTCATCACTAACATCGTCGACGTCGAAGGTCTTATGAAGTCTGTCCAGGTACCACTGGGCGCGCGCGTTCCTTGATACGCGCACGTCCCTGTGGAGGAGCACGTAAACTTGGTCAGCGTCGCGAGCCATCGTTGATTCCAGGCGCACAGACTAGTACGCCGAGGTTGGAGCTCCGCTCACCAAGTCCTAAATCATTTCTTTCACTTTTCAGCACTTCCGGTCTTCCCAATTCGGCCTCGTTGACCCCCTGGTACCCCTTTTTTGCATTTGTTGAGTTGAGTTGCACAAGGTATTGACGACATAAGATATGGACAGGGCTTCAGCTGCCACTTTTGTCACCACCAGCGTCGACCGAATCTATTCGGTCTACGCCACCAAGTCAGCTGTGCACTTGGTCCCAGCAACCACTGATGTTAGAACAGTCTGGATGGAGCTTGTGGTGCTGGTGCTATCAGGGGCAGCAGCAAGTCAGCTGTGGACTCCTAGGTCCTTAACAGTAAGCTGTTACACATGAACTCTTGAGCTGTCATTGATAACATGGTGACCATGCTGGTTGACGTGGTGAGCTGTGGTAAAGACAAAGGGTGCTGCCGAGAGCAGATTGACCATGCAGAGGTAGCGGACGAGGGATGTGTGCAAAACAGAAACCGCATGGACGTTTGTGGTCATAACATAAAAGAGTGGTGTAGAAGTCATTGGCTAGAACGGCTCGAGACGACCCAAGAAAATAGGGCCGATCCCGTCTCGAGACAAAAGGAGTCGGGCCCTACGCCATGCCTTACTGCGCAAGGACAAAGTGCACAGCTGACAACGTCTTAACACTTCCCTTCAAGCAGAGCAGGCAGGCGTGCTGGGACGAAGCTCAGTCCATATCTTATTACGTCAATGACGCAACTGCCTTTAAAGACAGGGTCGCCACATCGCAGACACCGTTGACGCTGGCACTCTCCTCCGAGAAGCTCCAACTTGGTGAAACCAAGTCCAAGACGTCATCGTCTTCGTCTCCGTCTTCGTCATCGTCTTCGTCGTCCTGTTTGTCGTCGTCGTCACGAGGCAGGAACGGCTCCATTCCACAAGTGAGTATCTTGCAACACCGTTGAGCCAGCGCTCCTGGATGATATCTGGAGGAACTGACTACGTATGCCTACACACAACCGACCAGGGCGGAGCATTTGACGTTGCCTGGGCGCGCCGCCAGCGTGACTTCTCCTATTTACGCAGCCAAGAAGGGAGCAGAGAAGTGTATGATGTTTTCTTTCTCCAGAAACGCGGCCGCGCCGGCGTGCGAGAAGGCCCACAAGTACAGACTTTGATGACAGTGGAAGTCGAATAAGCGAGATTTTGACGAACAGGGTCGTCTGGCTCAAGCAAAAGAACTTCTATACAATTCCTTGGGTAAATGTGATTTATGATTTCTTTACTCAGTTCGTCAGGATTTTTCTATACATTACCCTGTTGTATGACAAATTATGGCAAACCTTAGGGACTTTGGTGTGTTGTAGAGCGCTGAATAGTTTGTTGCAGCCAGAGGCAAATATGGTAACAGCTGCTACCCCGCTGACAGTTCGGGAGATCAAAATGTTAAACAGGAAAAGATCTTCCACTTGACCTCTGGAGATTTGTTCAAGAGAGACACTAGGCAAAGGCTTCTGTCAGTACAGATGATGATAAGCAGCAACAACAAATGATTGTCTGGCGAGGGCGTAGAAGACTCATGCTGGAAGCCAGGAAGAAACATGGGCAAACTGCAATGAAAATAGTGTCTTTGCAAAAGTATTGGCGAATTATGTGTGTTCAAAAGTCTTTAACTCTTCGTTGCTTAACTAACTCGATGCGTACGGAATCCACTTGATAAATGGAACAACCGTGATTTCTTCGATCCCATTTATCCAAGTTCTACTGTATTACCCTCAGAGCATTTTACTGCATCTGCAAAGATGAAGAGAAGAGAGGGCCTCTCTCGGAGTCTCTCTCCTCTGGCCGCCCCGGGCGCGGAGGGGGGCGAGGGCGAGGGCGAAGGGGAGGGGGAAGGAGAAGGAGAAGGAATGGAAGGGCCACTCACTTGTGGCCGAGGAGACAGAGGAAACCCATTTTGGCCGCTGAAGGATTGCCACAGCCAACTGGACTAGAGCCAGGGGAATCGCCTCGGTTCTTTTTTTCTCGCCCTGGGATCTCCTTCACCCGTGTTGTAAACGTGGAGAGTGATCGACCTCACTGCTCAGCTGCGGTCAACGTCGACGTTGCTCCATCAATCTCAATTGTGCCCTTGTCCCCTGGCAACTCTGATTCGGGCCGAGCCGACGTTTAAAGGCTCCGGGTGGGGCAAACGATCGAACGAACGAGCGAGCGAGCGCGCGCGGCGCCTGCGCAAGAGTAGGGATGACCGGCGACTCGTGGATGGGACTCGTGACATTTAGCCGGAACTCAAACTTGATGGAGTCGTCTCTGCTCCTGTATGAGCAACAGTGCCTCGACCAGAATGCAACTGGCTCAAACTCCTTGTTGATCGAGCATCGGAGAGCCACAGCTTGGAGTAGATATTACACATTCATCTGTTTGGAATGGAACATGCGTTTTCTTGCTCATTTATTAACTTACTTATCTCATGCAGAGTAGATTCGGCATTTTTAGTGGAACAATGTTGATCGGTTAATTTGTTTTAACGCGATCACCTTAGCTAAGGTGCGGGTAGACCTCTGTAGTGCAGTGGCAAAAACATTTTTTTTCCACGCACAATGGTGGAATTGGCACGCCAACAGTCTCTGTTTTGGCACCACAAGTTTTCCTGGCATCACCTCATGGCAAGACCAGAGCAATCGGTTGGTTCGCTCGCTCCTGTGGGCTGCTCTTGTAGGCGGAGGCGACCGTGTCAGGGGAAACGACGGCGTCCGTCAGTTTTTAAATTTTTTTTCTTTCCTCCTGGAATGGTCGTGCTCTACTCCAGTCGCTGCAGGAGTAAGTGGAATGAAACGAGCTTCTCGGGCGCCGACGGCGGCCTAAAGAGGGAATCAGGTCGGTTCGTGGACATCTCTTTGATCGACCTCCTCTACTGTGCTGTAAAACGCCTTGGAGTTCAGGCTGAGCTTTTGCACTCGTCCAAGGCTCACGTGCTAGAGTAGATCTGAAACTATACTCCTGAAGTATGTGTTAATAATAGTTTATATAGGCCTCTCTTCCGTCCGTAGTAGCGACCTGCCAAGTCCTTGGGGGCCAGCTCGTGTTCGTGGCATCGGGCACTCCGTTCACCATCCCTAGTCGGGTCGAGCGAGAGGAACGAGCAGCGGCGGCGGCGGCGGCCAGGAAAATCCAGCTCTTCGTTCGTCAGTAGCGATGGCCGTGCTGGTGGGGGGACAGACGTGGGGGCTCTCGTCGTCCAAGGGAAAGGCCAAGACCGTCTTCCTCGTCAAGTTGACGGACGCAGCGCTGAGGACCCTCGAGGAGTACCTTGGGCAACAGGTGAGAGGCCAGTAGGCCTTGACTACTGGCTCAGTTATTCTTGCCAGCTGTTGCCCTCCATTCGAAACTGCGTATTCACTCTTGCGCCATCGTTCTGTTTCTTGCAGTCTGCGGCCTCCCTGTCCGCCCCCACGCCGTCCGGAGGTTCTGAGGCCGCCCGGAGGGATCGCGGCCCATCCATCAGGTTTCCGGCGGGACAACAGGATCTGGGGGTAAGTGAAGGCACTAAGAAAAATGTCATGGGAAGCCCCCCTTTGGTGTGCATGGAGAGGCGTCGAAGCCCCCGTAGACGTCCTCGGCAAGGTCCGCGGTCGTCCGGAAGGCCTCGGACGTTGGCTTTGCTGTCCAAGGTCTTTTGTCCATTGTCTGCCGCGTTGCCTCCGTGGACAGTAGCAGCGGCAGCAGCGACAGCAGCGGCGGTGGCAGCAGCGGCTCCCCCACCACCAAGCTGTGATCCTGCTGCTGCGGCTGCCGCCGCCGCTTTTTGGTCACCTATCTCGTCCGTCACCTTGCTTGCGTGTGTGGCTCGCGCGCGCTCTCGTGCCTGATTCCTCTCAAAGGAGTTCGCGCCGCCGTCCCTGCCGTCCCCACCGCCTGGGCCCGGGTTCCCGTTCAAAGAAGGAAGTCAAATGGGACCTCAAGGTAGGCCGCTCGCGTGATGTGAGTGAGCGGCAACGATGATTCTGCGTCAACCAACGCGCGTAACTTCTGCTGATGTGATGACTGCTCCTGAGCTGGCTCGAGAGGGGGGGGGGCGGCTTTTTTGGGGGCGAAGTCGAGCGAAGCCACGAAGCCGAGCGAAGCCATGAAGCCACGGAGCTCGAGTGCAGCGCGCAGATGATACTTTCTCCTCTGCACCTGGCGGGAAATGGTGGAAAGTTTTTCTGCGGTCGCACTTTTTTCCACGTGCCTCCCCTTCCCCGTCTTCCCCCCTTTCATGAGCGACTTGAATCCCATCTGGCAACGGCTGAAAGGAGCTCCCGGACAGCTCCATGCCCGACCAAGTCACGTATTGCAACTTTTGCTTCCACACCCACGCGAACGCGGGAGCGCGCGTGGGAGCGAGCGCGGGAGCGAGCGTGGGAGGGAGCGAGCTTCTCGGGGGGTGCCTTTGATCCTTACCTAAAATGATTAGGCTCTTTCGCCTTATTGAACAGCTGCTCGAGGTGAAACTTATTTGCTGCTGCCTACTTATACAAGGTCTCTAAGTTTTACTACGTGCACACAGTGCCTATACAGTAGGTGCGATTGAAATTTTCTGTTCCTGCCCTGCTCCACCTTGCGCTATCTGCTGTGGGACTCAGCATCAGTCTCCTTTTTTGCTCTCTCTGACACGATTTTGAAATGCACTTCCGTTGAGCTGTTGTCCGTAATGAAATGATGTGTCAGCAACATCGAGATGCATGTCTACAACAGAACTGCAACAACTTGCAGCCCCTATGCCATGAATGGCTGCACATGCTTAATAAAGCTGGGTTAACTCGTCCGCATTGTCGCACAATCGGCCACGGTTCAAGTCGAACTTTGTACTCAACTTCGTGTCCCCCACGTTCCTTCAACTCGCCAAAACTACCTGGTAATTGGATATGCTCTGGTGGTGGGTGGAGGTCAGCGTGAATGCCATTTTCGTAGGCAGGAGGAAAAGGTCAATGCAAACCTCGTCCTCGAGTGCGTGCGTGCGTGCGTGCGTGCGTGTTTGTCCACGAGTGTGTGTGCTATGTATATGTACCTAAGTGTTCTATTTTCCCCTTATCCCCTTCCACGCAGACCATCTCCATACCAGCCGGCAGCGATGGAAAGCAAGCAGAGTTCTCATTCAGCCTTTCTTCGCTCGAAGACTCCAACAACGGACTCAAAGGTGGCTTTGAGTGCCTCTCCGCCGACTCCCATGGGTAAGATTGATGTCGTTTCTCTGCCACGTATGAATTCGCACTCATTACGCGTACGACGAACGGTCCCAAAGTAGCAAGCAGCACTTAAGGTGGCAATTACTTACAATTGTATCCCACCTGTGGATATTTCAAGGAATATCTCCTCTTACATTTGTGTGTACCTTGAGCTCCTCTTCTACACGAGACAAATGCGCAATGACTCTGAAACATTCGCTGCCCTTTACCATTCAACTACGGACAAAATTGAATCGAACCGAGGTTCTGCTCCGCTCTGCTCAGGGCTGGGCGGTTTTTAATGCCTACAGCGCGTTTGTTGTATCGAGCATCGCGATACAGTCGAGAATTGTTGCTGTGGAGAAAGAGCAAGAAGCCCTTTGTGTGCGCGTGCGTCTCAAGGATGCTCCATGGTCGCATTGGGCACATGCTTGTCTGCCTGCGCCTCCCCCCTCCCTTCTTGCTTGCTTGCTTGCTTGCTTGCTACTCGACTCCGCTGCGAACAGCCTGAGGAGGGGGAATGGACGACCACAATGACGACGACGACGGCGGCGACGACTACGTCTGTTGCAGTTTAACAGCAGCAGCAGGAGTCTGTAACAATGGCACCTCAGCCTGGATGAAGCAGCGTATTGGTAGAGGCAGATGGCCCCGTCAGTAATATGCGTAAACCATTTGTTCGCAGTTCTTATGTACCGCTGCTGAAAGTATCAGTCATAAACGGTTACCCAAGGCTGTCATACGCTCGTTATCCTCTAGAAGTTGACTCTGCCTCACTTTTGACGCAACCGTGCATGAGATGGGCTCTACATACGTATCTTATCTTTCCCCCCTCCAGGTCCTTGGAGTCCATTGGCACTCTGCAAGAGAAGCTCCAAGTTCAAGCAGCCGATGATACCTATAAAGCGTAAGCAGCGAATTTGTTGGTGTCGCCCGACGAGATTCTAATGAAAGTTTTTCTCTTAGGTTTGGGGAGAAGATGTTCGAGGCTAAGAAAGAGAGCGAGAAGCGCACCACACAGTTCCTGGACCGAGGACCCAACTCATCCCTGAGCAAGAGCAGATATGCGCGAAAAAAGTTTCCTAACATAAAGGCTAAGGATTCAAGTGCAATAAGATCTAGTAGTGGAGGAAAATCTCCAAACTTCTTGCCGGGCAATCACCCTATGTTGGACAGGAGTGCTGCACCTGCTTCCTACTCAAAAAGTCACATGAATCTGGACCTGATGAAGAGACCTCTGAAAGAACGAATTATTCATCTTTTGGCTGTGAGACCTTTCAAGAAACCCGAGCTAATTCTCCGGATAAACAGAGGTAAGGAAGAGAAGCCAAAAGGCTGGCGCTTAAGCTGTCCATTAAAGGCACACGGTTACCGTACATGTGATACAGCCCAGGTGAAGCGTGACCGTTCTCTTTCTTCTGCTCCACAGACGGCATCCACGAAAAGGACAAGAAGAACATCTCCTCTATTCTGAAACAAGTCTCTGTGATGAAGGACAACACGTATAATCTGGTGCGCCACATGTGGAACGACGTATCTGAGGATTGGCCCTTCTACAACGAGCAGGATCGCCAATCGTTCCGGCGGAGGAAGCCCCAGAATCTGACTCCACCTTGCTCCGACGGATCAACCTCGAGCTGTGGCCATTCCCCAGCATCATCGTCTCACCATCACCACCCGGCGGCATCACCACCCTCTGCTAGCGCCAAGCGATATTACGCTGGCAGCGGCGGCGATGAAGCGGCCGTCAGCGCCAAAAAGCGCCGAGTCTCAAACTACGTGAGGCCACCAGACATGAGGATGGGAGGCGAAGTCAGCCCTTTCAAGACAAGTCCTATGCTGCGTCGGACCCCTCCTCCCTCTGTCCGTAGTCCTGGTCGAAGTCCTGGTCAGAGTCCTCCTGCCGCAGGCAGGAGTCCACCGCGAACAGTGGCTGCTACCAGTGGTTCTCCTGTTCCCCAGAAGTCGGACTTTGAGCAGCAGTTCACACACATCGTGTCGCGCGAGCAGCGGCTGAAATACAAGGAGGAGTTCAATCGCAACTACGACCGCTACAGACGGCTGCACTCTCATCTGGATGGGATATCTAAACATTTCACGCAGTTGGAGGAAAGGTTGAAACGGGAACAGACCGGGTCGGAGTCTTGGGAGGTAAGAACGCCCTGACCTACATAAATCTCGTACGACGATGACCGAGATACCTGTACTTATGTGTGTCACTCGTGTGAGTTGCACGTTTAGTGGTGTTGTCAACACTTATGCGTGCGTGCATGCATGCACGCGTGCATGCATGCATGCATGCACTTGCGACATCACATGTACACATATTCAGTCATTCAAGCAGGATGAAACAGGTGTGGGCACACATGTGGTGGAACTCGGATAAAATCTCCAGGATTTTGTAGTTCTTTGCTGGCTCAGGATGCCACTTAACCAAAGTCTTCTATCTTTCTTTTGCAGAGGGTGAAGAACGAAATACTGAAGGAATATCAAGAAATTAAGCAGGACAAGAGTTTTATGAAAACCCAGAAAGAGTTTCAGTATCTCCATAGGAAGCTCGATCACATAAAGAAGCTAGTTCACGAATATGATGTGACCCATCAGTAATTGGATTGACCCCCGTCAAGAGAGAAAACTGCGACATAATATTACTGCTATGGTACATCCCGGGGTGATCCATGTTAGGTTCTTCCAAGATTCAAATGGCATTCAGTTGTTTTGAAACACCTGGTACACAAAATTTTCGAATTCATTCAGTGCTCCTTAATTAGGGACAAGATCGCCAAGACGCTGGAATCGCGTTTTGATATTGTTGAGTATAAAATTGTCGGCAAAATCATCATTAATACCTTACGCTTAAAAAACGATTGATGGACGCGTCTTGTCCTTCTTGTCCGTTCATACTAATCGCATATTAAAGGTATGAATCGTAGAACTTTGCTCAAATTTCCTATAAGAAGCCCATTATGCAAAAATCCTGATTGGTAGTAGCTTTTTTTTCGGCAAGAAAGCAACAGCAAACATTGCAAATCAAATAAAGGCTGGCATTTCTCTTCATTATCCTCTTACGCCCTGATAACGCTTGCTTTCATTACCTTTCTTTAGTGTTAGTTGGAAAGATCGTTCGTGCCATTCCTACTAAACCTGTGAGCTTCCTCCCCGTACAGAAGCAAAAATCCGGCATTGGACTTTGTTACCAGGTTGTGAAACTAGCATGACGGGATTTTTAGTTTCTCTGTGGTATGCCTGAGTTTTTGGTTCCAAAAGATAGGCGGTGTATTGTATTGCATTTACTATTGTAAAAGTGTTAAGCAAGAGGCAGACAAAAACCCAAAAAATAAAACTATCTGCTCTCCATAACCTCCGTGTCTTGCACTGAGTGTTGTCGCATAACTTGCTGAAGACTTCATCTCCATGTGTCTGTCACACTCTGAGCGCCCTTCAACATAACCGAGCATAGGTTGAGCACCTGGAAGAACAGCAACTGACCGACGAATTGAGGGGGAAAAAAACTTATGTACTACCAGGAGGTCCAGTCTCGATGGGACGGACCTGTTCGACCACAAGTATTCCAGACATCAATTCGTCGGGTCGGAATTCTCCCAGTCTGAATCTCATTCGTGCGTGTATTTGTTCTTGAGGTTCTAATTTATTAACGGTGATGATGTAGCCGAATGATCAGTCTTCCACGACCTTGAGCGTGACGCTGACACTGCTGCCGACGGTCCTGCCTTACGTTGTGAAGAGTCAAACGTCGCATGACATCCCCTAGGATTCCATCATGTATGTCCAAGACGTCAACCATGACAACCTCGTCCACCCGAAGCCTCGACATGATGCCGACGGACTTGCTCACACTGTCAGCTACGTCCTCCAGGCTCCTGAAGATGTCTCTGATGTCTCTGGTGGTTCATGAGGAGAAAAGGTGGCCCCGCACCTCCTGGATAATCCCTCGACTAGGTCTGAGGTCATGAGTGATCTGGTGGAATCTGGTCCTCGCGGGAGGGGGGTTGACCTCGACCCCGACCAAAATAGAGGGAGTGGGTGTGCTCCCTCTAGACGAAGACACGTGTGAGATGCTGCTGTGACGGCCAACTGGTCCGTGCACACCTTACGCACCGAAAATCAGAAACAAGTTCTAAAATGAGATGGTGTCGGCTCCGGGCTGCCCCGAGGTCATCCTGGCCGACCTTCGCCCCGGGATTCTGCCACTTGTTATCGGCGGCACACATCTGTATTTTGTACGCGATGAGCACACTTGCACATGCACTTGAGATATGTTCTTTTCGCAGCGACTTTTTTGACGCATGTGAAAAGAAAGTTCTTTGCTAACCATCACTCCGGTGGGATGCCCTCCCCAGGGTTGAACTGCTCCCGACAAGCTGGGCAAAAAAGTGAAGTCTTGTGCACTGCCAAGAGGTCCAATCTCAATTATTCATTACTGTTGTTCGTACTGCTGTTTCTGGGCCTTCGGGGGGGGGTCTGTAGTAAGACAACCGTGAGATGACTTTTGCAAAGGGTTCACTGAGACTGCTTAGGCTGCTGCCCCTGGAGGCTGCGTGGAAAAGGGTGAACAAAGTCAAGTCTGTGATGACGTCTTTCAGGAGGTCTCCGAAGATGCCGACGCCTTCTCGATGAATTAAGTCCGTGTCATTGCGATAAATAGAACAAATCAGTGGTTCGCGGTAGGGATGCATCGAGTCTGACCTCGAGCTAGAATACTCGAAGGAAGAATAGTTACAGGTATTACAGGTACATAGTTTACGAAGGTAGAATACTTACAATTTTGCTATACTCGATCGAGCTCAAGCTTGAAGTTAAATACTCGAAAATTGTCAACCATGAGCAAGACCCTCTTCCGAGTGACCTGAAGTTCCCGAGGTAACGTTATTTCTCACTTCAAAACGTTGGATCGCCAACATTGAGAGCAAGTTCTGGCTCATTTTTGTCATGGAGTCAGACTCCTTGGAGCCCATAGAGCCTCCTGAGAATGAAAACTCTTGTATTGAGAATCATATTGTTACTCGAAAGTTGGACTTGAAAAAGCTCATACTCAAAGTTTCCACGCTCGAAAATACTGGAGCTCGACAGTTTCAAGGCTTGATCCATCCCTAGTTTCGCGGCAATGAGTCGTTTTCTTGGACTGCACGGTGGGTGCGTCAAGCCCGGGCCGACAAGACGATCCATACTGACACGGTAGTACTGCAGAAGTACTACTGTCCGACACCCGTACCTGGGCCTACAGTATCCGGCCGGAAGTAACACCGGCGTGGGAAGTTGAGCGCATGCCAAAGCAACGATTAAACCATCATTAGGTACTCCGGGATACTCGAGAACATGTTGAAATTCATCAACTTCCACGTGCCCGCCCGCTCGCTCGACTCGGTCTGTCCCTCCTGAGCCGAGGTTGCAGTATTACCTTTCCGCGGCGGAGGTGTTCACCGTCGCCCAAGTACGGAAGGAGGCCGTCATCACTCCTGAGCCCAGCTTGGAGTGATGTGCCCAAAGACATCTGGAGCCGGGTATGTGAGTATGAACCAGCTTTTTGCGAAATTTTGCATCAAGGACTTCTACTTCAGTTGTACATTTTGCATTTATTTCGTTCGTACTAAGGTCGGAGCAACAGGAGCAGACACTGCCAATCGAAAATTGCATGGAATGGCCAGCAATTTGACGAGCTACAGCTGTTTCGACGCCTTTCAGATTAACGTTATTAAGTGTGCTCACTTGATGTGGGAAAAAACTGAGCCCCCCAATTCGGTGATATCGCCATGAAATTCCCTAAAAATACAGTTTTGCCTCATTTTCTTGCTTTTGTTTCCCTTTTGTGCCATTCTGGGAGATGGAGATAGCCGTGCATGTGCCGTGCATTTTCCACTGGAGTCCTTTTCCGGTGATCCTTTCGGTGATCTGTGAGGAACCCGGGATCCTTGTCTGGCAAGAGGCTCTTTTTGACTGTGGCTTTCTCTTCGGTCATTGTCGTCGCAGCAGCCAAGAAGGCATATTTCCCATGATGAGAGTGGCGAGCACGCCATCCAGGGGTGCCGGATCCTAAAGGAAAGGAGAAAATACGTGTAAAACAGAGCGTCCTCGAGGCCTTCCTGCACCACGACACCAAACATGGGAACAAGATAAAGAGGCGACTCTTTCTCCTTACCCGTGGTGCGGCTGTTGTTCACGATGTTGCCGTTGGTTTGTGCCTGGCAGATGTGCCCCTGAAAGAAGGATGAAAATGAAAATCAACTTCAAGTAGTCAAGTTCCGTATTTTTCAGACCATAAGGCACCGGACTTACTTGTATTGAAAGAACCGCGACATCAGACATCTCGACATCAGACACAGGCGGGCTATCTGATGCTGCACGCCCATCGGTGGGGCCGCCTCCTGTGTGTTCTATTCGGCCCCCGCCGCCTTCGCTGCAACCTCCGCCGTGGCCTTCACCTCCGCCTTCTGCGCTTCATTCTCTCCGCGGCCTTGGCAGCCGGGGCAGGTGGGGGGTTGGACATGAACCCCAACCCCCTTTCATCAGTTACGGCGACGTCCGCTGTGGCGGTCCCGCCGCCGGCCCTCAGGATGAGTCCTCTGTCTTGATCTGAGTAACGACTGACACCACTGAAAGACAGTGGACTGGACATATTTTCTTTTTCGCAGCCACTTTTTTTCACGCACGTGGAAAGGACGCCCAAAGAACGATTGAGAACCTTGGTAGGAATCAATGCGATACTGGAAGCTTCATTTTGGCAGGAATCAACCATGTCGATGGAATCAACACGATACCAAAAGCTTCGGGTTGCCACACTTCCTTGAGACACATTGTATTGCTGTACATCAGTACCAACAGTGCGACCAGATCTAGCTGTAGCGTGGCAACCTTGTGCAGGAGTCAGCAGGCAGGCCTGGGAAGAAAAAGCCGCTGGAATAGGACAAAAGTTGACGACTGCCAGTACTTTAATATATCAATGTTAAAGGCATTTTTGGGCTCTTCATGGAGGACAAATGATTTAGGATTCTATGTCAGGCTCTTCTCGCAAGATATTGGTTCATACAGTTTTCCATTCAGTCCAAGGAATACTTGCCAGAAGGTAAAGACCATCTTGATCTGGTCACAGCCCCTTAGGGCCGCCTTGGGCTTGGTGGAGAGGTCTCAGCAGGCTAAATTGGCGTCCTTAGCATCCGCTCAGGCCACGAGTACATACATACCTCACTATCTGTGCTGGTCGGATCTCCTTCCCGGGATTGAACTACTGCAGCTCCATGATATTGTTGGATGTTCTAAAGGAATTGGTGACCGAGATGGAACACAAGGAACGGCGCCATTGAAGCCGCGGCCCGGCCACTGGGCTGGATCGTATTTTCGATCCGGAGTAGTGATTGTAATATTTACCTGCATTGCACCATCCCTACACTACGCCTACAATATTTCACAGTGAACAAGTCCTCGGCCATGCTGGAAACATATTGAACAGGCGAAGATCGTGACTGACAGGCGCTGCTCACATGCTCCTTTTTCTCAAGTCAACATTTCTGTTATGAAGGCTTTAATAAGTTATAGAAAACTGGCTTAAAAACCAGCTCAAAATACAAGAACTTGGCT
>JAAUXU010015841.1_pt1 | contig 43463 bp, 38 predicted proteins | sample 7278151 | NCBI WGS metagenome assembly JAAUXU01 (sample SAMN14350113, study PRJNA611818) | marine sediment metagenome | isolation source: surface marine sediment (1.8m) | place: French Polynesia: Moorea | collected 2018-08
ACAGGGTGAGTCAGAATTACAATCAGTCACGAGATGAGATTAGTGCTGTGATGAGGTTCGTGCAAAATGGGCGAATGCAGTCGGATGAACTGCGAGCACTGGACTGATGCACGGACCAAGAGGGGCTTCGAGTACCACGTCTGACAATTCTGGCCAAGGTGCTGTCTTATTGCTCTGTCGGCAAAAGTGACTGGGGAAAAATGTCACGAAAAAGTCATGGACATTTCATCATGCAACGAGTGGGGACAGAAATGGGGCAGTCTGACTGATGCCAACTTGTACTTCATCAGATGTACAAAAGTGAACCATTCTCACTCAAGCTGATTCTGCCTCGCCCTGTACTCACAGTGATATTTCAGTCTATAACAACTGAAGTAGAACATTCTCACTCAAGCTGATTCTGCCTCGCCCTGTACTCACAGTGATACAGGGCCCCTGTATTTCAGTCTATAACAACTGAAGCAAAGCATTCTCACTTTGGCCAATCCAGCCTGACCCCGCTGGCAAAGTGACTGCAACTGCTTTTTATGTCTGATAGATGCCCCCAAAGTGAGCAGACCCAAGTTATTAGACCCAAACTTGCTTTGCTCGTAATGACGTACCTTATCAAGGAATGAATTTACTACCAGTGTCCTAGGGACACACGCACTTGGACGAGGGCAGCATGAGGCGGGCGCTTTTCAGCACCCTCCCCAATAGATGCTAGATCATGATAGGAACACAGCAGAGTCATGTGTTTTCGAAATTAGGAGAGGTCAGCGTGAAAACGCTCCTTCGCTAATTACACCCTCGCCTATTGAGGCGGCCTCATTATTCGGTGGCCTGAGAAAAAACCCTCTCAGTAGAGGTGGTGTCGCAAGAAGACATTCTTCTACTGCTCCCTGCATGAGGGTGGAGAAGAAAAATCGTGCTGATTTTTTCTATGGTGGACATGAAAATCGCTCACGACTTTTACCTGACCCCAAATTACTCCACCAAGGTCGCAGTCGTCATCCCTTTCCTTCTAGTGGGAGATTCTCCGAATTTCTGGCCACTGATTTATCCTCTCCAAGAAGCATGAATACCTACTCGGTCAGACAGAAGGAAGACGGTGCTCAACGACGCACTAAAGCATCCGGCTTGCAGATAAATCTGGAATTTTTCCTGACTGCCGCCAAAAAAGTTCAGGTCCCACGCCGAGGCTGCTGCTGAATGGGGCAATTTTCTACCTTATGGTCCTATAAATAACTGTGCAAAACTACATTGTCATAAGTCTATTACTCTCCTCCTTGTTAGTGCTTTATCATGCATCATTTGTTTCAATGGTGTGGCTGCAAATACTCCTCACGTATATATAGAGTGTGTTCCTTTACATGTCAAGTGTCACCAGTGGCGTTTGCGGCTCTTCAAACACACTTTACAGTGCACGCAGGCATCGGCTTACGTGTAAAGTTGTCTTTGTAACTCTCAGAACGCACTTTACACTGGTCGCAGGGATCCTTGTGGATGCATGTAGTTCTATTTGTATCTCCTCAAGCACACTTCAAGCGCGACATGCAGGGGTCCGTCCATTTATACAAGTGAAGTACTATTTGTAGCTGTTCAAAGACACTTCACACACCGCACGCAGAGAGCCCGTTTCATCAGTGTAAAGTTCTATTTGCGGCTCTTCAAACACACTTTACACACTGCACGCCCAGATCCTTTTAAGTGTAACGTGTACAGTTCATTTGTGGCACCGAGCTCACCTTCCACAGCATGCAGGGGTCCTTTTACATGTAAAGTGTCAAGGTTGTTACACCCATTGAGCAGTGGGAACAGCTGCCAAGTTTGGCTTGCCAAAGCAACCCCAATTGTCTAGCCGAGTACGCGTTGTATATTCAGTGGAGGAAGAGGCATTTGGGCCATTTCCTGTCACATCTTCACAGGGAATCTGACCCCATCCCCGCTCTTGACTCTTCTTGCCTACTGAGGCCATGGCTGTCAACATAAATCCAGGGGTCATTATCTAGGGAATGCATTCACCCTTGTCCTTCGGAGAAAGAAAAAAATGCCAAGTCCATCTTCTTTGGTGTGACTTTTTGGAACGCTTGCCAACATTTTAAAAGCTACCGCCAAAGAGGCTTCCCTCTTTTTTTCTCTGGTGATTTTGGTCCCAGATACACGATGTTATCATTGCCCCTCTTCGTGCGTGAACCCCTCAAACCGCAAAAGTTATGCTGCATGTCTTGTTTTTCTCTCTCTGTCTCTCTCTGCTGGCAAAGTGAAGAAAGAAACAAAATGCTCAAAGAGACACAGAGATAATTCGTGCACCCCTGGTGAATTCGTGCATGCTACATAATCGTACAATGCTACACAAAATCTGGCATTGGAGCCTCTTCAAAGTCCTCGAAATAAAAGTGCGTGCGCACGCACGCACTCATGTAACTGCGGACGTGTGCATTTGAGTTCCCGCGTAAATTTGTTCATTTTACGGGGCCCAGAGAAGGGCCTCTTCGCGGGCCTGATGACACAGCGCAGTCAGTCTCTTAAGCGTGCTAAATCCTCTCTGTTTGCCCACGCTCACGGGGGAAGGGGGGGAGGAAAAAGTGTCTCCGAGGTCGTCGTCGTCGTCGTCGTCGTCGTCGTCGTCGTCGTCGTCGTCGTCGTCGTCGTCGTCGTCGTCGTCGTCGTCGTCGTGCATTACCATGGCCACGGTGGTGTCCTGAAGGCAGGCACGCAGGCACCTATGGCTAATGAATTGTCCTACGTCCGGCCAGGAAGGGGAAGGGAAGCGTCCGAGCATCGTTTGTCTCTTTAGAAATGCCAGCAGGATAAGAAGACAGTTCCGAGCTCTTAGCCCCCCCCCCCCTGCAGCACAGGGTGGCTCAGTAATGCTGTAAATGAGGACGGAAAAGCTCTGGGAAGGAGGACGGATTTCTGCTAATCTCGGCCTCATCGTTTCGAGGGCCAATGGAGGGACTTTGGATCAAGGTATTTAGATGGATTTCAGACATATGTTACTTGGCCTCTCTTATAATACTTTGTCTGTTCTTCCCCCTCGAAGGAGAATTGAGGAAAATCATAGTAATAACAATTATACTAAAGACGTTTAGCAATTTGCGTAGATAACGAAAATTGCATCTCAGGGTCTTTTTCTTGCCTCCTCAGCTTTTATGTATTGCAAATTTATGCAATGCCTCAAAATTTTCACTGCCTATTGCACTTTTCTCTTGATTGTTCAACTTTACTCCATTTTCACTGTCGAATTTTACGCCACGAAAGAGCCACTTCAGGTGTTTAGCCTATTTTCTTTTAGTCTTTCGTCGAAATTTCCGAGGTCTGATAACCATTAATATCCCTCGGATGGATGTCACAAGAGTCCACTGGGTGTCCGGGAACTCCTTGCCGACCTCGAAGACGTTTTTCTCCGTACAAATCTCCAGTCATTGTTTGGGCTTCTTTGAAAAGGCTTGGGTCGGTCGACCCTTCGTCAAGTGGACTCTCGAATGAGATCACTTTACGTATTCAAACCAGCAACAACTAAGTTTCACTGTCCAACCCCAGACTGCCGAGCTTGATCTAGTCCAAGTCATTCCCGGGCCAGGAATTTCCGGACACCCGGTGAAGGAGGCCCAGTCTGAGAACGAATGATACACCCTGTAGAAAAGCAGGAGGAGAGAGAAAAGATCTGACTGTGTGACTCAAAAAGATATTGTGCGAAGACGAGACAAGACAAAAGGGGCTGGCCAAAATAATAAGACAACATTTGGACAGCCTTCTCTTCCTCGCTCACAAAACTCTGCATAGTCTCCATTGGCTGACTCGTTTTTGCCAGGTCGATCTCATTTTTTGGAGGGTGTGTGCGCGATCTGCTCGGTCCCCAATGGAGAAGGAGCCTCAGCGCATACAAATGACTCCTTCTGGGGCGAGCAGCACGACTTTATGCCTGTTTGTTCATGCTTAGGGCAAATCCGACACAAAAAAGAGACGCGATAATCCGATGTCATCCTCAATATGTCGCACTTCTCCTAAATCAGCTCCCTTCCCACGGATCACGTCCATCCGCACATGCTCGGCTGGACAAAGGCTGCTCCACTCACTACACTCGACTTTCCATTCAGCAGTCGTATGCAACTCTTGGTCCAGTCCGCACTGCATCTTGAACGTACACTCGACATCGCATTTAGTCATCCCACACTGCACGCAGGCAGCAGCCTGGTACAACTTTTAGTCCCTACACTGTATCTTGTGGGTACACTCGACTTGCCATTTAATCGTCCAACATATGACATTCGATCGTCGGAGATTAGTCAGCATTGAAACCATTGCATTCAGGGTGGAGGAGGCTGGCCTATAACGCAACTTTGGCACTCCACGAACTGCATAACACGGTTGACATTCGACTGTCTCAGAAGTTCAACCATTGTATTCTGGGTGGCGAAGGCTAAATGCAACATTTACACCCCACCCACACAATAGATAACGCGGATCAAAGCGTCCACAGACTAGCGGAGCATCAGTGCTGGACTTTCCTGCAATCTGAAGCAGAGCGTGTTTTAATGGAGAGTCGACTCTGGCCTCCAGGAAGACTCGAGTGAGTGTGAGTCCGGTGCTCGTCTGGCCGAGTAAGGACGATGATGACGCCATAGGTCTTCTCATAATGCATGCACGAAGGGTCTCGATGGCCGCTCGACCACCCGCTGGATGACAAAGATCTCTAGCGGGGCTAAGAAAGAAAAATAAAATGAATATTTGTACGAGTATATTGAAGAAGGGGGTCCTTCCACTAGCAGCGGGAAAAAAATTTCTCCTACTTGAGCTTTTCTAAGGTTGTTGAGTCCTCGAATTGACTGCAATCGCCAAGACGCATGTGTGTGTGGAGCCCAAGGAGAAGAGTCGGTCACAAAGAGCTTGTCAAGGGGGCTTGATTTGAGCCAATATAGTGTTCAGCACATACTCAATAATCATTCTTGCCACGTCCGTCACACATTGACACCACCCACCCCTGAGCTCTTTATCTTTGCCTTGACAATGAGGTCACCCCTGTGGGGTTTTCTCCTCCTCTTCTTCCTCCAAAGAAGGGGTCTCTGTGCATCCCCGCCACTCACGTATGGGCTCCTGGGTATGGTCACACGCAGACGCTCACGCGTAGAAAAAGGAATCGGAGAAGAACCCGAAGCGTTCCTCGTTCCTTTTCTTCTCTTCTTTTTGCTGCTGAAGATGTTTGACATTCCAACGCGAATGTTCGCCCATTGTGCCCGACTGCAGCAGCAGAATGGGCAGCAGAATGGGCAGCAGCAGAATGGGCAGCGCCAGCAGCAGCGGCAGTGGAGGATGTCATTCCAGTGTGCTTATGGGTCCCCCCTACTACTAAGGATGGGTGGACCGACCGAACGTTCAGTTGACATTCGGTCGTCCGCCAGGTCGGACGTGCGCTCTTTCTAGTGTACCACGTACCTACATGCGTAAGAGCACCGATATCGTCATGAGTGTGTCCGCGTGCTACTTGCCCGTGCTGGACAAGCTCAAGGGCAACCACGTAAGCAACAAGTTCGTCGAGAGGCCCGTGACCAGGACTGTGGTGGAGAGCAAGTTGGGCGTGACCAGACAGATCAAGAAGCTGCCCGCCGAACAAGTGCAGCAGACAAAGTCTGGAGTCCTCTCCCTAGGCCTGCCCACCGGCCTCACGCTCTTCAAGAAGAAGAAGAAGCTGCCAAAAGATTGGCCGACAACTTCAGAGGTCAAGAACAGAGCGAGGAGGCGATCTCTGCCGAGAAAGTTGCATCATGGTCACGAATCCCCCAAGATAAACCGCCCCTCATCCGCTCTGGGTCATCATGAGGAGATGCTGCAAGTTCAGGATCTCATCAACAAGAGAGATTTCAACGGCAGCAGCGGCACCGGCACCAGCACCAGCAGCACCAGGAGCAGCAGCAGCAGCGGCCTCTCAAGTGGAGGGGACTCGGCCGACTTTGGACTCAATCCTCCTCCCCCGATCCCCTCCAGGGCGAGGCCGCCGAGGCCGCAGCCTCGAGGCAGGATTCGACCGCTCATCAGCCCTTGTCCGCCCGTCAAGCTGCATCCATGCTTGATAGAAGCAGCAGGTAAGAGAAAGGGACAAGATCAGCCAAAGCCTGTAGAGGTCACACTGACACTTTCACACCGCAGAGGACCTCAAAATCAGCTGCTGACATTTGACATTTTCAAGTCAAGACGAGTGAATTGAAATTCGCAGTCCTGAGGGACAAGTTTACGACAGCGAAGAATGCATCGCCTCCATCTGTGTAGCGCACACACATTTCTTGCTTGAGGGCAGGAATTAAAGTTCTGTGCCTTTAAGGTCTTCCCCTCCTTCCCTTTATGGGCCTATTTGACCCCTTTAAACCGGCGTGGGTTTTGCGCGCACCGCGCACTTCTTCTCCTCCTTCTTCTCCTTGCCCGCGTGATTACACGTATGATTTTTTAAAGAAGCTTCTTCTCCTCCTTCTCCCTTTGTATAGTAATGAACTACTGCTCCTCCGCGCGCGCGTGTGCGTGCGTGTGTGCACGTGTGTGCGTGCGTGTCCGTGTATGTGTGCGTGCTCGCGTGATCCCGTAGAGTCACTGTGATAGCGATCGGCTGGAGAGTGACTAGGCCGGAGTTGTGCCTTCAACGCAATTACCTGTGTCTTGAAGCTCCCTTCTCCAGGGTGAAAGAGTTGATCTTGACGCCCTAGTAACATCCTATACAAACTCCGTTGATGGTCTTGTCTAAGGGAACATGAAGGTCTTGCGAAATCTTCACGCTGAGTCCGCGGAAAAAGAAAGGTCCTGAAAGTATGCAAGTATATAACTTTGGCCACTGCAGTGAGTGAGAAAGGAGGAGCAAAAATCGAAATTTTTCATACAGGCTGGGAACATTATGTGACTTCACGAAATTGTGATTACCACTGTGCAACTCAGAGCTTCGCATATCTCGTCCCAAATCGACAGTTTTGCAAAAACATTCAGAACTGGGACAGCTTTGCCAAGTCTCTCTCAAAATTTCATATCCACTGGATCAGCTGACATCTCTCTTATCTAATTTCCCGCCACCCTGTAGTACGCACCACTACGTGCGTACGGTACAGCTCGTACTTACGTCCTGAGCGTACAAATGAGGTCTTCTATATACTTAGGTGCGAACGAAGAGCTGAAGGCAGGTGAGAGGGACAGAGTTTCCTACCTGTGGAAGAAAATTAATTCCCTCCAGTAGCTCAGCTCCATTCGTTGCTGCTGGTGTCAGCTTTTCTGTCCCTCTTTTTTGGAAAATTCGGCTCGAATTGTTCCGCTTTAGCTGCAAAATCAATCAGTGCCATTCAGGTGGCGGCCGCCGACATCACTCTCTGCCACCGAATGCACCTGGAAGGCGAGCTGAGATCGTATGAGCGGCAAAGAATGACCTCTTGCCAGTCTTTGACGTGCACGACAGCCTTGGCCAGTAGTTGTACACCCTTCTACGTGTGTGACAGTATGTACGGGGGAGGGGGTGTCTGGTCTTAAATCATCGTCACACGATCTCGTCCAGGACGGCAGTGCGGTCATGGCAGCGCTGACCAGAATAGAGAGAGTATTCAAATGTCCGACCAGCGAGAGAAAGAAGGAAGGATGCCATTGTTGTTGAGGAAATTCCTCTCGAAAGTGTCGGAAAGAATCAGGGGAGGACCGATACAGGGGCGGAATTCCAACAATGAAAGAGGTGGAACGAGAAGAGACAAAGCCATAGTAGTCGCTCAGGGGGGTCCTTTGCAATATGCCACACGCACAGCAGCATTGGGGTTAGGTCTTCTTCTTACCTGGGCAACCATCTGACCAAAATGTTGGTTCCACTAACTTATTTTGCCCAGGGTCCTGCCTCCCTCAAGTACAATAACACCAGCACCCTATCTTGATCCTGGGGACACAAAGAAACCTAGTTAGCTCTCAGTGACAGGCAGGGGTCTTCTTCTTTCCTACCTTAGTTTGAATAGAGAGAGAGAGAGAGGAAGAAGAATAAAAAAAGGTCGTGTAGATGGATAATCCTTGCTTACTAAGTGGCTGGACTGACAGAGGGGACGGGAATAACGAGATTTCCCTCCCCCTACCCAAAAAAAGTTGGGCATCGGAGCGAGAAATAGCATTCTTTGAGGCCAAGTCTGGCAGAGTACCCATATGGAGGCTTAATTTATCCGAGCCTTGCTCAACGCGACATTATGGAATGTGTGTGTCTCCGACCCCCAACTGTCTTTCTGCCGAATTCTATTCTTCTTGGGGGGAGCTTTTGGGCACCCAAAAAACGAGCTGCTTTGTCATGCGTGCTGGCCGGGCCAGAGATTTTTTTTGTTGCCTCCTCCTCTGCCTTTTCCCCCCACATCTTTTGCGGTTCGAACTGCTGCTCCGCGGCTCTCGCGACGGGGGGGCAGGTCTGGGCCATGCACGACGTGACCCTTTAATGCGACTTGGAGACACCAACCTCGTCGCCGTCGTCGTCGTGGTCGTCGTCGTGGGTCATCATCCTCCTCCCACTTACTCCTGAATAATAATCATCTTTGAGCGGTGATTCGTCTTTGCCCAAGTGACACACGCTGAGAAGAGAGTCGTGCTTGCGTGCGCGCGTGCGTGCGCTGGTGCGTGCGTGCGTGCTTGTGTTGGAGTTCAATGGCCGAGAAATATGGGGAGAAAAGAGAGGTAAAAGAATCGAGTTTTGCAATCTCAGCTTCTCTCTTCTTCATGTATTGAGATCGCCAAGTCGTGATAATTATGGCCTACGAAAGCGAGGCCATTTTTTTTAGCGCTATAAATTATTTTATTTAAGCAGAGGGGGGAGCAGAAGAGAGGGTAGAAAAAGACAGCGCACGCAAGTTGGCAACAAAGATGAGGAGGGATCAGGAAAGAAAGATACTCCTGGACTTGACAAGCTTTTGTGGCTGAGCCCTGCTGAGGCAGGTGGAGGCACCCCAAAACTGCTGCTGCACACAACAAATTAGCACCTTATTCATTGGAGGATGCAGCAGTTGTGTCCACATCCCCCTCCAACCCCCCCTTTAGACACACCCCAACAGTGACAATAGCGCGGCAGGAAGCAGACATCAGCCCATGTCTCTTGATCGCTGCATTCCTGCGTGTACATAGTACACAGGTTGTACTCCATGGGCGTGTTCTGCACCGCTGCGGGGCGAGCCGGAGGAGAACTTGTTCTGGATGCACGTCAAAACCTTATGCGTGGAAGCTCCGGTCATACGGGCAGACGGTTTGGGTACATGTGCGTGCATGCGTTGCATGAGCTTGCGCACTTCAGTAAACACTGTCTGTGTACGGAGTAAGTACACGTGCAGAACGCTGCGCTGAACAGCGGTGACTCAGAGTTGGCACACTATAAAGCACTCCAGACTCAGCGTAATCGACGTCAGCTTTAAAGAAAAAGTGATCACATGCCAGACTCGACGACACCGACACAGTGCAATTTCTCAGTACAGTAGAAGCGTCAAGTGGCAGGTGCAGAATTTTCCGCTGCAGTCTGTACTCCTTTCAATCTCGGGGCTGTATTGAAGAGGAGCTTCGTAAAAGGCAGTCAAGATATCCATCGCTTCAAAGCGATCTTGACCAAGAAGGTCCGAGACAACGTGGACTGCTGCCAACTGGACCATGAAGTTAAACGTTACGCAGGCCCAAGGCCTCCATCAGACCGAGGCACATTTCGAGTACCTGCACTCTTCGCGCGTAACGTCCTACTGACGTAGTGCTCACCAGTACCTTGTGTTCATACGATGACCAGAGTTTGATCAGCCTTGCTGACCAATTCATTCGTTGCATGATACAAGGAAGGAATGTGTAATAATGACAATACGTCGTGATAAATCTGTGGTCTTTCCTGCAAACTCAGAGTCGTGCGGACTCGTGGCTTCACCGCATAAGCTTCCAGGCTTCCTCACAACCTTGATGTCCTTGTACAAACAGTTGCAGAATGTCTACTTATGCTCTGCGTACATACAGCACGTAGAGCGGACATGAACCCCCCCCCCCCTCGATTGTGCTGCTGCACGCACAGGTCGGTGCAGACGACTTTCATGGATTCCGACGAACTGAGTTGTTCGTCCGGAACCAAGTTCAACGTCGTCAAGTTGGGTAGCGCAAGTTGATTGTCGGCCTGACAGTTAGCATGTGCGACCTCCGTGCGTACAGCACATATAGTCTATACGTGGGCTATAAGAGCAGCGCCAAGCGTTGGCAAAGGCTTCAATCGACAGCCTGGCCTTGGCGCTTTTTAAAGGTCATTCCAATCTGAAGTTCAGACATGTGTCCGCGTCGGGTTCTTTCCCCACTTCCGTGACCTTGAGGAGTGAGCGCCGGGTCTAGGGGACCGTTGTTGACATCTTGATGTCCTCGTAGACTTCGTCCTGCACGAGCTCGACGACAGTCAGTGGACAGCCCTACCCCAACCCCCCATCCCGCAACTTCCATCGTCTTAATGGACCCTTTCTGGTCAACGTTCCGTCTGAGGAACGTCACGATGTTCTCGCGGTCCACGCCCAACTTCTTCTCCCCCACGGTCCTCTTGGGCGGCAACTGGCAAACGGAAATGGAAGTGGGGAAAAAAATCCGAGTCATTCACGTTAGTCATGCGGCTCGACCCACACCACCTGCACCGCCTGCACCGCCTGCACCTCCAGAACCCCCAGACCACAGTGCGGGCGGATTTCCAATTGAAAGAAACCGACTGGATTTACCTCACTCATAGAAAGGAGCTTTGCTCATTGTGCGCAGACAGCGATGTCGTCTAGAGGTTTCTTCATGCATATCAAAAAGGGGGGGGGGGATTGAATGCTGATGTTCATAGTTGAGAAGAAAAGCATCTGTGCAGTGAGGGAGGAACGCACTAGCATCGACCCGGAGGGAATTCCTCAGCCAGAGGAGATGATGGCAGAAGACTGGAACTTGGTGGACCTTGGGGAAGCCATGTGGACCACGAAAGTTATCTTACTTGGCTGCGAGGAGGCTCCTTTGTATAAAGGAACTGAGCAGTTTTGTGATGACTCCACCAGGACTGAGTGGTACAATTGGAGGTGTAACTTGTGGTCCTCAGGAAAGATCATTCATGAGAGGCAGCGCAACAAACGTACAAACTCAATCCTGAACGACAAACGTAAGCAAGGATGAAATAATTGTACATATCTGCTTACTCCGTTTGCCAAGTGTGAGGGCGTCTTAAGTGGGTGCAGATCGGGTATTTTAAGCTCCAGTCATTCCGACCCAGTTTTATTCACCCATGTCCTACATGTAATACACCTCGGCACAGTTCCAGTGTGCGTCTGTATCAAACAGTACGTGTGCATGTACCATGCACCCTGGCCAGGCTCGTAAATGCAGCATGCACTAGATGTGCAGGCGCAAGCACGTCTTCAGGGACGTGTTTTCAAGCCAGTTTGTCTCCATCAGGGCTGTGCGATAGCCCAATTGGAGACATTCGAAACCGAATACTCAAGTGATGGCCGCTTTTGCTGATGCTGCCAAGATTCGAGTACTCTTACGTCAAAGTACTTTTGTCTGGGGTCCATGGACCGCCCAGCACCATCAGCATGGCCTGCAAAAAGTCTGTTATGATTTTGCAAGCACGGCCAAACTCGACATCGACGCATCGCACAGTCCTAGACAAGACTTGAGCAAGCTTGAGCGCGCCTTCAGCGGACACCAGAGATCGATCGAGTATTTTAAGCCTGGAACAAATGAGCTCTCATGCAATGGGGGCCCAAAAGAATAAGGGTCGGGCGCCAATTAGCGGTCAAGAGGTTGAGTCCGGAATCTCTCACGCGAGGAAGGAGTTGGCGAGAGGTGGATAAGACTGAAAAAAAAGTCGCGATTCTTACACAACGACGACCCCGACTGCATCAGTGAGAACCTTTTTAGCCGGGTTCTCGGGTCTAATCCACATGGCTCTAATCCGTGCTTGCCTCTCCATCAAGCACAGCAGCATCAAGACGATTTAATTTCTGGCATTCCAACGTCTGACCGCAGATTAAATATTCTTCTGGTGGCGAAAAAGCCGCATAGAATTCCTCCCCCTAAGCAACGTTTCAGATTAAAATCTGTTGAAGCTTTCAGTCGTTGCCAGAAAATCCTCGTTGTGAAGATGTCACTCCTTTGGCCACACCTCTGGACAATTTGAAAAGGTGTTTTTTTTCGTTGGCACAACAAAAAAAAATATGTTTTCTTCGTCTCCCTCCCCCGGCCCCCCCTTTGTTGAACGGTTCTCTGAGCTTTAGATGCATCAATGTCGCCCCCAGCCTTTTGTGGGCGAAAATTAAAGGTGTTTGTGAGGCAACACTTGAATGTTATTCAATCTCCCTCCCCCAGGAAGTGCCAGGAGGACTTTTTTTTAACACTCGGTCAAGCGAAAAAGTGGCTTGAAAGTGCCCACACAACGGACGTTCCTGGGGGGTTCTTCCTCTAACAGCACCCATTTCTCTCCGCGACAATCTTCAATGGGTTTTCTGGGAAAGCCCAGGTTTTCTCCCTCCCACTTCTGACGCCCTCCCTGGAAGAGGTTAAGTCTTTTTGCTCTCTCACACACAGAGAAAAAAAGAAGTCGAGCATTTTGGCCTCCCCGGAATTCATTTTCTCCGGACCCCAAGCGGAGAGGAGACCCCGGAGAGCCGGGGAAGGTGGGGAGGGCCGAGAATGATTGGCCGAGGAAGATGTGGACCGATCACTTTGTTTATCGGAAAGTCAGGCAAAAAGCTGGAATATTTTTACGCTCTCACGCTTTTCTCATGACTCCAGACCTTTTCGGTCGCCCCCGCTGCTTCGATATCCGGTGAGATTCGCTCAAAAGCTGTAGCAAAGGTAGAAAAAAGTATGAAACGACAAAGAAACATTTTTCCAGGGTTTCTCATTCATATCTGAGCGTGGGCGTGAGTCATTTATAGCGTTTTGCTCGCCATTCATCTGATTGAGACCGTTTGTCTCTGGATAAGTTCGAGGAATACCGTGTGAGCCGCCAAAAAGGAGCGCGCGTGGCCTCCAGCGGTGCGCACAATGACAGAGGAAGCCAAACAAAAAGAACCCTTACATGCATCAAGTTGTTATTATTGTGTACTGACCGATTTCTTCGCGTCCTTGCTTTTTTCCTGTGTGCGGCTCACGTTGCAAACTCTTGTCCGTCCGACCTTCCAGGGAGCGATATAATGAAGTGTCAATGGAATGCGGCGGCGGCGGCGGCGGCGGCGGCGGCGGCGGCGGCGCCCCCGCCGTCCTCGTCCTCGCTCGCCGCCGCGGCCGCCTCGGTCGTTCCAGCCGCTGCTGCTGTTTCTCCCCGGAACGAAAAAACTCGTCCGCTCGCGTTTGCATGATAATGGGCCAGAGAATTGGGCAAGAACAACGATGATTGGGCAGCTTGACCCCCAGGGAGATTTCAGTGCTACGTTGATATGCTCTAAAGCTCTTTAATACTCATTATTTTTGGGGCGCGCGCTCACCCAGTCATAGAATAATAAATTAATGATGGCGGAATCATACTTAAGCAGCGAATTATCATGATAATAAAACTGCTCCCGCAGCCCCGTGGTTTTTTTAGCCCCAACTTAGGGTGCGTCCACACTAGCAAGAAACCGACGGGTTTCTTGGGTGCCCACGACCCGACTCCGGGGCGGACGCACACAAAGCCACGCTACACAATGTTTCAACAGTGTGAACGCGCCTTAAGGTCTGAACAGGACGGCGGCGGCGAGCGGCATCTCACGGTTCTTTCTCATCTCAGCCCAGTTCAGTATAGTATAGTAGTAGAAAAGCAGTAGAAAGAGTCAGTCAGGTAGGTAGGTAGAGTTGGGCTGGCCTGCTCAAATTGCGTTTAGACCGAGCGCTCGCTCGAGCTGTGGCAGTCGGAGTAGCCGCTGCTACCTCCCTCCTCCTTCAGCTTCTTCTTCTCCAGTCGTCTCTCGATCGGCGCCGTGTTCAGATCTCTCCTCACTTCCGTGTACTCCCTCAATGTGATCGACGATGCTCTGCTGAGCATGGACTCGATGAGGTCGGACAGGGCAGCCACTGTTGCGGCGGCGGCGGCCATGGCCTCGTCCACAGACGCTGTCATCTGGACGCAGCTGCAAGGTGAAGAAGCAAACGTCACAAATTGGGGCCAATTGTCATGAATGGCGAGAATTAAAGGCAATCAAGGAAAAACTAGGAGGCGTGACTGCCCTAAAAAGGAGTGGAGAGCGTTGCACTCTGGATCACCAGAGAGTCTTGACTCTTCCTACACTTTCACTGGGCCCAAACGAGCCCTCTTTGCTGCCAAGTCACTGGGGCTTTATTCACTTTTTTTTTCTTTTTCAGAGATTGCCGACGAGGCAAAGTCCAGCGAAGACATCTCTTCCTCGTCGTCGTCCTCGGCGAACGAGTCCGACTCCATCGGAGGAGGCCGCAAGGCCGATCAGCCGGCCGCCACGGCATTCATCCAGCGCAAGGTGGCGGTGACGACGACCGCGATCATCAACAGCAACGAGAAGAAGCTCTCACACCAGAACCAGCATCAGCCTCTGCCAGTGCGACGGAAGACTGTGCCGACGCAAGTGACAGCAGCGCCGTCACACCACACGTCGTCTCCTTCGTCTGCATCTTCTTCGTCTCACTCGCTAAGATGCTTCAAGGAGGAAGGATCAGCTCTGTCTCGCCTGTCACCCTCAGTGCACCTGCTCAAGATGAAGAGCAACAACAGCTCGCCCAACCAACTGGACATGGGCTATCACACCCTCCTGCCCAACGGCGGTCACTCGGCCACCACGTCTTCTTCGTCTGTGGACGTGTGGGACGTGAGGGCCACGCGCACTCCCATCAGCGACCTTCACCTACTGACGCACAACGCCAAGCATCCTCCAGTGGCCAAGAGGCAAGGGGGTGATCACGACAGGATGGTTCGACATCGTCGGGGCCCTCAATTTGACGATCTGCCCGACAATGTGCTGGTGCACGTGCTCTCCTTCTTGGATTCGGCCCAGATCGCGCGCTGTGCGCGCGTGAGCAGGCGCTTCTACTTCCTGGCGTGGGACCCGCAGCTATGGCGGCGCATCCGTCTCGACGCCAGCGTGGCGCACGCCGACCTGGCGCTCAAGACCGTGGTGCGCCTGCTTGCGCGCAACGCCAACGCTAGCGGCGGAACGCTGTCGGCCGTATGCGAGGTTTCTCTGACGGCCTGTCGCGGCCTCACCGACCGCGGTCTGGCCATCGTGGCCAGACGCTGCCACGCCGGCCTCCAGCGGCTCGAGGTCACCCACTGCGACAGCGTGACCAACGGCGGGGTTATGGACCTCGTCACCAAGTGTGACCAGCTAAATCATCTGGACGTGACTGGTAAGAACGAACTGAGTGAGAGAGAGAGAGAGAGATGATGGTCATCATTGTAATCTCAGTGGTGAGTGAGAGAGAGAGCGAGTGCAGCAGGGCCATAATTCGGACAAAGGAGCTTCGCATGCAGAAAAAAAACGCAGCCAAAGCAACCTGGCCAAAATTGGCCCGATTTCGGGCCCTCCCTCCGTCCCTCCCGCCCGCCCAGGGGAGCTGCGCCTACCCACAAATTACCATTAGTGTCAATGGCAAATTTTACGCATCCTTTCTGTGCGGGAATCCATGAATCCATCGAAGAAGCGAGCCCACTTTCTGTACAGTAAGAATGCTATAGACAGTAGAGACTGAAGAGAATTTTTATTCCGGCCATGTTTTAAGGCAGGGTGTAGCCATCATTTCGACACAGCGGGAGGGACGAGAGAGAGAAGATCTGCTTGTGCCTGAGCAGCAGCCCCAAGCTTGTAGCATACCTCAGTTGTGGAGAGCCATTGGGTTAAGGTAGAGAAGGGGCTGGGTCACTCAACCAGACTCACTCCTGCGTGTGCTGCAGCAGCAGCAAAAACCTTTCTTTCCTCTCTATGTTGTTCACTGCTTCTTTGCCTCTCCTCATTACGACGAGCAAGAAGCTGTGTGACTCCAATGCGTGCGCGCAATTAACTCCTTCAAACATTTCTTTGCACTCCTTGCAAAATCTTAATGTGGCTCCCCTGAAGACTCTCGTAAATTGTCTCTGACTGGAGTGCGGTGCATTGCACACGGTGCGGCTGTCTTTGCCGACCTTCTTCGACCCTCACACGATCATGTGTACAACACAGGAATGGCAAAAGTTGTTCTCTCTCCCCTTAAAAAAGGGTTGGTTTTTGCCCTGGGGGTGGAAGGAGTTTTGCTTGTCGACAAAAGCTCTGATGTTGTCTCTCACGACTTCGCCACTTGATTTACGATGACAATCAACAATGGGCAGCAACAGGCACAGCAGCAGCCACGACGACGGCGGCGGCGACGCCGACAGCGGCAGCCGCGGCCCCAAAAAAAGCACCGGAGGTAGACAATTTCGCAAACGAACTCTTGAAGAACCACTTTTGTAAAAAAGAGACGTGAGCTAAAAGCTGACTCTAAGGTTGTTGATTTGGCACGCACTCCACTTCTTCCTCACCCATTCTCTGCAGCAGCCGCAGCAGCCGCAGCAGCCGCAGCAGCCGCAGCAGCAGCCGCCGCGCCCAAAATTATTCTTTCCCGCTGTTTAGCCTTGATTTGGGTAAAAAAAAAAAAAGGCAGCGACGCCCAGAATTTAAAAACGACGCCTTCTCCTGAGAATGCGTAATGTAATGCCACTTTTTTCTCTTTTGTAGGATGCAGCATGATTTCGGCCGTCGGCGTGCACCAGCCACAGCAGCAGCAGCACCCCCATCAGCATCATCCGCCACCTACGCCGCCCTCGGCGACGTCGACGGCCAAGCACAGGCTCTTCGGCGCTTCTGCCTCCACGTTCAGGACGCTCAACTTGCAGTACCTGGACCTCAGCGACTGCCTCTCGGTGGAGGACGCGGGGCTCAAGATGGTGGTGGAGACGTGTCCTCAGTTGCAGTACCTCTTCCTCCGGAGATGCGTCAGCATCACAGGTACGAGGAGAAATATGCGCGCGTCAGTAGGGAACTCATTAGCGCAAACAATGCCGCCCTCGTCGTCGTCGTCGTCGTCGTCGTCGTCGTCGTCGTCGTCCTGGCCGCCCTCCTCCTCCTCCTTCTGCTCGAATGTCGCTTGAGAGATTGGATCGTTGATCATCTCGGTCCAGGGTCACTTGTTGTGCAAGAAGGCGAGACACATAATGAGTGGGCAAAGAAAAGATCGCGTCAGCCAAGCTCCATGCGATGCTTTACGCATAAAAGGGAAAGTATATCTTAGTCATTAGCCATGGCTTTCAAGCTTGAACCAAGGCAAGCTCGGGCTTTTCAGTCGGACAAGACTCTTGCTTGTCTGTACGGACACGAATGAACAAAGCTCAGACATTTTGATTCTGTCATGACGACGAGGCTAAGTTATAAGGCGCTTACTGTGTGCTGAACAGGCTTATATTTATTACGCTCAATTCGGTAGGATGAACAGTAAAGTAATTGACTGATGACTTTGTCACAGGTCTGACTGCACAGGTCACTTTTCGGCTCAAGTCGACTCACCATGGTCAAGCTCCGGCTCAAGCCGGCTTCATAAGCTTCGGCAGAAAGCTTGACACGTGGTGTCTAAAGCGAATAACAGATGGACGAAGCGAGATATTTACACTGTTTGCCAAGCACCAAAGATCAAACAGCTCCCGCAGACTTGGCTTGAGATTTTAGCACATCCCTAATAGATGAGTACTAGTGATCAGGACTCAGAAAAAAACTTGACAAGCGAAGGGGAGCAACGTACGTGCGATAGCATACATATGATGTCTTGAAGCTTTATCATTGCCATCATGTTCCTATACTCATTGCAGACGTGGGCCTGAAGTACGTCTCCTCCTACTGCCTCTCCGTTCGAGAACTCAGCTTCTCCGACTGCACCCAGATCACGGACTTCGGGCTGTATGAGCTGGCCAAACTTGGGCCCAACCTCCGCTATTTGTCAGTGGCCAAGTGTGACCAGATATCAGACAGTGGTGTGAGACAAATCGCCAAGCTCTGCTACAAGCTGCGCTACCTGAACGTGAGAGGCTGTGAGGCTGTGAGTGACGAGGCCATCGAGATGCTCGCCCTCTCGTGCTCGAGGCTAAGGCTGCTGGACATTGGCAAGTGCGACGTCACAGACGCTGGGCTCAAGCTCCTGTCCGAGCATTGCCCCAACCTGAAGAAGCTGAGTGTCAAGAGCTGTGAAATGGTGAGCGACCGGGGCATTCAGTACGTCGCTTATTACTGCCGCGGGCTCCAGCAGCTCAACATCCAGGATTGCCCAGTGACCATCGATGGGTATCGGACAGTGAAAAAGTACTGCAGAAGGTGCGTCATCGAGCACACAAATCCAGGCTTCTACTAGGCTGGGCCGCATAATAATGCTAAAATAATTGTGCCTGTGATATCGACTCGTATTAATAAATGCATTCCGAAGACAGTTGCCAATGTTGTTAACCCTTTTTTGCGCGTGTGTGTTTGCCAGAGGCGAAGAAGTCGACAGGTTCGGATCCAAGTTGCCTGCTCACGTGCGAGGTTGGGGCAGCTTCAAAGTCTTTTTTTGCCTTCGTTGTAGGATGACGTATTAAGAGGTCCCTGTGGGCGCGATTGTTGCTTCATGCATAAATTTATGGATAGAACGTTTGAGGAAGGACCGTTAGGTTGCCTTTTTATTTTCGCCCAAAAGTTGGGCAATTTTGGGTGCGTTCGATTTTGAACAATGACATGTGTGTATAATGTATTTCGGCTATCACAGATATGAGTACAGCACACACTGGACATCGTTCCCTCCGTGGCTAGTAGAAGCCCGGATTAGTGTGCTCAATGACACAACGTCGACAGAACTTCTTGAGGGCTTTGTAGCCCTCCACTGTGACTTGGCTGCAGTCCTGGATGTTGAGCTGCTGGAGTCCTCGACATCGAGAGGCCACCGACTGGATGCCTCTGTCGGAGACCATCTCGCAGCTCTTGATGCTCAACTTTTTCAAGTTTGGGCAGCAGTCGGCCAGCACCTTGAGGCTGTCGTCAGTGATGTCGCACTTGCCCACGTCGAGCGACCGCAGCCTCGAGCACTGCCTGGCCAACTCTTCCACACCCTCGTCACTGACCCCCTCACACCCCCTCACGTTCAAGTAGCGCAGCTTGTAACACAACCTGGCAATCTGTTTGACGCCGCTGTCCGAGATCCTGTCGCACTTGGCCACCGAGAGGTAGCGGAGGTTGGGTCCCAGCTTGGCCAGCTCGTACAGCCCAAAGTCCGTGATGGCCGCGCAGTCGGACACGCTCAGCTCTTTGAGCGAAGGACATCCCGAGGCCAGGCACTTGATGCCAGCATCTGCAAGAGAGACAAGATGGACAGGAATGAAAACAGTTACTCTCGTTGTTGTTGTTGTTGTTGCTGCTGCTGCTGCTGCTACTGCTGCTGCCGCTGCTGCTGCCGCCATTTCTATTTTTGTTGCCGCCCTTGCCGTTGTCCTGGCCCGCTGCGTCGAACCGCAACAAGTGCAAACTGAGCTTATCCACGTCCTGATTCCTGCGCTGACATCCATCCTTTCGCAATGGGCCCATCGCTCAAGCAACGCCCCGCAGACTTCGATTTATGGGAGCTGTCATGTCTCATATAATGGCTCTCAGAAGGTTAAACGCGACTGCCTGCCAAAAAACACCCTTCCATCATCATCAGCATCGCTCCCCTTTTCCGCATTGAGTCATTTCGCCATTAATCTTGACGCACGAATAATAATCCTTTATGTAGTATGTAGATGTGTGGTCCCATATGGGCCTCTTTTATGCACAAAGTGATAAGTTATCTTTCAGAGCTCTGAAGAGGAACTTAACCACTCTAATCTAGTTCTCTTTTTTTGCCGCCACGCCAAAGTCATGTTTGCTGGCGCGAAGTTGCCAGGCGAGTTCCAGGGGAGAAAAAGCCCGAGATGAAGAAGGTGAACTTGGAGAAGAAGAAGAACAACTAGAAGAAGAAAGAGATGCAGAATTGTTTGACGGCCTCTGAGCAGCAATGCTCAAACTGGAGGGGGGAAAATCCACTTCAAGGACGAAGAATGCGAAATTTTTCGCAATTCAAGAGGCCTTTGCAGAGGCGTCAAAAGGCTCCACAAGTGCTTTTCTCTCTCTCTCTCCCTCTCAGCCAATTTTTTCGCGTGATTTACACGATTGGCTCTTTTTTTTCCTTATAAAAACTGCTAGGCCGTCTTTGAAGTAGCAGCCCCGCAGAGACACCCGGCGAGAGAAATGGAAAAAATGCAAATACACCCTGTAGCATAAAAAGAATGAAGCCGTCACGTGAGTCTACATACGGTATACGAACATGGCGTGCGCTACTCATTTAATTTGCATACGAACCTCCGAGCTCCTTCGTCCTTCGAAAATAATTACGGGGCAGCGGCGGCCTTTATGGCAGAATGTTTATAAATATGTATTGGACTAGACGACTTTTTAAATTCCAGGTGCCTGCTATATTAGCTATACATAAAATATCCATTCCAGTCGAATGGAATGGAGAAATCATCAGTTTTGGGGTCCCCTAACTGTATTGACTACTGAAGCTCTTCTTTGGCCGTTACTTGCAAGGTTCGTAAGAGAGGGAGGGAGTCCATTTGCTCAAAAACCATTTGACTACGTGTTCTCTGTTTGGCATTGGATAGCAAACCTAAGATGTACTCAGACATATTTAAAAACTATATATCTGCATCTATGAATGTAGGAAAAAGTGTGTTCTCGTGCTAAATCCCAGAAAAGCCCTTTGAGGCTGGGTTTTTCTTCTTCTGAGCAGAGCCATGATTGATGTCTCGTCAGTCAAGTTGTCGTTTTCTGGTGTCCTCAAGCAGGAAGGAGAGGAACTTTTTTCGGTCTGTCTTTTTTTCCTCCGCGCTCAAATCAATATTACTTCTCTGCTCTTTGAGGGCAAAACCATTGACACGCAATTGTTCGTTATTGGACGGAGCTTTTTGTGCACTTTTGACGTGTGTCAAAAGAGGGGGGAACAAGAAAAAAGGGTTTTTTTTCTTCAAGAGACTGCAGGAAGTGCAAAGCCCAATCGACTCTTTGAACAGACAGACAGACAAACACACAGACGGACTTTTGCACCGACCAATTTTCGCGGAGAGAATTTTACTGGGGGGTTTTCGCCGTGTCACTCTTCTCCGCAAAGCCTTTAAAAGGGCACTGTTACACCAGCAAATCGGCAATCAATGCAGTGATTTTCCTCCTCCATCATCGTGCATAAAAAGTGTGCGTGAGCAAATGCGACTTTTCCCCCAGTAAGAAAAAGACTCTTGTGGAGAATGATGTTTTGATTCGCCCACTTCAAGGTTCGGTCGTAATGGATTTTTCATGCCACATCGCTCTCTCTCTCTTTCTCTCTCTCTCTCTTTCTCTCTCTCTCTTTCTCTCTCTCTCTCTTTCTCTCTCTCTCTTTCTCTCTCTCCCTTTCTCTCTCTCTTACTCTCTCCCCGAATCCTGAACTAATGTGACACGAGGAGAAGCTTTTTCATTCTCTTCTCAGTAGGACCTTTTTTCAAGCAATTTCAGAGTTCCCCGTCAAGAAATATTCTTTTTTTTAAAATAGAATCATAAGTGTACATATTCATTCACGTGTTTGATGAGTCTCTTAATCGTTGCCCGGGGTGACGTTTGTAAAGTCATGCCCTTTAGAGGCCGTTTTAATCCTTCTGCACTGCATGTCTCGGGTGAGGCCTGCGCTGACTGCGTGAGGAGGACACGCGTGAATCCCCCCCCCCCGTCATTACGAAGGCCTTTGTACATTTCCCTCTTAAACGTTGGCTTCTCGCAATAATCGGGAGGCTGTTAAAAGGTGGGCGAGTCCCAAAAAAGTCCTCCTGGGGCCGACGATTGTTTGATGCATGAACCGATCCCATCGGCGGAGCCGAAATTGAGTGGAAATTGAAAAATGCCTCGTGAACAAAAGTGGATTCTCTCAGATGCAACCGTGTAGGAAGACACAAAGCGTCGGCAATCTGGGCAAGTGATCTGTTACACCTACAGGGTGGCCACACAGACGAGGAAGCCATGTCAAAAACAGTCGGGTGGGTGGGTTTTTTCTTTTAACGCAGAATTCCTGCTAACCCTGAAGTCCTGCTAGAAGAAGTATTCTTTGCGTTCCACCTGCTACAGGGTGGGCGGACGCAAGCATCGAATAAAGAGTGGCAAAAAAGTGTTTACGGAATTCTCGTAATGTGGCAACCCTGGCCATTTTGATCTATTGAATAAAATCACGATGTTATTGTCAACAGCCAAACAGCTTTAGCTGCAGGTTCTGCAGCGCCGACACAAATCCCACCACCACCGGGTAGAGCAGCTTGTGCATCCTCCCGAAGTTGGCAAAAGTGTGAGTTTTTGAAATCGCCTTAATGAATTTTCTTTGAGAACGAAAATTGGATAATGTTCTCTTTCCGACCCTATCGTGATGAATGAAGATGCAGGAGAGGCCGCTCTCATCTTCTTGGCACCAGTCAGGATCACGCTATATTGAAAGTCAACAAACATTGCCAAATCTGACGGTTTCGGCCTCAAAGCAAAGCCCTTCCAAGAGAGACGCTTAATTAAAAGGGGCTTGCGCCACCTCCTTGGCCGGCAGCAACGACAGCGACAGCAGCAGCGGTAGGGACGCGAACGAGCGCGAGTCTCTCACCTGTGACCCTGGAGCACCTCCGGAGGAAGACGTTGGTGAGGCGCGGCGCCAGTTTGGCCAGCTCGGCCAGACAGCGGTCGTCCACGATCGAGCAGTCGCACATGTCGAGGTGTCTCAGGCCCAGGTGTCTCAGGCCCAAGTGTCTGAGTGACAGAGCGGGATTCGACACCGAGGGACAGCCTGAAGAGAGAGATTGCGCAAAAATAAACACTTGGAGCAAATTGATTGACACATGAGATGACCTGAGCGAGCACTGCCAGACATTTGACAGCTTCACACATGGAGGGGAGGGGGGCAGGGGACAGTGGAGGAGGAGGAGGAGGTTCGGGTGCCCGTGGAGGCCGGCGCAGGCGCGCTTGAGAGCTCAACAGGCATGAATGACGAAGCGACGCACTCGAAATTCGTGACAAGATTCCTAAAATATCATCTAAGCTCTCTCTCTCTTACTTACTTACTATCTAGCCTTGCCATCTCTCTCTTGTATTCCCTACCTGTCATGGGGTATTGTGAGCCCAGGAATCTAGCCATAATCCCCCGACGTCATGTTTGCCCCTTTCTCTAGCACACAGCAATTCCGGTCATTGCCCAGAAATTTTTTCTTGGGCAAAAAGAGAGTCTATGCAAGCAAGCAAGCAGGCGGACAGGCAGGTGGGCAGGCATGCAGGGGGACTGGCAGACGGACAGGCGGTCCAACAGGCAGGCGGACAAGGCCGGCTAAGAGGCCCCCATCTGATGCAAGAACATTTCAGCTAATCGGCAGTCGTGAGCGCCGCTCATTAACTCGATTGAATCTGGTGATTTCAACGAGCGGAGAGGAGGCATCGTAGTGATTAATCTGGCGGCGGCATCGAAATGAGATGCGTCAAAACAGAAGTTGTGTGAGGGATGAGACTTCAATGAGTCGGATGATGCTTGGATGGATGGATAGATCATGGGGAGGGAGGTGGAGTTGGAGTGGTAGCAAACACAGCCGATTTATCAAGCCAGTAATTATATATGAGAGAAGACAAATAAAGGTATGATTATTATTGGAGCTCCCCTTTCTCTCTCTCCCTCTGCATGCACACAACGCTTACCGGAGACGTCGAGTTGCTCCAGTTGTGGGCATCTGGCCAGCAGCTCCGAGACGCCGCGATCGGTGACCGCCCTGCAACCGCGAAGGTTGACGGCCCTGAGCCCGGTGGCGCAACCCGCAGCGGCCGCGGTCATGAGGCCATTGTCCGTCAGCCGTCGGCAGCCGCCCAGCTCGAGACGAGTCACCGCCGGCGGCTGCTGGGGAGAGGAGTCTCTGGCGACTCGGCGAAGCAGGGCGGCCAGCGCGGCGTCGGTGTCTCCGCCGGCCACGACGTGAGCATCGGTCAGGCGCAACACGCACCAGAGCCTCGGGTCCCAAGCCAGGAAGTAGAATCTGCGGCACACACGAGCGCAGGCGCACAGGGACGACGTCGGCAACCACGACATGATGTTTAACACGAGGTCGTCGGGCAGCAGTTCAAAGGGCGAGTCACACATAACCTTGGAACAGTTGTTGACATTCATGAACCTCGCCGTCACGCCGTCAATCTCCAGAGTCACTTTTTCCTCTTCACCCCAGTTGTTACCGGCCTCCCCAGAGGACTCGCCCAACATGGTGTGGTAGCCCAAGTCCAGAGACGACGGCGAGAGCTTCCTCATGGGCGGAGGCACTTTGAACTGCGGCGGTAGAGCTGCGGCAGCCGCCCCATTACTCGCTGACGGGGGCAGTGGCGGCGGTCGCTGCGTCATCGATCCTCCCGAGGAGGAAGAAGACGACGACTGCCTCGAGTGTGGGGTCACTAGAGGGGGCAGCGGAGGAGGCGGCACGTCGGGGAAGACGCCGCCGCCCCCGTGGAGGTACAAGAAAGACGAGGAGGCCGATGAGAGGCTGGATAATATCGACGACTGTCTAGAGTGGGCGAACGGGGATTCGGGGGGCCGCGGTCCGTTTGAAGGCAGCAGACACCGCGGAGAGAGTCGCACCTCCCGTGGAAGCAGCGTTGGTGCCGGAGAGGCACTCATCCTCGCCAACAAGTGTCTTCTGTTACGCACTCGTATGTGCTAACGTCACACATACACGTGTTGTTTTGAAAAACTTTATAACGTTATCTTCTCTCTCACTCTCTTCCTTTGGTGGCGCGCTGGTACCAAATACCACTGCAGCAGCAGCAGCCGCGGGTGCGTCGACTGCGTCTGCTGCAGGGATGGCGGCTTCGGCGGCGGCGGTGGCGGCAGCGGCGGCGGCGGCGGCTACTGCTGCCCATTCCTCTTTTGGACGGTCGGTCGAGAGAGCGCCCAAAAGGCTTTTGGGCACCTCATTCTACCTGTGCTTGCCTGCCTGGCCAGAAGGAAGAGGAGAACGATCTCTCAAGGCAAAAACAAGTTTTATCATCATTGGTGTCCCACTGCGCGAGAGTGGATGGGGTGCGCTCACGCCGCAGCAGCGGCGGCGGCGGCCACGGTCGCGGTCTGGGCGGCGGTGGTGGCGGTCGCGGCCGTCACTGCCCAAATTTTGCTCCAGGCGTCTTCTCTCTCTCTCTCTCTCTCTCTAGTGACCCAGCGCGCAGGAACTTGGAGAATATGGGCAGTGAAAATGGGCAATTCTGTATCTACCATTGCTCCCCACCCACCCCACTGCCATCCCCCAAAACGTGACTTTCACAATCTACGTCCCTTGACATGCACAACGTCACTTTCTGCCCCGCTGCAGACGCGTTGCTCATCCTGTCCCCTCACACGATCGAGCTCCAGAGTATGAGGTAGAGCCTTAGGTGGTGCCCCATCATTCCACCGCTCCCCTGTCCAGAGGAGATGCCTTGTGTGCTGACCTGCCTTCCCCTTGTTCCTCAAGCAGCAGAGTTCTACCTAGGCTTTGGCATGCAGTCGACGACCCAAGAAGGGTCTGCTGTCAAAATTCCTGAGCTTGAGCGGTTCAAATTGCGTTCTCTCTCTCTCTCTCTCTCTCTCTCTCTCTCTTACACACACACACGCACGCACGCACAAAGTGACGTCACAGAAAAGTGTTCGCGACCGAGCGAGCGACCCAGAGAGACACAGCGACTCGATGAATGAATGCCTTGAATAAAGGGGAAGACTCAACAATGGGCGCTGCTTCCTTACAACTTGCATTCTGTGATAATTAGACTCTTCAACAAAGTCTTCTCTTTTGGCCGAAAAATCAACAAAAAAGCGGCTCAGACAGCGCGGAGTCATTTGTCGTAATAGTCGGACAAATGAACTCTGACGAGAAGCAACAGCAGGAAAGATTGCGCCCTCTTGAACCCTCTAATGAACAGGGTCTTCCTTCCTGTGCTGTGTGAGACAGAGGCTTAATAAGAAATAATAATAACAAGCACGACAACAGGCAGAATGGAGGTGACGGAGACGCCTTCTTTTTGTTCTTGGCCGCGGCGGCCGCGGCGGCCGCGGCGGCCGCTGAGGCCAAAACAAACAACAGATCAGACCCCATTAAGGGCTTTGGGGCCCTAATTCTCTGGAATGCGGCTGCTGCTGCTGCTCTCCCTCCTTAAAAAGACGTGTTTTGATCGATTCCTCTCTTAACTCGGCTATGAGCGGCGAAGACTTCAAAGCCAAGAATGTGCGCATCGCCACGCATACTAGACTAGGACGTGTAGCCGCATCAAGGGGGTAACCACGACCCCGTCCCTCAGCCAAGAAGGCTGTTCCTTTTCGCACGGCCTGTCTTTTACCGGGTGTCCCGAAAGTCCTTGCCCACACGGGGGAGGGGGGAATAACAATCTCGGCAGTCTTAGGTTGTGCAAAGAAACTTATTTAATACAGGTTTTGGGTTCATTCGGGAGTCTACGAGGCGAAGGTCGACCCCCAAAGCACTGTTACAACAGGCAGCATTGCTAAACAATGACTGGAAATGAATAGAAAAAAAAGCAAAACTTCTACGTAGAGGGATGCAAGGACTTTCCGGACACCCGGTAAGTCTTTCTGCGCCTTCGATCAAGGTAATTCGATTCGACGAGCGAACTTCCTGTTGTAAGGAGATGATGTTTTCTGATGTCTCCCTCACTGTGTTTTTTTCCCCCACTTCCACGAGAGTTTTTATCTTCTCTGTCCGTTCGTTTAGTGGACTTTTGCCTTGATTCCGTTCGTCTGCGTACCAGAACGTGTCTCTTTTTGTGTATTCGGGCTGCTCTAGCAACAACAAGTCCGTATTTTGACCGCGCTCTCATGTAGGTAAGGATCAGTCTCTCCTAGGCTTTTTTTCCCCACCTCCCCAAAAGAGGCCAAAAAAAAGTTTCTCTGACTCGACTCGTGGGTGCGTGCGCGGCCTCAGATCTGGCGGCGGCGGCGACCAAGGAGGTCTTTTAATTATTAAGCGTCAAGAGATGTCAGTCAATGTGAGCTGAAGGGAAAAAAGTTTGTTGCCCTGAGGAAACGATTCCTCCTCCTTCTCAATGGCTTTTTTTCCTCCTAAACTCACTTTTCAGTCGTTGGACGCTGAAAGTTTTGCCAGGTACGTAGATAGATGCATTGTCTGGTACAGCGCAACCGTCCGTGTTTGTGTTGCTGTCTCCGGTGGTTTGGACCAAAGTTGGCATGATCAATGGGGAGGGTCAGACCTCGCCCCCTCCCTTCAACAATGGGCGGGGGGCCTCAAACAAAGGGATTTATTAAGCAAAACTGAGAGAGCAGAAGCAGTCAGTTGTGCAATCCACCTGGACCACTTTTGACATGGCGCAACTCATTTCATCGTTACTGTTCCATTAATGCATTCTTCTCGGCGTCTGACATACAGATGGTGGTCAGCAGGTCGTATATATTTCCCAGCGTTCCCATAACTCTCTTGAGGCTGGTAATGACGATGCCTCACGCGGTCGCCGTCGCCGCCGCCGCCTTCGTCGTCGTCCTGCCTCTCGTGTCGAGAAACAGTTACACACTGTGCATGCACGCGTGCGGAGAGAGAGAGAGAGAGATGCCTCCTCCTACTCGGGCCAACGCACGGTGAAGCAGAGAAAGTAATTTCTCGCCATGGAATTCATGAGATTCCTTTGTGATCTCATGCGCCGTCGTCTCCACGGCTGTGGCATTGTGGAAGAAGAAGAAGGAGAAGAAGTTACGGGGACCAAACATGGCAAAGAGATTCGATGCATATACTTTATAGAGCTTTTGCCGCCTGATTGACCTGGGAGAAGGAGAACAACCACCGTTGTTTTCTCTCCGCCTGCATCGCCTCCAATAAAAATGGCTGAAAATTGCGCTCGCCCTGGGCCTGGCCAGGCCTAGCAGGGGAAAAAAACCCGCTGGATGGATGCACCTTGGCAATCGGACGAGAAAAGAGAGATCAAATGAAAAATGAAGGCAGAGAGAAGGGTTTTTCTCTCTCTGTCTTCCTTTGAGAGCAAATCTTGTACAAACTGCGCGGCCTCGAGGGCTCACACGACTCCGTCCAGCACATGTTTTCCCCCTTGGAGATTTTCATTCCACTCTGGGGCGTTAAATTTCTCTGATGAAAGGAGGAGAGAAGAGGGCAATTAAGTCCTCCACGTCTTCATAATGGGCCTGCTGCAGCTGCCGCCGCTGCCTCATTTTTATCTTGGGTTCTCTTGTTTTCCATCTAAGGCGAAATCGCGGGCAAAAGATGGTGCAGGAATATCTGCTCGGTCGTCGGCCAAGAGCGGCAGCAGCAAGAAGAAGTTCTCGTTATACTCGAGCGCCGCAGCCGCGAAAGTTTCTGGCGACGCCAACTGATGCCAGAGCAGAGAAAAAGCTTGAAATCATATGTCATCGTCAATAATTGCCTATTGGCTTCTCTGTCTCCTTCCGCCCAAAATATTGACGGCGGGACGGGCTCGCTCGGGGCGCTGCGGACCTGGCCGGACTCGCTGCCGATGGAATGGCAGTCGTCGTCGTGTCAGCTGCGTGGACGGACTCGAACGTCGGAGTCACCGGCGCTGAATGATTGGGAAAGTGGCTCAGAGCCGGTGGGTGCGTTCAAGTCTCCACTCTAAGCTATTCGCCGAAATTTCATTTTCGCAAAAAAACTCTCTTTGATTCTCACAAACTTTAAAAAGAATCCTACACTTTTGACACAATTTCTAGATCCTGCCTCAGATTTCCAGCCCTTTTGCTTCGTCGAGAAGAGATTGAAGCCATTGACTAAAACACAGATTAATTAAATAGTCTAGTCATTACTATTGTTATTATCATAATCATTACTTAGCTCTGCTTGGAGTGATTGAAGAGAGGCCCATTGCGGACTTTTACCAGCAGTGAATTGAACTGAGGCACTTTTATAGGCAACCTCCAGTTTGAGGACGACCTCGATTTTAGCTCGTATGCAAGACTCGGACAAGAAAACTCGATGACGTGAGTCGTGAGACACTTTTTTCCAACGGAAAGTAAGCACTTTTTTGGGTTGTTGTAATGAGGACTGCAGTCAGTTTCACCACAGCATTTCTTCAATGCCCAGTTTGATGATCTTAAAAGCATTCATAAGACTAGGAAATTTGTTAAAAAATTGAGTGTGGCTCGGGCCGATGTTCTGGTATGCTACTGTACAGTACATCATGAGGCCCGAGCACATCAAGAAGCTGGAGCCCTGATTAGGTAAAGTTTGCTTTTTAGGCAAAATTGCACATTTAGGGCTGTGGCCGTAATTTAGGCTAGGAAATTTTGTAGGGTTCCCTACAAACCCTCGAGGATATTTCGAATAAGCACATGCTCCTTCTGTAGATGGCGTCGTCTACCAGAATCCAACACGGGCAGGAGTGGACGAAGCCTACAGAGACATCTAGCGGGCGGTGACTCAGGAGCTTCGCCAACTTGCCGTCAGTTATGCCTACACGATGCACACACAAACACACTCACACCCATATTGGGCTTATTTCAAGAGGTGCTTTTTAGGATAATAAAATAGGGATGTGGGGCCAAGGTAGTAGGATTTCACTAAGAAGCGAAGAGTTTTTCCTCTAAAAAGGTCGTTTACTATGCGCGCTTTTAACTCAAAGTTGTAAAACTTTGAGTGTGCGCACTTCTTTTGGGGCCCCATCTCTTGACTGGAGAGAGCAACAAAAGTGTTTCACCTCTCTGCGAGACTCTAAGAATCCCCTCTAAACTGAGCTCATATGCAGAATCACTCATTTTTCCACAATATAGATGCAAACTTTACCATAGCAGAGCATAAAAGTTCGACGCTGTCGCCGACAAACGCGTGGTCTAGGAGTAACAGTGCACATCAGTTCGGTGGCAGAGGAGATGCTTAGGGCTAGGTGAAAGGTTGTGGCGTCACAAAATATACACACTTAATACAACTTTGAGGTAAAAGTTAGCAGAGAAAACATATTTCTTCAAGACTTTGAGCATTTCAAACTATGCCTAATTTACCACCTCAACAAGCCAAAAGTGACATTTTCGAACTAGCCAAAAGTGATGCCCTGGACATAACTTATTTTGTTGGTTTTGTTTTCCTCTAATACTTAGCTTCACTGCACTCCTAGCCTTTTTCACAGTTTCTTAAGGCCTCTTAGGGTTTGACCTATGAAGTGTAGAATGTTTGTTTAAACAGAGTTTCAGCATTAGAGCAGCCTAAGCTGCCACAGAAAAAGTCAAAGGTTGACTTCTTACCGCAAGAAAAAGACCTACAAAGCTACAGTAGAAAGTAACTGTTCTGATTATGTCATTTAGTGACAGAGACACCTTGACACATCAGCACTACTTTATTTGTCGGTAGACAAATAAAGAGAAGTTTATAGGTCGACCTCTCTGCACTAGCAGAAAAGCTTAAAAGTGTGGTAAAGTGATCATACAGGGTAATGTCAGTTGACCTGGTTCACTTAAAGTGGTCCTAGTCCAAACAAATCGATTACAAGGCGGCCAAGATCTCCTTCGGGGCGTTGGGTGGGTTGGAGGACTTTGTTTGCACAAGATATGGCTGACTTGATTGATTCCGGATGTTTCTCAAGTTTTTCTTGGTGATGGAGAACTTGTTCTTACCCAGGGTCGTCGAGCACTGAGGCGCTGCGAAGATGGAGTAGTTGTCCTCGAAGGTGACGGTGTTGACAAAGTACTCGTTTCCTTGTTGTGCGTAGTTGGAAAGTTCATACTTGGATCTCACAAACTTGACTTCATTCAGTGGGATCAAGTAATAACACAGAGTTGGAATGATAATAATTGGGGCCCTACCATGCACATCAACACATCATGGATGTCTTTTTTGATCTCTTATGATCAGTTTGTGGAGCTTATGATTGTTTTAAAAAGTCCCGGTAACAAAACTTTTTACAGTCTAGTTCGAAAGACTAAACATACCTACCGTACAAAGCGCGAGGGCCGTAAGTACGTCTTCGTCTGTGCGTCCTGCCTCAGTCTCACTGCGCGTAGGTGAGCGTGAAGGAAGTGGTGAGCGTGGTCTAGACGTGGGAGACACAGTGGTGAAGATGAGGTCGAGGGCAATCGTAGCAATTTGAACGAATCCGTGTTAATTTCTACGTAGCAGGATACTTTGTAGAACAAGTCTTCGTGAGATGAGTTTATTGAGAACTGGCCAGTGAGAAAACCGATGATTAAGCACGCAGAAGGAACTTAAGAACGAGTCAGTGAATCAGAAGTCATTTAAGGCCTAATTGCATAATCAAAATAACATACATAATGAGTTTTCTACCGATCGGTACAGCAATGATTTCTCTGGCGATCATAAGGACGTGAGTGGATGGCAAATTTGGGGACGACTGGTCCTAATGTGGGCGACACCTCAAAAGGTGACACTCGCACAAATCGCGCTTTACACTTTTGCCACTCTTCTTGCCTAGTCAAGTGGGGAGAGCTTAAGTATAAGCTAGTATATAAATATACAATAATGTCTGCCCATCCGTCTGTCTGTCTGTCTGTCTGTCTGTCCAGGCGTTGGTGCTAACACCGCCGAACCGATCGTCCTCGAATTTGATCACCGGACTCCAATTTGCATGGGCCGTGGAATGGGAGTGGGAGCGCCGAGCTCAAGGCAGACGGACAGATCATAACGCTTTATACGTTCTTCTAGTACTATATGGTGCAGAAGATAAGACAGTGGTGAAAGAATGACCAAACACACACACACGCACACACACACTACAGTTGCTACCAGGCGTGACACACAAACTCAATATGTCGCGCTCCAAACAACTCTGACACTTGCTGAAAACCTTTGGCAGGGAACTTTGGGTACTTTTGTGACCTATGATTAAAAATCGTTAGGCAGGTGATCGTTCTCATTCTCAGAAACTTAAATTTCTGAAAAAAAGTCCCTCTTCTGTATCTTTAACCTGCCTGCCAAGTTCATGATGTGTGCAGAACCGGAGGGGTGCATAGGTGTAGATCGACTGTTGGGTCCTTGGGGGGTCTTCTTGGCAAGATTTTTCAAATGAAAGCTCTCTACTACTCAAGAAGTGCAAGTGTTTCTTGGCAACTTGCAAACCTCGATCACAGATCGTAGTTTCCACACGCTGATGTAGGTAGTCTTGGCATACTGTATGCGAGAAGAGCGAAAGAAATCCAAATAATGCATTTTCCTTTTTCGACCCAAAAGCACAGAGCATGAACTGATGACACCTTCAAAATGAAGCAATGCCAGCTCTAAAATTTTAAAGTCATTTTAGCTGTTCTTATTTCTCAATTAAACCTCTCACGAAAGTTTACACGAGTGAAGGTTTGGATCGCTACCTTTCAGTCATTTCCATTATTACGAAGTCAAATGCATTCACTTAGTATAAAACAATCGGTGAGAGACGTCCCAGGTCAGCGTCAGGTAGAATTTTTAAAAGCATTCAGAACAGAGGAAATTACCTTGATTTTTTTTGTAGCGAAATTTACTCCAGCCTTAGCCGTATAAAGTGGCCGTATCATAGTATCGTATTTTTGCAGTTTTGACTCAGGTGACCTCTGGCCTGTCTGGAGCCTCATATTGCACCCCATGGACGATACGAGACACTGGACAGGTCAGACCTCGGAGGAAAATACACACATCGCGTATGCACATCACGGACGTGCCATTTATAATGCGACGCAAAATTGTTGCTGTGCAGTAACAGTGCTCTTGTGCAGTGCCAGAGGGCTCTCGGCCGTCAAACATATAAAGTAGTGCTGAATGGCCCGGTCCTGAATGCAATACAGTGGTTGTGTGATTTACTGGGTGTCCAATATTCCTTCCCCTATATTTAGGTTTGTGGCTCGGCTATGCCCTGGGCTAGAATGGTGTTCTACACCTCATTTGAAAGCTCTTTGACAGCAAAATGAGATAGATGCATTGAGAACAATTTAGATTTCAAAGAAAAGTTCAGGGTAAAATGTCAAAATTGATGGCTTTCAAACTTTGGTTCGCTGCGTTCCAGATGCCTCAGTATGTACCGCCTGCTCTACGTTCAGAATGGCCATATTTTTTCCTTACAACTCTGTCGTCATTTCACCGTTTCCGGGTCCTATAATATGTAACAACTGACAATTGAAAGCTAGGATTTTTCAGTGATTTTGTCACAGACTGCTTATGCCAATGTTTGTGAGTGCACTCAACATAACGTTGCGGAAGAGCAGTTACACAGGTCCCAATGCACCTTTCGGTAGTGACTTTAAAAGTGCTCTAAATTGACTCATGAATTTCTGTTTCAAAAGTCAAAGACATAAACAAAAAAAACCACTCTAGGAGTAAATTTTTCGTATCATTTTGTATTAGTACCACTGCAGCTGCTGTTGTAGCGCCTCATTCTCGGTTCAATCGCAACTCTTAATTTGGCCACAATTTTTCTACGTGAAGATCAGCTTGACTTAATCAAGAGTCATTAGTCTGTAATCGCCCATGGGCAGAAACACTACTACAGTGCCAGCTTCTGCCTTGCACAATGAGATCGCACAATAAGATCGCACAATAAGATCGCACAACTTGATCTTGAACTTGACTCAGTTTGTCACACTTGCCAGAGCCGCAGGAGAGGCCCAGAGTCCTTCTGGTCTTGGAGATTGAGTTGATGGCAGTCCTGTCGTACCATGACCTCGTTAATATTTCTCTATGCACCGTTCTTCTCAGACTTACGCAGTTCCCCTGTGGATGAAATGGATCAGTCAGAAAATAGTGTTGATAAAACAACAAGAAAACTTCGACACAACCAAAGCCGTTCAGGGTCATTCAGGGGGGATCTGTGTCGCATTAAAAGGGTTGTGATGTTCAAGAACTGATTCAAGCTGTGCCATCTTACGGTACACAAGTATTCAACCCATACTTGACCCTTGAAATGACATTAAGGTGGGAAAACGTTTCACGTTGTTCAATGTAATTCAGGAAAAAAATTCGGCTGTCTGTGTAGCAACAAGTCAACAGCACGAGTTTTTTGCTAGGCCAACTCTGCCACCCGGAGGACGTTGAAAAAAGTTGACGCATACTAGATTGAGGCCCCGAAGTAGTGCCCACCCGCTCTGATACATTTCAATGGCGACTCATCTTTACAGACGAATGAACTAAGTAAAGGGGAAAATAGAGGGGCTCTTATTTTATAAGAGTTTTCAAAATCCATCACAATTAAACGTTTGTCTTCATGGTGTCACCATTGAACGCTTCGCTGAAGCCAACGTAGTCGGTGACGTTCCCGGTCTATTCCTCTATCATGCAAATTCTGATCACGCCAAAGCTCTGCTTCCTCATGAAACTCAAAGCAAAGGGTTACGTTGATCAAGTTCGTGCAATCCGTATTAGTAGTAACGTCACCAGACTCCGTCACTTCTGTACGTACAGTGTGATTCGCATTTAGCGTCCAAGGTTGGGGTAAAGGGAAAGACACTTTGGGAGGGATGTTTCCTGACGGCAAGAAATGTCCTCCGAGGTGCCCGACTTGTCTTTGTCAGGGTAGTCGAAAAACTTGATCATCAAGAGTATTTTTCTTTCTAACCTTCGATGTGCCAAAAAATGCTATTCCTTCCGCTTCTCATGATCAGAGTTGCCAATTGCTTGACACGTAGAGTGGATTTGGCTCCTCGAGTGATTCTGTCACAGACTATTTATGCCACTGTCCAGACTGCACTGAAAAGCAGTCCATGGACACGAACTGCGGTGGCATCAGCAGTCTGCGACGGAATCAATTGAAAATCTGAGCCCTCCCGGTCACCCCCTGTGCGCAGGTCACCTCCTGACAAGACGGGTTCCTTGCGTCAGGCTCCACTCAAAGTTTAGGTCGTTGGCCAGGTTGAATCACGAGCTCCTCCGGTGCCTGCCTGGGGTGCAGTCAGTCGGTTCAGACCCTGGGGGCTCAGGGAAATGAGAAGAAAGAGAGTAGGAGACTACTGCAGTCCGTATGTGCGTACGTACGTAGGAGGGTAGGAAGGTGGGCAGGTAGGTTACGGGCTTGAAGGTGGCATTGTGCGTCCGTCCCAGGCGTTCACTGACCACCTCGGCAACCCTCCCCCCAAAAAACAGATTCATTGATCAAAATTTTAGCTCTTACTCTTGTCTTGGCAGTGAAGGTCACAAACGTGCCCCGAGCAAGACGCAGCCACGACTTCCACATTAGAGGGATTCACTTTTTACCGCCGAGTGCAAAGGTCCCCCCTAGTGGTAGGGATGGATTCGATTTGGAGTCGAATCGAGTTGTCGAGCAGAGAAAAAGTTTCATTGTTTGCGTTTGGTGAGCGCCAAGAGATATCGAACAATAAAGTGATAAGGCCGAAAACACTGCCTCGACTCCAGGCTTTTGGCTCAATCCAGTCATCCATCCATCCCTAGTGAGAGGCTTCTCCCGCGACTGACTCCATTCAGGCTGCGGTCGGACCAACCCTACTTTGTTCTCGTACACGTCCTGAAAATGTTCCAAACAACTGGAGGATTTACGTCTTTTTTCCTCCCTCGATCAGGCTGGATTGTCCGGGGGTGACTCGAGCTTGGTTTCCGCGTGCTCGTCCTTATAGTACGAGTTGGCGGCCACGTAAATACCGACGGCCGCCAGGATCGAGCTAATGGTGCGTGAAAAGGTCATCAACTCATCGTTGAGAGTGTTTTTGACTTTATTTTTCTTTATGTCGTTATGTGTTTTTTGAATCATACAGCAAACGAGAAATAAAGAAAAGTCTTCTAAGCTTCTTCAGATCTCAACTATCCTGACTGGGGAAACAAATAATAGTTTGAGAGGGGAAGCACTGGCAAGATCTCACACACTGAGATCCTCTCCAGTGGTTGGTTTTAGGTCACACAGAGTGGATCCACACACGACCACACAGAACCAGAGTCTTTTCTCACGAGCCATCTCCTTCTTACAAGCGCCGCCATCTCTCTTAGGTACAAAGACGAAAGATGAAAGAGTCGCAGGGAGCCGCTTAGTTGGCGAGCAGGGCGTTGATCTGCTGGCCCTTGAGGGGGCAGCTGTAGCGCACCTCGCAGGCGTCGATGTCCTTGGTGAGCTGGCCGACCTTGGCGGCGGTGGCGAACTCGAACTTGGGGTTCTCCACGCTCACGTCGTCCTTGAAGAGGGACAGGATGACATCGTTGTCAGACTTGGGCAGCCTGCCGGTGGCCAGGTCGCAGATCAGGCGGCGGTAGCACTGGGCGGGCTCAACCTGGGCAATGAGTGCGAAGGGGGCGTCCTCGACCTCGGTGGAGCGCTTGCCGCGGCCGCGAGAAGCCAGAGCCAGACCAGCGATGGCAGCAACCTTCAGGACGGCAAGACCGCCAAGAGCCAGGGCAGCAGCGCCACCGCCGGTGAGGCCAACGGTGCTGGCGCCGGCAATGGCTCCACCGGTGGTGAGGAAGATGGCGTGGCCAGCACCGCACACGGCAGCGAGGGTGGCGACAGCGAGAACGACCTTGGGGTTCATGCTGGAAAGCCGTGATAGAACATAGAAACGTTTGCATGCTGCTAGCTATACAAAGATGAAGTACTGCAGAGCTCGAGGCTCTGGGTGCAAACACTTACGTGAAGGTGAGAGTGTGGATGTGGTTCTGTGTGTGTCCTAAGGAAACTTTGAGAACTGAGTGAAGATCCCAGAATCGGGGCAGCCTTTTATACCCATCACCGGCTCTCGACCGGCATGACGCGCTACAAAAAAAGCGTACCTGCAAGTATGCGATCCACATCGGTCGCCGACCGGCCAAGAGAGCGACCGGGCCAGCGACCGGGCCAGCGACCGGGCCAGCGACCGGGCCAGCGACCACGCGACCGACGCACACATGGCTGTTTCGACGCTCGTTCGCGCGCGTCGCGTACGCATTTCAAGAAGCAACAAAGGAGGGACAAAGAAAAAATTGCGTGGCCATTCAAAAATTGAACAAATCAGCGTGAATTTGAGTAAGACAAAAAAAATCTGCTTTGGTCATTGGCAAAGAGTTCGATCTCTTCCAAAGGTCATGCATGATAGCGTCTGATCGGCAACGAAACTCCTGCATTGCCCCCTCCCCCCTAGAGAGGTCGTAGACGACACCGGGGGGACGACCACGGACGGTGCCGTGAAGCCCATTGCTGTCGTTGTCGTTGGAGTCCCTGCTGATGTCGTTGTCATTCTTATCAAGCTCTCGTCGAAGGCCACGAAGAGGGTGTGTAAAGGAGTAAAACTCCTAACTCCTGTGTTGACCCGCACCCTCTAGTGTACAGGTCCTTAACGACAACCTACACTATACTGGTGCACCGGCGGCGCCGTGCAGCCCGTCATTGTCGATACAGCCGCAGACGCCGTCGTCGCTGTGCGCCATGTCCTAGGTCGAGAATGCGCTCTTTGGTGTTGCAACTCTTGCATTTTTCATTAAAACAGGTCCTAAATGACACCCGGTACCGGACAGCCGGGATCTCAAAACCCGGTGTCGACATTGTTACACATACACCTTGAAGGCCAAGGCGAGGTTAGCACTCCTGCGTTGAGGCCACGCACCCCAACACAAACCACTGCACAGACGTGGCCGTGGCGTCGTCGTTGCTCCGCACCTTAGAGGCATAAAAAAGACACACAGAACGAAACACGCAAGAAGCGTACGAGACTTTGAACAACGCCTGACGCATAAAGATTCTCGAACATACTTTTGTCATGGATGACGCGTACTCTTTAAAAATTTTTTGCTTCTAAAGGCCAAGCAACAAAAATTGGTTCCTTCCGAATTCTGGCGCTGTTTCTCACGCCAGGAATCGTTCCAAATGTGGTTAGTTAAGCTTCGATCGTTCGGATCCAGCCGGCGAACACTTCTTTTTGTTACTTTTTTGGCTCTGTTAACTTGTCCAAGTTAGTGCTATAAAATATCTTCCTCCTCTGAGAACCAACTCGAGTGCGTACACACATTTATTACTCATTAAAGAGCGCAACAAATTTTGTCCAATCGTAGTATTTTTGTACCAGGCGCAACCGCAATGCGATGATTACGCAAGCTGGGGCCAAATTGATCGTTGAACAATGAGCCGACTGCATCGAGCAGCGCAACGTTGCGCAACCGTTCGACTTGAGGCAAGGGAGGGCTTGGCTGAGCTACAACAACAATGGGTCACAGCATCCACGGACCCACGTGCTCGGTCGTAACTCTTAGGTCAGTGAGGTTGAGACTTCCCAACCCACTGACTGCGTGCAAGTTGCACTCAGATATATTAGGTGTTGCAGATGGAACAGAGTAAGTGAAACCGAAGGGTTCTTATTTTTAGAGAAGAAAAGCTTCGTGCTATGATGATCTAGCCAACGAAAAAGTGACTCTGTTTACGCATCTTACGCATTTGGCATCTTTGTTTCACACCTTTTTTCCATTCCTTTTAGGGCGTCAAAAAGTGGACGCATAAAAGAAATAGTCATTTTTCACTTTAAGTTAATGATAAACAGTTGATTGGCCAAATAAAATATGAAGATGAGTGTATACTCTGGTACCAGAGCAGCACATCACGCCTTAAAGTTGTTCTAACATGTGTCATTTCCAGTTTAACACCTGATAGACCCAACTCTGTCGTCCAGCAAAAAAGACACCCTTTCCTCCAACCCCCCCTACGCACCTTCTTCACTCAAGTATGAGCGCGTAAACGCCGGTCAGATCCCCCTAGATCTTTTTTCCCCTCCCCCCGAGTGGTCCAATCAACGCAGGTGAGTCGCTTGCGTCACACAGAGGAGCTGTAATGTGCAGGGACTCAGAGAAAGACCGGATTCTTCAAGGTCGGACCCACTTGAGCAAAGGGAAGTTGTTGTACGTACGCGTACGCAAGGATTCCTTGAAAGTGGATACGCAAGAGATTTGCGTATATCGAACAGAGCGACTGACTGAGTAGCGAAACTGAGCGTTCATGGACAAATTGTGCGACGTCACCAGCTCCGGGGGTTCCAGCTTAGTCCATCTCAAGCATTAGGTACTTATTTTTTCTATCCACCATGGATGGTGGATCACCCTCGGGAAGGGGGGGGGGGCTCTTTACAGCTTGTCGGATTAATAGAGGTTGGTGGACCAGTTGTGGAAGACCCAAAATTGGCTCTGTCAGGATTTCAAAGGTTTTGAAGTTTTGTCCGGGCTCCTCACACAGGGGTGGGGACGGAACAGGAGTGTTTGTTCACCTACTAAGGGGCAGCGGCATAACGGGTGTCAAGGCAAAAATGTAGATGAATTGAATAGCTCTTTTTTATGCAGAACTGGATAGAAAAAATTATTAATTCCATGTCGTCGTCGTGGTTGCTGATCTTTCCGCGTTCAAACAGCACAAGACGCCTTTGAAGCCACTGACCCAGTCCATCCCGTGGAGGCTCCAGGCGGTCATGGAGATCGGCAGACCGCCTGGGAAGACTACAATTCTTAACAACTGAAATTCTTTGGGGAAAAGAAAACAACAATCCAATTTATTTTCGTTCTCGACTTTGGACCCTGCAGTACTCCTGATGGAAGATCTAATGATAGCCCTGTGAAGACTTGAAATTTTGAAAATTCTCGAAATGTTGTCCGGGGTTCACCTCCTAAAAGCGGTTTTCAGGCGTCGACGGATCTTCCTCCTGATAAGAGTCTCTGTAATCGTGGCCGAAGCTTCATGACCATTGCACAAAATCGCCACCTTTTAGTCAGTGCTAAAGCGCCTCATCGTGCGCATATTTGCAAAGTCTTTAACAAACATTGCTCAGCCCTCGAGGCCCCAATTGACTTGAGCTTGGCTCGAACCACGCGATCCATACGCGTGTTTGCCCAAGTCTGAGCATTCCAACCAAAGGCTGGCGTTCTTAGCGCAGTCACAGCACTGCGATCGAACTCATTCATCCTTGACAGAGGGGGCAGCAAAGACACAATACTTCGAAGCTGCAACTTCGCCTCTTTCTTCTTCTGGCGCGGCAGAGCCAACTTCTGTCTGTAGCGTGATCGCTTCGACAGTGTTGTCTGGGCTCTCCTACAACAGTGTTGTTGTCGAAAACTTTGCCCCACTCATGCCTGTCCACGCATTTGATGGCCCCCTGGTCGTGGAGCAACGCGCTCTCCTTGTTCACGCTCGAAACCGTTATATCGAGCTTACACAAGGTCACCCAGGTTCTGCAATCACCAGTTCTTCTTGCTTCTTCGTCGTGCTCTTTATCTGCGTACGTCCACGTGCAGCCAGGACCACCTCACACTGCACCAGTCACATCGAGTGACTTTTCTTTGTGTTGCTCACGCTATAGCTTGGGGGTCATAGTGTCTGTCTGTCGGTGCGCCCGTGCGCGCGCATGCGTATGAGAAGCATCGCACAAAAAAGGATCGAGCGTTTCCTCCCGGGCAACTAATGTCTCGCGTTCAATGAGTCATCGAACAAGACGCAAACTTGTGCAAAGGATTGCGCTCAACGTCGTCAGGTGTGAGATGGGCTGAAAGTACCAGCACTATTGACTTTCCAGTCACACAGCAGAAGTGACAGACTCATGCCATGTGCACAGGCAGACAAAGCGATATCACAGCAATTGTACCAATCGTACCTCATGCTGGGTAAATAGACTAAATCATGGCACTGCAATAGCGACGAATAGTGCAGCTCGTGCTGCATCCATCTGTAGACTAAGCTATCATACGGCAATTGCAACATTCGCGGTAACTCGTGCTATGCCCATAGACTAACCTATCACACAGCAATTGAAATTGCAACAATGTCTGCTTTAAAAAGGCGAGGCCGTCACACGTCTCAATGAATTGTTCGGGGGCTCTAAAGTGCCTCTGTTTGGGTTAGGACTAGAGATTTCACTTCTGCCTAAAAAGCGAATTTCTCCGGCCAGATAAAAGTCACCATTTGTCCTCAAAGTATGCGATGGTTTCGGTGCGACCGCGTTATCTGCGCGATGCCACCATCGATCTTGCAGATTCGATCTGACAACACGTAAGGCACAGTCCAGAAAAAAGAATCTCCGGCTTCATCCTCCTCCCTCCCCCCTCCCTCCGTCCCCAACTTCCTTCCACTCGATCACGACGACGACGATGACCAGGAACGTGAGGACAATGAGGAAATTTATTTCCACTGGCAAAAAGTGGCCCGTGAAAGTCTTGGCAGCCGCAGAAGAAAGATGAGCTGACCTTCCGCTGTACTATTTGACTGGAAATGTCCAGACTTGATGGGAATAACTTACTGCACCCGCCTACTCGTAACTTGTACTGACGATCAACATCGTACATACTATTCACATGGCTCAGCACAAACATCTTGTCCAACATTTGGATCATGCTGACGTTGCACAGGACTGAGTCCTCGGACACGTTAGCAATGTCCTCGGCCTCGTTGCCCATCCCGTCAAACCTGTGCGTTTGAGTAGAGCTCAGGTATGAGCGTGGCGTGGTGTGGCACTCCACAAAATCGACTGAGTCAAAGCTTGCCTACATTGAGCGGGCAGGGTTGCCGTGCTTATGGCAATGACTTGACAGAGTCTGCTGTAGTCCACGATTGCCGAGTCATAGTCCAACCTTAGGAAACAGGAACAAATCTTGAGTCTAGAAATTTTGACCCTACTTTGGGGCACCATGGGGAAACTGCAGTCATGACTTTTAACGCCACGTCTGAATCGGTGCAGGTGCTCACGCTTTTAAGTCTACTAGATCTGGCTATATTAGGTCCTTTTAGGTGAGCAGTAAAGGTGTTGTGCGGGTATCTGGCAAGCCTGAGCACCTCCACTTGACTTCCAGAGGGAGTTGAAAGTTGGAGACTTGGCGCTGATGCAACCATATGTACATGAGGCTCGTGTTTCAGCGTCCTACAAAGATTCTTCACAAGTCTTGTAATCTGCCCACCAATTTCCTCCGCCAATCAGAGTGCTTTGGTCTCCGTCTGGTCACGTGATTAAGGCGACAGAAGCAGCTGCACTGTGCACGATATCTGCAGCTGGAGCTTCACACGGTTAAACAGAGCTTCGACGACGATAGTGTCGTAAAATATGCTCTAGCTGTAAGGCCTGACAGGGTGGAAACGAGTACTGAGTACACCTGACGGGCCTTTGTCCCAGACCTTTGTCCCCATCCCTGCGGCGCTTAAGCTAGGCTGGATTGCTCTAATATGATTTGAAAGTTCTCTTGCAGCCTGAATTCTGCTCGTCAGTCGGTCGTGGCGCTTCACAGCGGCAACGTTTTGCATGGACATTCTCGTGTGTGTAGGTCTCTTGCCTCGAATTGCCCTCCATGCTCTCCTCTACGACGTCCCCGAGTTCAGCGTGGTCAACGCGTACTTTGAAGCCCGTCCCTTCGCCAACGAAGACGTCTTCGCGACGATATTAACGCTCAAGAGGCCTTTCTTAGACATTCAGACACGCACGTCGACGACCTCGTCAAGGACGACCAAGTTTTGGCTGAGCAGCTCAGCTTTCCAGACACGTCCACGAACCTCTAGGACGCTCTAGTGCTAGTGGCTAGACACCCGTTGAGGAAGCAACGACGCACGGAGCCATCCAGCATTTGGCTACGTCTCCTCCAGCCTGGACAGTGATGCCACCAACGCGATGTCTCGCCTCATCCAGAATGACGGACACTCGCTTTACCTTTGGGGAGACCGTACCTCGACGTCATAGCGTTAAGGTCTAGAAATGTAAGATCTAGCACTGAGACAATGCACTATCACAATATCCTGCACTGCATGTGGATTATTTTCAGCCAAAGTTTACCTTTTTCAGAGCTATTCGAGTCCAGTGGCGGGAATCCAAATTCGATTCCGGATTCGAATCCAAACCCAAAGTCGATCACATGCTGGCTTGGATCAACTGCTGAGAATTTCTTACTTTTGCCCGAATTCCTTATGGCTTAGAGTGCTCAAGCCCTGTACATACGGTCATGCTAGTTGCGCCTGCTGCAGGTGTGAGGGTGTAGGAACACCGTGTGCACGAACATGTCTATTTCTTCTTTGTCACCTTTCACGTGATTCTACCCGCAGAAAGATATTTTTCTTTTATTTCCTCTTGGAATTCCAGAAGAAGAGCCAGCACGAGACCCGCGATTTTCAGCCACCGCGAGCAGGAAGCTCAAGGGCAACAAGGTCTGTATGGGGGGACCTTGTACGGGTTTGTCACGAGCACTCCCATCTTCTCCAGATACTCATTGTTTAGGTCCACCAAGTTCTCCCTTAACTTCACCATCACCGATATGTTCATCTGCACCTTCTCCGCCATAAAGGAGAACTGCGTGGCGAAACCAATGGACTCATCATACCATGTCTTATGGTAAGTAGGCTTGACCAGAGTGGCAAAGTCTTCCATTGACAAGCGATGGTCTGATGTAAGAAACACCTCTTTTCCGTAAGGAAGGAAAGGGTGCACTTATACGTACGTACGTCTCTCTCTCCGCCAAATCAGACTAGTCAGACTAGTCAATGGATCGCAGATCAGACTAGTCAATGGATCGCAGATCAGACTAGTCAATGGATCGCAGATCAGACTAGTCAATGGATCGCAGATCAGACTAGTCAATGGATCGCAGATCAGACTAGTCA
>JAAUXU010074361.1_pt1 | contig 43424 bp, 40 predicted proteins | sample 7278151 | NCBI WGS metagenome assembly JAAUXU01 (sample SAMN14350113, study PRJNA611818) | marine sediment metagenome | isolation source: surface marine sediment (1.8m) | place: French Polynesia: Moorea | collected 2018-08
ACATGGCGTCGTGAACAGGATCGTCTGCCACATCAGACGATCTAGAAGAAGAACTTCATCCACCATGGAGATCCGGCCGAGTCTACAGACAGCTACACACAGAGATCTGCTGACATCACCGAGTCCTACCAACTTCGTCTACACACGGAGATCCAGCCGAGTCCAGTACAAAGACAGCTATGCACGGAGATCTGCTGCCGTCACCACCTTCAACTCCATACACAGACAGAAAAGCACCGCTTGCCATGCGCACACGCACACACACAGCAGTGGATAGCGGTGGATGCAGGGCCTAACACACTTTTTAAGATCCTGGACCGATTGGATCTATCCGTGTCATCGGGCAGGGGGAAAATATTATTGCAAGGGGGAAAATTTCTATGAAAAGGAGGGTCGGCATAGTTGCCTGCAAAACCTTTTCATGAATCGATTAACTGGGGTAGTGGAGGAATGTAAATTCCACCCAATTCCCACCGGGCAGGATTTCATTACACAACTGTCTGCCCAGGAATTCTTACTGTACCAGGCAAATCCAGAATGGGTGACTATTGATTGTGGGCATGAGAAAAGGTTGATCAATTTTCAGGGGCTGAAGAGGTTGATAATTCCTCCTGGGTGCTGAGCAAACTCGGGGCAATTTGCCTTTCATGGTGAGGTGGACGTTCTGATCCAGGATGATTCCTTAGCACCCCATTATCAAATTGTGCTGATTTTTTCAACGTACTTTCCCAAAGGGGTGGGGGATGAAGAGCTGAATGCAGTAATGGAGGAATTGTCGCTCATGGGGTCACTGGAGGGGGTTAAGGTTAGGGACATAGGAGCTATAGTGAGGTCATCAAGAGGGCAAGTGTTGTTTAAGATAGGAATCAGTGTAGTAATGGGAGGAATCATATTGGTAGGTATATACTGCTGTTATTGCCTTTGCTCTCAGAACATATGGGACCTAATCCGGCCTAGGTGGCGTACAAGCTCATCCCATGGGGTTGGTGCTGACTTCCCCAGAGGAATGGGAGATGGAAACAGTGTCTTTAAAAGGGTCCCCTGGGGTGAAGCGAATAAAGGGGGGAAAAGTGACATTGCATCATGAACCATAAGAATTCATGAAAAGGATTGTAACCTTGTAATCAATTGTGTACTGAAATAAACTTAAGGATCCTTGTATCGAGGCTAGGTATCTGCATTTTCTGTGTCAGAGGAGGATGAGTCAGATGCGTGCCGAAAGGGAAATAGGGATGGCAGTGTGATGCCATCTCTCCGGGTCTGGCTGTGTGTGCACAATGATAATTACTTGACAAGTGATGACAGCAACTACATCTCTGTCCTCATTTCATTGGACATGCCACAACTGTGTACTTGGTTGCTACACTGCTTCCATGACGGCCAACCAGAAGTAGAAGAACTATGCCAGTGCTATTATGCGAAGCAATTAACTGCATCCATGGCTAGGACACAACCGACACCAAGGAATCTAGTCGGGATCACAAGACTTCTTTGTCAATGTGTCAATCGAACATGTTGAAGGAGGAAATTTCATCCCTATCTCACAAGCACGAGCCTCCCCAAGAAGCATCAAGATTGTCTCACGAGGTGATCAGAGTCGTCATGTCACCATTTGACTCACTTATGGCGGGGAGCCTGTTCATTTCCATTGATCTGACAATGTTCATCATCGGTACTGACAACTCCTAGGCTGAGTGGGAAATATCACTCAAGCTTGGAATCGACTGAAGGTCTATATGTATCCTGTAGGCTTCAACTCCGCCAGCGAGCATGTCGCAGTACATGCTATCTCAGCCCAAAGTCCATCAACTCCCGATAAAGGGTCAATGATGCCTTCTCTTACACCTTCTCCAAGCTTCTCATGTTTCAATGCTTAATCATCAGTTTTTTCACTCGCCAGTTCTGTCAATAAACTCATTCCGCAAAGACATGTTTCTACAAAGAGTCCTGCTACGTAGAAGTTAGCATGGATTTGTTCTGGATGGAACTGTTGCTCTGCATGCTACACTAAAGTGTCGTTTTTCCATTTCATATGTGTTTTCCTTCACACTTCACATATATCTCCTGATTCTTTTCTCCCCTAACCACAGCGTACACAGTTATGACTTCTGCCACCCAGCAAAGTGGGTCCTCCTCTCTACCACCGTCATAGGAGTAATACTGAACAGTTTTCTACTCTTCCAATGCCAAGTGAAATAGTAAGGAGGACATGCAAACCTGTTGCTCCAATACTCTGGCAATGGCCGAACGTCAGCTGTTACCTTCACAAATTCAGCGCTAGTCCGCCCTCTTCCTTCACAGGTACAGGAAATTCTCATAGGCATCTCGAAAGAATGAGTCGAGGAATCGCACAACCTCTCGAATTTGTGCGTCGAGCGCAGACCTCAAATTGCGTTGGAGAGAAGAGACGAAGAGCAAACTGGGAGAAGAGGGGGGACGACGACGACGACGAGGAGAAAGACGACGACGACGACGACGGCGACGACGACGACGACGGCGACGACGGCGACGACGGCGACGGCGACGGCGACGGTGGCGGCGACCAGGGCGACGACGACGAGCAAGAGGAGGATTTCGGAGAAGAGCCGCGGGCGAAAACGAAGTGCATTTAAGCATTCTCGCTTGCTCCCTCTCTTGCTCGCTGCCAGGCGGGCGGGCGGAGGAGACTACGACGACGGCGGTGACGGCGACGACGTTGGAGACGCCCGCCGATTCCGCGGAATTTGGGCAGGCCGGGCGGACGTCTTTGTCGGCCCTGCCCAGGTATAAAGGGGGTCTTACGGCTCGGGATGTCGTCGCCAATCTCGAGCCGACGGTTGTGCGTAGAAATGATAAAGAAGAAAACGACTCCAGGGTTACTCTTGCTGGACTTTAGGATGTTGCTTGAACCACATGGGAGGTGGAGCAGACAGAAGGGGCAAGGAATCCCTTGGACGCGATGACGATCAACAGAGGAATTGTCCTGTCAGGACTTATTCACTTTCTCATCCCTGTTTTCTCTAGTCGACAGCTTGGAGAAGTGAGTGTGGTCTTTTCCTCACACATGCAAACTCACTACCTTCCCGTACAGTTAAAAATTTGCCTATAACAGTCTTTGAGTCCGCAAGTAAAACTAAAGGAAGTGGTAGCACGCAAACCGAGATAAAGGTTGATCCGGCCACCGAGCCCGTGGTGAAGAAGTGTCCCGTCGAGCTGGCCCGAGCCGACAGCTTGGTGGTGAAACGTCCCCCACGCTTGAGCGCGCTCCCTCGTCCGCTCTCCCCTTCTCTTTTTTTTCCTCCCAAATGCATTTTTCTGGCCGACGGCGTCGAGAGGCTGAACTGGCGGGACAGCGGGAGCGGGAGAAAAGGGCATAAGGGTCGGTGGCGTTGGCCAACTGCGAGCCTTCGTCCCCCTTCGCCCGCGCTCACTCGCGCCAGTCGAAGCAAAGCTGGGGAGCGACCAGTGAGAAGAGAATCTACAGAAGAAGAAAAGTTGGGCGTCCCGGACGCCCTTTCAAAAACTTCTGACGCCCGGCGGAACCGAGCCGGGTCGTTGGATTAAGCGCCGGTCGGAAGACGACGTCCCGGAGCACCCGGGAATTTTGTTCCCGACCCCCGCGGACTCGTGCCAGAGTCCGCCCGGAGACTTCGAAAGCGCAGAAGACGAGGGCCAGCACCGCGCCCGAGACTCGGTCGTCCGCCAATTGCGGCCCCGTGGGGGCCCAAGGAGTATTTTTCTCGGCTTTTCTCAGTCCCGAGGACCACCCCCGAGCACTTGTCAGCCTTCGCCGGATCGGTCTCGGTCCGGAGGAGGCGACCGGAGTCTTCGCAGAGCTAGAACACCGACGCGGAGGGCGACATGGAGAACGGTAGGAACGACCAGATGGTGACATTGCTTTTCTTACCTGCCCCCGAGGCCCCCGGCCCCCGGGATCCCTCCCGTCAACCCATCTGCCCCTTCCCTCCCACCCGCACTTTCGGGGTCCGGCGCGTCCTCGTCCCGGTCTCTATGTAGGAGAGGAGGGCGGCGATGGCGGCGAGTGCGGCAAAGAAGGAGAGGGGGGAGAGAGAGAGAGAGTGAGACGCTGGCTAGGCTTAGGACGTCGCGGACGCAGCAGCAGAGGAAAGACCGACTCCAACGCCCTCGCCTCTCAAAAAATCGACCGACAAATTTTCGAGTGCAAATTCTTTTGCTTTAAAGATGCATTCGTGGCAAATTCAATATATGGACCCGGATTTGGGGCTTTCATCGCACAACAAAGCCAGCCATAGATGGTTTTTACGACCTTTAGGATTGTTGGAGCAAGAATGAATGCTGGTGGCTCCGACTGAGGATTAATATCGACATATATTACAGTGCTCTTTAAGTTTCTGGAGTCATAGCTTGACTTATGTATATTTTTAAAGGATGTTGAGACAGGTAGATGACCTTAGCAGTGGAAATAATCTACCAAAAATGTGGAAAAGGAAAGAATATTGACCAGAATTAGGCTCCTAAACTTAACTGTCCTCTGTGCGACATCCGTACTTATACAGTGAAGGAGAAATGTAGGATTAGAGGATGTTGAGAGCACGCACACATATCGTGAGAGTCAAAAGAAATCGGCCATAGAGGGCAACTTCAATGGGGCGGCGGCGGCGGCGACGGCGGCGGCGGCGACGGCGGCGGCGGCGACGGCGGCGGCGACGGCGACGACGACGACGACGACGACGACGACGACTGGGGACTTGTGGGCGTCCACGTCCAAGCCAGTGGGACATTTCTCGTCTCACTCAGGAGTGCCAGCACCAGAAGTGAATGAAGCATAAACATGTTCGCCGTCCTCGGGGCCGACAAGGAGAGAGAAAAATGACTTTTCTCCGGGCAGAGTCGAAGGGGTCAGCAGTGGCCAGGTAGATGCGCTACTTGTACATTACATAGTTCCTAGCGGAAAGAGAAAAAGAGTTTGTCTGTGGCATGGCTATCCAAGGCCAGGCAGACTCGTGTGGATTCGTCCCAAAGAAAGAAGAGGAGGACGACGTTGGTAGGTCGGAAGCAGGGAGGATAATGCGATTGCAGCAGCTCAATAAAGCGTCGTCGCCCCCAAACTCAAGGTCCTGCACAGCTCAGCAGGCGCTGACTGCAGTGATTTGAGGCAAGCATATGAAAATCTCCGGTCTTTGTTCCTTTCAGGAGTCCTGAGTGTGTGCAACTTCTGATAAGCCATTAGACTGTTTTTTTTGTTTAGCTCAGCCGATGAATACAGAGTAGTTTGCTGTGGTTTCTGCTTGTGTGTTGCCGTCTCCCCCATGGAATTAACGCATAAGTGGCCCCGCCGACGGTTGGGACCACCCCGATTCAAACCCCAGCACCAGCGACCCCTCTTTGACCATTGAGGCGGAGTCGCTTGAACCATTGGGCCACAATAGTAGTAGTAGAATCCAGTTAAATATCAATGAGAGAGAGAAAGAGGTAAAACAGGCACTTGAACACTCTGTAGCGTCAACGATCATAGAGGGACCCATTTTCTCCTTCTTTTGTACAGCTACGTAGTGTTCCACATAAGTATTGAGAAGCTCACGCCAAGTCTTGCTAAGGCAGCACCAACGGGGCGTTTCAAAAAGGACGTCCAAAATCACGCCAAGTCTGTTGTTGCACTGAAACAGGTTGTTTCAAAAAAAAAAAAAGGGGGGGGGGGGCTTCCTCGATATGTTGTCGGCACTCAGGTGGTGCACCATGCACCTCCTGCTGCACTCCAGCAACTTCAGCTTGGTCAAGAATCTGTTGGACTTTTTGTTTGAAAGGTGGCATTATTCTTCTTTGAAAGGAGACGATGGTTTATGGTAAATTGTTGCGTATTTGAAGGAGGGAAAAAAGCCTTGGATCACGCAGTGTCTTCGAGAGTCAGTCAAAGTTAAAGAATTTGCAGAATTTCGTGCTACGTCAGCCCGGGCTTGGAGGGTTTTGCACGGCACTGAGGAAATTTTCGTTTTGCAAAATGTGTCCACGATCTGATCAAGTTATCGTCGATGTCGGTGGTAGCGGCGAGGGCGGCGGCTGCGGCGGCTGCGGCGGCTGCGAGCGCAAAAGAGTCTCTGAGGGTGACGAAGCCGAAGAGGAATAAGTGGCGGCGTAAAAGCAGACATTCAGGGGAAAGGAGGAAGGGGAGTAGAAGTAGTCGGACGAGGAGGAGGAGAAGAGAGAAGGGGACGAGGCTGTAGGGCTTACGTACGTAGTACACTGCGTTAACGGCCGTGCAAGAAAAATGGACTTTGCTCGGAGAACTAGAGACTTTTGGAAGAAGGGAGAGGAGAAAGAACGTCTCAAAATACAAGAAAATTGCGCATGATGACACATGTGCACCAGCTTAAGACTCCGCTTTGTATACACAGTCGCACCAAGCTTGCACTGATAGGAGAAGGGGAGAAAAAATGCTTTCAAAGGCTTCAGCAGCAAGACAGTTTCGGTGAATATTTCCTCCGGACTCACGTTATTTGCTGGGTGAACAGATCGGCCATTCATTTCCTCCTCGTACGTGTCCACGGTGTGCGTGCAGGACGGGCCAGGCTCGTCGTACTCGCATCTCGTGTACTCGTCCCTGCCCCACACGCACACATCTCGTCAAGTACAGCGTGTGTGGATCTGTACTCACACATGCTGCACGTACGTCCGGGACCAGCAAAGCAATGCAGCAATCAGCCTAGCGTGTCACGATGGCAAAGCACCTGGAACAGTTTTCTTTTTCCTTGGCACAAATTTTATGACCGTAAGCCTGCTGCTGTCCGCATACTTCTTGCATTCGTATACCGTTCATCACTTCGGAGTGTGTACGAAGAAAATACGACGAGTCTTTATTAGGTAGCTTTTTGAACGACACCCGCGGATCTGTGACGCAAAAAAAGAGCTCATGCAAAAGCGGAGGACGGGGTTTTTTTTTGCACACACAACGCCTACTTATCCAAGTACCAAGTTCAAAATCGAACCAGGACTTGATAATGGACGGAGCCAAATTACAAGGCTTATTGAACCCGAGAATCTCATATTTGCTCGCCGTGGGGTGAGAGTGTCCGAACTGTTGTGTGAAGACGAGGGCAGAGACAGATTGGGGGAAGCTTCATCCCGGGACCTCTGACATGCAGACTTATCACGGACAAGAGTTCTCAAATAGTTTCCTGTTTAGCAGATTTGGCAGCCATTTGCCGGGCTAAACAGCGCGTGAAATTATTCCTCGATCGACATCACTTGGCAGCTCTGGCGTCATTACCCATTCTCGTCCGTGATAAGTCCGCATTTCAAACGTCCCTCCCGCATTTTCCACTCGATGTTTGCCTTTTAGCATTTCGTGATCAGTGGACCAAGCTTGGTCCTTCCACGATGATTGCATGAACTCCCTCGTCTCGGTCTTCGTTGCCGTGAGTCACCTTTTCCTCCTCCTTTTTTTGCCTCAACCGACAACGACGCAATTGCCGCCGGACGTTCCGTGGGGGCCAGATTTTTGAGCAAAAGCAACAACAAAGGTTTTTCGTTGGCGTTGACTCCTGCCATGGTGGCTGCAGCTACCGTCGTCTCCTCCTCCTCCTCCTCCTCTGTCTCCCTCCCCAAACCCTGCAAAGAAATGACTGGGAGAGAAAAGAAACCTCTGCGTTTTGTTGTTTTTCACATGAGTGCGTTCATGCTTGCTGAAGGTAACGTCACGTAAATGACAAGGATTACTCCGAGTTGTGTTAAGAAGAGCTTGAACGCTCAGTCCTGGCAAAAGCAATCCAATCCTGGAGAAATGAGTTGCCTCATTTCGACCGCATTGCTGAAACCCCTGCCATGATAACGTGGGAAGTTGAGGTTCAAGCCTGCTTGTTTGATAATTGATGAGAGGAAGCACAGCACTAATGCGAAGCCAGCTTTGATATAGAAAGAATGCACAGATTCTCTTATCGCACATAAGCGGCTGGAAAGTGCGGTCGCTGCATGTTATTTTCATGGAGAAGGAGCTGAACATCCTGCAGCAGCAATCCACATGGAGGGAGGGACGGAGGGAGGGTGGACCGGACCATTCTACTTGTATTTACACTATCATTTCAAAATACTGAGTGATGAGTAAGGGAGGTCCGACAGAGAGAGAGAGAGAGAGAGAGAGAGAGAGAGAGAGGGAGGGAGGGAGGGAGAGCGGAGCGCATCGTTCCCTCCTCCTTCTCCTCCGCCTCGAAGGAGCAGAACTGCTCGCCGTGCTGATAAGAAGGGTCTCAGAGAAACTTTGCCCTTGCTGTTCCTCCTCCCCTACTGGGAACGAACTGCACACGACGGCGATGACGGCGACAACGGCGACGACCACCACCACCACCACTACCACCACCAGAATTGGCCAATGCGCACAAACTTCTCTCTGACGCCCGCCAAGAAATGGCGGGTGACTCACAATAATTTCAAGTGGAAAGACAGATCGCGGAACGAAAGCTTCGGATATCGAGTGCAATGTCGACCACGTGGCTTTCAACAGCCAAACTTTCGACGTTCTTTTTTGAGCGCTTCCTCCTTCCCGCTTTGTTCCAGTCCATTATTGGTGCACCGTGCAGTACGACTTCGGGCTCACTCATCAGTAGTTGGTGATCGATAACCTCCCCAATCCCTGCCCTGGCAGCCAGCCTAATTCCCCCTCTCGTGTGAGTCTTATCGCAGGCTAACTACATTAATGTATTGATCACAAACGTTAGTTGCAGCTTGCGACAGATTTTTGTTTTCCTCCCCCTGTGAGGACTCAATTTTAAGTCTGCCATTCGTCATTTGATATTGGAAGATGGGAGGTCTATACTTGACTCTGTGGATCCAGTCTCTACAGTACAGTTCCAGTCCTTTAGCCTTATGTGTTGCTGGTACATGCACACTTATTTTCCACCTACGTGGGCAAGAAGGAAAGAGCGGATTAGACTGGGAGAGGCTTCCCTTCCCCACTCCCCCCACCCCGGGTCGATATTGCTGGAGGTTTTAGCTGTCAGATACAAGAAGTCAGCGTGGTCGGACACCACGGAGGAATAATTACAAGTACTCTTCTTGTGGCACAATCGTACCGCAAACATGCGTTCGTGCGTGTCGACAACTTCTCCTTTTCTGCACTGCTTGAGACTGATGCATTTTCAGGTTTTCTACCGAGTTTTCTGTCTGCCTCTGGCGGCTTGCCCGGTAACCGGACTGGTCCTCCTGCACAATCTTCTTTGGCACCATCGGCAGCGGCCGCCGCGGCCGCGGACCACCTGTCCTCTTTGGCTCTGGCGGCGGCCGACAGGGCGGCGGCTTGGCGACAAGCAAAGAGCACAGGTAAGGCGAATTATCCTTTTCACACATGAAAGGTTTCAATTCATTCCTCAGTCTCTTGTGGTCGATTGGTTTGGAGAGAGAATTTTACACTATCATAGGTTTTGCTCAGCTCACTGCTAGTATGGAACGCTGCATCGGTCGTGACGAACGTATTGCAGAACGTCACACTGCTGACGTGCTAGTACACCCTGGTACGCAGATCGTGTACAGGCGTTGTACGTGCTAAATGTACTTACTTTTCACTCTTTCCTCTCCATCACGGAATGAAGCATCTATCGATGCTGTATACAGCAATCTTTTACTTCATGATCAGACAAGCTATTGAACGGCGTAGAGAGGAGGGTTTTTCATACATACGCACCTCCAGCTGTCAATGTCCTTAGTGTTGCTGCGGTGCTCGTTTACGTCGTACTACTGCGGCATTTGCATCCAGATCTAGGGAAAACATCCAACGATACATGCTCGTTGGCCCTGCTGAATGCACCCTACTGCAGCAGCAGCAGCAGCAGCCAGCGTCGTCGTTGTCGTCGTCGTCGCCGTCTCTGAGTGGCAGGCGGTCGATAAAGTTGAACAATGGCGCGCATCAGCTCAGACCTCCACCAGTTCAGACAAGTGTGTGTGGAGGGGTGGAAGGAGAGCGATGTTGCTACTGCTGTGCTCTCTGAGGGGGATTCTTCTTTCGTGACGCGCTGCTGCTGCCTCGTGTCCAACGGCGACGGCGATCAAATCGGCGGAATTAAATATTAACGCTATCGATTTTTCTCTCCTCGGAGCTCCTCTTCCACACGTACTACTTACAGTCCTACGACAATGACTACAATTTTCTCTCTTTTGCGTACAGGCTTGGGAGGTTTCGGTGCACATCCACCGCCGCCGCCGCCGCACTCCTTCCTGGGCGGCGGAGATCGCGGCGAGCCGCATCTGATGCCACCAGCAGCGGCGGATTCAGGAGGCCGCGCCGCCGGCTTGGCCGAGGCGCACAAGATGGTCGAAGCACACAAGGCACTGGAGAACAGCCGAAGAGAAGAAGCCGCCCGCAACATGTACCTGAATTCACCGAGAGGTTTGTACCTGCTCTTCGTGTGTGTGTGTGTGTGTGTGTAGATATTTATGCACTGTCGTTTTTCATTGTGTCCTTTAGATCCCCCGCTGTTCTCCCACGGCTTCTCGCCCCTAGATCGCGCCGGCCTCTACCCGTCTCACGGCAGCATCCTGGATCCCCTGTCGACCCCGGCGGCGGCTGGCGTGCATCATCCGCCGAATCAGTCTCCACTTGCGTACCTGCACCAGAACAACAGGGCGGCCGCGCCGTCGTCGTCATCGTCAAGCCAGAATCTCTTTCACTCCTCGGAGGCTCCCGCAGCCTTCTCGTCTCATTCGGCTTCGTCCATCTCATCTTCGAGCGGTCTCCTTTCTCACACTTCGTCTGCGTCTGCTGCATCCTCGTCGTCTTCATCTTTTGTCTTCCATCGGCCTTTCAAGTCAAGCAGCAGCGAAGAAACCAAACTGAGTGCATCAGGTGCCGCTGCCGCTGCCGCCGCTGCCGCCGCCGCTGCCGCTTCCTCCGCAGCCTCGGCGTCGGCCTCCTCCAGCACGCCCGCCGTTAATGCACCTTATCGCGATCCGAAAATTGCTATCCTGAACGCCTTTTCCGCCGCTAGCCTCATCACGACTAACACAGGTGAGAAGTGTGGATGCATCAAGGAAAGTGAAGTACATAGACGCGTGGGTGGGATGCACATTGGTGTCGAGCACGTTCACGATCAGTACCGTATGAATTCAGCCGGCTTTTTTGCCTGCTGACGATTTCCGCCCCTTTTTTGCTTTTTGAGAGACATGCGCATGCGCTGCTCAAGGCCTAGGAGGCCTAGGCCTATTTGCTATGTATGTTTTTCTTCTCTTCTTCTATAGCTTCCTCTTCGTCGTCGTCCGCTCTCTCCACTCCTCTGCTGTCAAACGTCAAGAAGGAGCTGTGGCAACAGAACAGCTCTGTCAACGACGAAGAAGAAGTCCTGGTCGACGACTTCGACGGTCAATGCTGCAGAACTTATCCTTACAATCACAGCCGCATACAACGCTGGCAGAAGGAGAAGAAAGAAAGGAGGAAGGTGGCGGCAGCGACGGCAAAAGCGGCGACAGAGAAGAGCGGCAAGAAGGAGAGCGCAGCAAGTAGTAATGAGGCAAAGATGAGCCTTCAGCAGAGGGGCAACAGCCCGGAACGCGTGGGGGAGGCCTCGCAGACGTTAGGTGGGTACATGACAACTTGCTGAGAGGGTCTTCTTTGCACAGACGTGCGCAGTCTGCATGGAGTGCAGCTACATGCGTGCGTGCTTCGTCTCTGTTGAGAGGACTTGGTGTGTGCATGCGATTGTCTGTCTCACAAATCACACGGGTTCCTTTGTCTTCGCAGGCGCCATTCCCGTCGGCATCGCCATCGGCAGGCAGCGCACGTTACAGGAGGCCAATGCTCTGGAGAAACGATCGCAGGAATTTCTGGTGTCTCCCACAGCTCCGAGACCTGGACCCGTGGGCGCATCGGGTGCAGAAAAGTTCAATCCTCTGTCCAGACCAACGAGCGCTCCGGGACACCCGGCTCCTCCGCCGGTGCCTCCACCGCAGCCGCCTCCACTTGCTGGGAGCCACTGGCCGCACCACGCTTTGTGGAACACGGCAGCTCCTGGCCCACATTCCACTGGAGCGGTGCCCTACCCGCCGGCCTTTCCTCCGCCGTGGCTACCCCCGGGTCCCATTCCTATGGGTTATCAACTGGCAAAAGATCCTGTGACGGGCCACATCATGCTCATTCCGACTGGAGGGTCTGGTGCGCCACCCATACCACCTGTGCCACCACCTCCCGGCGTCTGGCCGCGAAGTCCGTACGACCCGCTACTCGGCATGGGTCATCCTCACGGCGGCGGAGCCGATCATTTTCACATGTACCTTCAACAACACCATCAGCACCTACAGTACCTACACGCCGCAGCAGCTTCCAGGGAATTGATGCATCAGCACTCAGTGGCGGCTGCTGCCGCTGCAGCAAGCAATAAACCACCACTTCTTCACGGCCGTTGTCAAGGGGCTGAACCTGAGACCATAACCGTAAGTGACGATGATGAAGTCGCGACCACTCCTGCTCCTTCTGCCCCTCCAGTTGCTCCGGCTCGCCCGGCTCCTCCGAACCTTGTTCCTTCTGCTCAAGCTCCTGCTCCCGCTCCCCCTGCTCCCCCTGCTCCCCTTCCACCCCCTCTTTCTCCTGCTCCTGCTCCTGCTCCGGCGCCAGCTCTTTCACCGGATCCAGCTTCGGCTCCGGTCCCCGCTCCCGCCGCGGCCTCGGCTCCGGCCTCGGCTCCGGCTCCGGCTCCGGCTCCGGCCTCGGCTCCAGCCCCGGCCCCGGCTCCGGCCTCGGCTCCGGCTCCGGCCTCGGCTCCGGCTCCGGCCTCGGCTCCGGCTCCGGCCCCGGCCCCGGCCTCGGCTCCGGCCCCAGCCCCGGCTCCGGCCCCGGCCACGACGGGGGCTTCTGATTTTGCTCCGGCTCCTGCCCCTACCCCTCCTTTTGCTCCGGCTTCTCCTTATTACTCTGATGGGAGAGAAGATAAGAAGGTATTTGCTCTTTCCAAGCAGAGTGATCATGAGGCCGATCACGATGGCACGAAAATTGATATACACAGGGGAGATCAACATCGGACAAAGGATCTCTTTCCGAGTGTGAATAAGGAACAAGAGAAAGAATCAACTCATACGACTGACACCTCGTTGTCGACGGAAAAGGTGCCATCTCTTCCTGAAGAAGCCAGTGATCATGTAGATAAAGCAGCCAAAGTTAAGACAGAACCGCTGAATCTGTCCTCCTCAGGAACAGTGAGTGACGGGCCCAAAGAAGAGATAGAAAGTGCGGTGGACATCGTCAGAAAAATCAAGACCGAACCGCAAGAAGAGCAGGCATTCGTGAATGAGGATCAAGACAAGAGTATTGCCGAAACTCTTTTGTCATTATCAGCGGCGGCGGTCGCAGCTCCTAAGGAAGTTTGTCATGAAGGTTTTGACATTCTCATTGAGGGAATTCAGTTGGTCAAGGCGAACGAGACGATGGTCGCTACCACTGAAGACTTTGGGGACTTTGGTCTCGCCATGCTAGTGTCAGCTGCCCGGAGTGACTTTGTTCAGTTTGGACTGAACCAGGTGATCAACCAACCGTTGAATGTCAATCTGCTTTGTAAGGTGACTCAAGAAGATTACGTACGCCAAACTACCTGGATGGATCCATTGGAGTTGCTGAGACGCCATCACGACTTGCATATGTACTCCTCATTTGAGGCCGAAGCCACCGCCAGGGAGTTCATCACGGAACGCATCCGCACCACGACGGCGGCATCACAGACTGCTGCTGGACAGGATGGCGAGTTGGGGGAGAGTCAAGAGGAAAAGTTTAGGGGCATTAAGAGCTTGGCAAGAGTGGTGCAACAGATTAGAAATACCGACATCATGAGCCAGCTGGAGGTGGAGCTGCGTGCCGCCATGGCGCAAATCCAGATGCTTTACCGTGAGAAACAGCGTGAACTGGCCAAGCTAAAAAGCCTTCCCAGAAAGAAGACGGGAACGAATGCCACAAGATCAAAGCGTGGTCCGGGGAGACCCAAGAAACGCAAGCTCAAGAGCACCAAGAACAGAATGGGCAGGCCCAGGAAACAGCTGCAACCGCAACAACCGGTGTCACAGCATCTCCAACAGCCTACTTTGTCTCCAGTGTCCGAGGCTGACGAGGAAATGGAAGAAGAGAGGACCCAGGCAAAAGACAAGGGACCATCAGTCACAGAAGAGGAAGAGGAGAAGCACAGCACTGAAGAGGACGATCTTTCACCGCCTGTGCTGGAGCCCTGTGGTCCGTCGGGTCGCTCGTCTGAGCGACTGTCTATTAACGATCGTTCCGGCTCTTCAGAGACTCTCCTCAAGCCACCTAAGTTGACAGCAAGCCTGTCGCCTCCATATCCAGCTACCGGCAGTAGTAGCAGCAACACCAATATCAGCAACTCAAACACCAAGGACCATGTTACAAATTTAAGCACCATACACTCTAAGTTCATGAAAGGCAAAGCGAACCCTTTCGCCAACTTGATGAAGTTGGCCGGTGCGCCAACTTCTCAAACGACCAGTCCTACAGCCAGCATCAGTGACAAAGTTGAGCAAGAGGAAGAAGACGAAGAGGAGGTGGAAGACGACGACGATGATGCTGGTGATGCCGATGAAGAGGCCTCGGTGAGCTCAGGCCTGTCCAAGACTGTATCCGAGAGTGCCTTGTCACCACCGCCTCCCGCAACTGCACTTCTACCTCAGAAACGTCCGGCCACTGCAGCTAAGAAGGATTCTGATCCGGAGGACGGCAGCACCTCAAAGAGGCGCAAATGCGAAAAACCGCGGAAACACACAGGTAGTACTGAAACGATCGTCCCTAAGAAGCCAAGGAATCTTTTCATGATGAGCCTGAGCATGCAGCAGCGTGGATTCAGCGAAAGTAAAGACGACCAATATGAGTTCAAAGAAGAGGAAGAAGAAGAGGAAGAAGACGAGGAAGAGGACGAGGAAGAAGAGGAAGAAACAGAGGCAGAAGCAAAAGTACAAGTACAACCACAACCACAACCGCAAGCAGACGTAGAAAAAGAAGCAATAACAGAGGTAGAAGCAGAAGTAGGAGCCGATGCCGATGCTGAGGCCGAGGCCGAGGCCGAGGTCGATGCCGATGCCGAGGTCGATGCCAATGCCGATGCCAATGCTGAGGCCAATGCTGAGGCCAATGCTGAGGCCAATGCTGAGGCCGAGGTTGAGGTCGACGCCGATGTCGAGGTCGACGCCGAGGTCGAGGTCGAGGTCGATGCCGAAGCCGATGTCGAAGCCGATGTCGAAACCGAAGCCGATGTTGAAACCGAAGCCGATGTCGAAACCGAAGCCGATGTCGGAGCCAAAGTAGGAGCCAATGCCCATGCTAATGTAGAAGCAGAACCCGACGCTGAAGTGGAAGCAGAGGTGGAAGGTGAAGCCGAAGTAGAAGAAGAGGTGGAGGATACTGTTGTTATAAAGCAGATCCAGTGCTCGCCTGAACCCTCTGAACGAAGTCTCGAAACTAAAGAAGAGCAGAGGTCATTGTGTGAAAGGCAGCATCTTGTCGATTCCCCAGCAGAAGAGGACAAAACCAAATCCCACGAGATGGACAGCAGCAACCAATGGCAAATGGAGAAGTGCAGTCCAACGTCAGCTGTCAGTCACACCAAGGTGAGAATGCACTTAAATAAAACCTTAAAGAAGTCATTTCAACTTTCTTTGATAGGAAAATTGCCTTCACCCAAAGTCAGCGACAAAGACGATGCCTCTGGGACCCGGGACGCCGGAAGCCAAAGGGAAAGGCGCGAAGAACAAGGAGAAGTCCAAGATGAAGACGACAGACTCCGGTAAGCCACTTGTTTCCGACTATGGACGCAATGAGGCTATGTACGCCTTTTTTAGATTTGCCTGAAGCGACGCTGCGAACGAGTGATTTGGTGGACGGCTTGCACATCTTGGTGCTGCAAGAGGGTCGCTTCTGGCCTGCCGTGGTCGAGTTCACCGCCTTGGAGGGGGTTTTCAACGTCTCAATTGAGCGATCCAGACACAACAAGCCCATTATCATGGCTAGAGACGACATCTTGCGAGATTCTGTACGGAGAAGTACATTTTGACGAAGTTCCACTGAGTAAAAACTGACTGTTGTATTCTGCTGGGTTTTAGATCTTGGAAATCAAACCCACTCGCAAATCGCAGCTACCCGTTGGCACCAGGGTGTGCGTGTACTGGAGCCAAGTGTATAACTGCCTCTTCCCTGGCACGGTCGAGCAGTTTGACGTTCCTGCCAATGACGGCATGATTGAAGTGGCTCTCGACGACGGGGACAGGAGACAGGTGGACATCAAGAACGTGAGGATGTTGCCACCGAACTATTCTCATGTCGGTGAGTGAAAAGAGTTGAACTTAAACAGCAGGAGGTTTCAGGCGCACCGTATCATTACACCGAATTTCAAAAAGGTGTCTTTCGCTAAAGTTCCTCTACTTTTGAAACGCAGTGTACGACCCGGATCCGATCGCCACCCTCCGCCGGCGCAGGGTTTCTAACGATAGCATAGACAGCGGCTCCAGCGACCGACATCACCTGCTACTCCAACAGAGGCCACCCCAGATGGCCCCACTTATCTCTTACCAGGCGTCCTCGTCCCAGCTCACGCCGACGAAGAAGACCAGCAAGACGTCGCCGCCGAGTGTGCAGGGTAGCAAAGTGACCAAGAAGAAGAAGAAGAAACACAAACGGCATCACTGCAACAAGCATAAGCACAAAAAGCACAAATCCAACGAAAAGTCCTCTGATGAGCGTGTGGGAGAAGGCAGTGGCTCTCTGCGCATCAAGCTAGATGGGACTTTCAACAACACGACTACGTATTCCATCAGATCGCCAATGTATCAAGCCAGATCCGAAGAAAGTACGCACGAAGAGGACACCTCTGGCGAGGACAGCCACGAGAATACTGACGATGACACTTCTAGCAATGAAGAGGAATCAACGGTAAATTGAAATTACTGATTTCTTTTCTTTCGTTCTCATGATTCCTTCTGCTCAGGGGTCGGACAAGAAGAAGAAGCGTCCACGCTGCAAGCCCGGCTTCAATCCTGTGACTGGGCGACCACTGTGGACCTGGATGACTGGCGACGAAGGCTACCGGCGACCGGGTAGCAAGGGCAAAGCTAAGAAGCTTTTCCACCGATCAATTCAGAGAGGCAACGAGGTCTTGAACGTGGGTGACTGCGCTGTCTTTCTCTCCACCGCCCAGGTCAATAGACCGTACGTGGGCAATGTCGAGACCATGTGGGAAACTTACAACGGCAGCATGATGGTCAAAGTCAAGTGGTTCTACCATCCCGAGGAAATCGAGACACAGTCAAAGGTCAACCTGAAGTATCAGGTGAGTGCTCTCGTTGCACCCAAAACTTCAGTCCTCTAATGCTCGTCCCAATCTTTCAGGGTGCACTCTTTGAGTCTCCACACACTGACGAGAACGACGTCCAGACCATCTCTCACCGGTGCAAAGTCCTGCCCATGAAGGAGTACTCCAGACTCATGGGGTCTTCGTCGAAGAAGCCTCCCAAGGACACTTACTACCTCGCCGGATACTACGACCCCTCAAACATGACTGTCTCCTTTCAACCGGGAGTACTGAAGCAGTAGAGAATCTAAGGAACACAACGTCGCTTGTGGAAAGGACGTTATCATAGTACCTGGTCATGCCATATTTGACGGATGAAGATTTTACTGGGAAGAAAGCTGCATCGATGATGCATGAATGCTACGTGTGATATTTTAAACTTTATGTGCTGTGACAGAACAAATCGACGTTTTAAGCGTTTCTCTTTGTACTGTACGTAATTGTAAAGTTCGTTAAATCTATAAGCTGCTTATGATCACTTCGCTGTACTTATGTACCTTACTTATTGCCTATCTATTTTTCGAATCAAGAGCAATATTATACGTTTTATGGATAAGCTGTGACACTATATTTTTGAGGTACGCATTGTAGCGTCAGTCTTTTTAAGCACACACTGTAGCCCGGCGACTAGTGGAGTCCTACAGAGTTTCTTTTTGACCTTCCTCTCTAGGAGACTCCGACGGTGCCTCTTCTACACTGTCCTGCTGTCCGCGCTTGCTCCGCAGGTCTTTCTTGACTGCCTCTGGCAAAGGTGCCATTTCGGTGGCCGTCACCTTCATGGATACGCCCTCGGGGAGGTTTCTCTGCACATACTCGAGAAAGGTGTCTTTGGTGCTCTCTGTGATGTTGGCGGCTCTCACCGTCCAGAAGTAAGTTTGCATCTCGTACTGCACTCGGTGCTTAGAGTGCACGAAAACAGATTTCAACAGGGTCTTGCGCGTCTTATGAGCCTCCGGCTCGCCCTCCGACAGCGTCACGGGCACCTCCAGGTGCTTGGCGGCCTCGCAAATGAACCAGGCGTAGCTCTTAAGAACGGCAGGCTGATGTGCGCGCAGCTCTAGGTGCAGCCGTGGGAATAGGCGCTCGGGCCGGCCTTTGACGACCGAGGGCGCAGACGATGACAGCAAGCGCCGGCCTGGCAACAGGGACAACTGGCGTAGGAACAGGAGCGTCGACATGATCACTGTCTCAAGTCACGACCTCGGCAACACCGTCGCATTCCTCCTCGAGCCGCGCCTGATGCTGATGTTGATATTTACCTTCTTCAGCATAAGTAAAGTTTCTAAAGACCCACAGACCTTTGCCAGGGTTGTCAGAATTTTGGTCCTTAAAAGCACTTGATGCGCTTTACTGCATATTAAATGCCTGAGCTGTAAATAGATCTGCCACCCCTATCGTCAGCATTCTCAGATGGCTTCTGTCTCGTTGCCGGACTTGACAACCGCATCAACTTCTACTTTGCTCTGCAACACTGCAGTGATCATAGTAACTGAGCTCAACTAGCACCTCATTCACTCATACTATACTTGATCCGCTAATTTTAAGGAGGCTGGATGTACGAGCTCGCAACGCTTTGGCTCGATCCAGTGAGATCTGGAGACGTGGTTTCGTCAGCAGCAATCGCAGTGACGCCGCAGACACCAGCGAGGGGGATGGCAGGACACCTTTTTTCACGTGTTTGCATCAAGGAACAGTTCTTTTCAAATTTATTTCGCAAACTTGCGACCAGACTGAACTAGTGTCATTGTCAGGATTTGAACCATTGCACCACTCTTCTCTTTTCCCACATATTCGACTCTTTCGGTTTTTTTGTTGCTACTGAAGTAAAATTAGGGTAAAATTGTATCGTTTGTCATGGGAAGAGATGTTAGCAAAGAAATGCTCAATGCTGTCCATGACTGGCGCAGGAACATTGTGAGCAGCGATGTGGACGCACCAAGACTCCTTCGAGACCATCAGAGATCTATGACGAAGAAGGGCTGATTCGGCACGTCAGCCGCTATGCAGCTTGCACGGCTCCCGTTCGTCTCTCCACGATAAGCTGTAGAAGGAGCTGGCAACTAGTGATGGCTTGCAAGCCTTAACAGCCACCCGGACAAGCTCAAGCATTTCGGGTTCACGGCCAACGTGGCCTGACCTTGCTTGAGAAGGCTCGGCGGGGCCTCTTGGGTGCCCGACGCCCAACTGAACCTTGCAAATGGTCCTGCTGGACAAGGGTGAACCACTAGTCCAATTGTAATCTCCAACACTGACTGAGTGAGGAGGCGAGAATCGAAGGCTTGTACCAAGCTTGGAAATGTTTCAGCCTGGTGCCATCACCACTGCCGACTTTGTTCCTGCCCAGCGGTCCAAGTGGTTTGTGGTGTTCTCATCCGAGTAATATACGACCGGCAACGTCATGGAGCCTGGCAATGGGCAGTCTTCCTCCTTTCCAGTGGACTGCTTCCTCCACGACGACCGCAGGGGCCGTAACCGTAACGTCTGTGAGTCCGTCATCGACGACGTTCTGAGCGGCGTCGCCCAGACCTGCGCCGAGGAGGGAATCGAGGAAGATGTCATCAGCAGGCTGCGAGAGCTCTGGCTCTGCAAGATCAACGTGAAAAAGGCAGCAGACCCGACGCTGGATCTCGCTGCGGAGCTCGTGGCCAGAGCCAGCCAGGAAGCCGTCGACGACGAGGATGTGGATGAGGGAGAAGAGGAAGGAGAAGTAATCGTGGCCGCTGCTGTGAAATCGGCTGGTCCACCTTTGTCGGGTGCCAGACCTAAGACGACAATGGAACATCCCCTGCGGTCATGCGCTCCAGGTCCCAGGCGGAAAAAGCCTAAGAAGTACCGTAACGTCGCACAGCTGGATGGGCTCAATGACACGTCTGACGAGGAGGATGAGCTAGACAAAGAAGAAGAAGACGACGACGACGACGATGACGATGACGACGATGACGACGACGACAAGTTGAACAACGATGATGACGGTGATGAAGAGGGTGGTGGGGCCGAAGAGGAGCCTCTGGGCAGCGAGGATGACATCTCTGACGAGGACCCCGCCGACCTTTTTGACACCGAAAACGTCGTTGTTTGTCAATACGACAAGATCACCAGGGCCAGGAACAAGTGGAAGTTCCACCTCAAGGACGGCATCATGAACCTGAATGGCAAAGACTACGTCTTTCAGCGCGCCAACGGAGACGCAGAGTGGTAAAAGTCGATAAGAAGTGTGGAGGAAAAAAAGTTAGTAGATTTTGTCAAGCGTGGGTAATGTGGTATATTAAAATATTGTAGATGTCACGAAGGCTATTTTTGGGTACTTTCCTTAACGTTACTGCGAGCGCTCTTATCTTGTCCACTAGTCCAAAGGCAAGACCCAACCACTTATTTCAACTCTATAAGCAACTCAACTATAAGCACTCAAAGATCTTGATCAATAATCTTCGCTAAACTGTCCACTCAGCACTGATACACCCTCCAGGGTTCGAGGTACCGTTCAGGATCGGGAGCTCCGATGAAATTTTCTCTTGATGTCAATTTACTCTCATTCTCTCCGCCGGCGGGACCACCGAGAGCAAGACCACTTGGAGTAGTGTCGACAGAACCTCTCTGATCAGCTTGTGGAATAAGTGCATCGCACTCAATGCGATCCCGAAAGTCACTATGATAAGCCAAGCTATCTTTATCCCGTAGAGACTCAGTAGGTTCGTGCCCATGGCTGGATCCATCTTCAGGCAGAAAATCCAGAAAGTTGCCGCGTCTGCTTCTAGTGGCTCTCTTGCAGTTGCCTGAACGGCTACTGATCCGTCATTATCCATCCTAAGCGATTTTACTTCTCGACCGACTGGTTTGGGTGACCAATCTAACACTGATTCCCATAAAAAACAATGCACACGCACCAAAAAAAGGAAGGAGGCATGACGCTGTATGGGAATCCCTGAATCGTATGTGCCCAAAGGTCACATACCTGCGCGTGCCCTCGTGTGACATCACGTCTACGTTGTGCGCGTACCAGGCAGCCTGTGAAAGCAGCCACTTCCAGGCGAGAGCATGATGATGCAGACACATCATGCATGAGCGCTGCGGCCGCCTCGCCCGACCTAGGCCTCGTGGTCGATCCTCTCGCCGTCAAGCAGTGAGGCGGCCTTGGCCATCATCATCGCCATCATTGGCTAAGTGATCGAATCCCCTGGGCTGAGAGGAAGGCAGGATTATATCATTGCAACGGCTTTTGCTGCTCTTGGCAGTCGCCTTTCCTCCTCCCTCTACCCAAGAAGTAAAATTGGGCAGAGAGACAGAGAGAGAGAGAGAGAGAGCGTATTAGCTTTCACTCTCACTCAGCACTATTGCTTGGACAGACGCTGCTGGAGAGAGGCTCGTTCGTCCTGTTCGATGCCTCTCTCAAGCTCGAGCAGGGACCGAAGCAAGCTCGCAGTCTGCTATTCCCCGTCAGGCGCAACACATCCATTTCCCAACGCTCCCCCCCTCCCCCCATAGCAAGAGATGACGCCAGTGGGCGGATAGAGGGGATCCTTGGAGGGCTTCTTCTTCTGCCTGAACCTGACTGATCCGTAGTTAGTCAAACCATCACGTGCCTTCCTGAGCGTTCGGGAGTGTCGCAAACCAAGTGAAGATCATATAAATGCTCACTTCTTCGCTCAACGACAGTCAAGAGAGCAACAACGGCAGCAGCAGCAGCGGCGACGTCGACGACGATGACTACGGCGTCGGCGGCAGCGTCGGCGGCAGCGGGGAAGGAAGGTCTGTGTAGTTGCAAGACCGCATGAAGAGAACCAGACGAGCGCGTCCACGGAGGGGGGGAAAAATGGGCTGTGGCGGAGGCAGCAGCGCGCTCTCCCCGCTCAAAGTACCTCGTCTTACAACTCGAGGGCACTTTTAGTGTACCCCAAGCAGTAAGCAAGGCCAGAAGTGTGGAAGGGGAGCCTGGGCTTGCGAGTGATAATTTAACCTAGCCTTGCTCGACGCCTACATGAATGCTAGCCTCAGTCAGTTTTCCTTTCTCTGTAAGACTGTAGTGATCAGGCACGTGCGCGAAAGGAGGAAAGAGAGTTATTGTTCACTAACCACATGGAAACCGCATGAGCCGCAAGAAGAGCACATGTGTACTTGCGTAGTACAGGCGCGCGCACTTCCCCGCCGTCGTGCCCGAGAAGAGCGTCGGATACCAGCATGGTGATAAGTGCGCATCTCCTGAGCTTCTACCTATGCGTGTGTGCCTTATCGCTAGCTTGATGGGGATTCTCACTTGCGTAATCACTGGAGCGCTGACTCCCGTCATCCCGTCGATGCTGCGAGCGTGCTTGGCTTGAAGGGAGACTCCGTTGGCTCCTTTCGGCGTAGCCGCAACAGCAACACCGCTAAAACTATTGCATGCAACTCCTCCTGAAGCGTGTGATAGCTTGGACATTCTACACTGACTCGCCTACCTCTGATACCGAACAATGACGGTGATGGAGGAGGACGACGAGCAGGAGGAGTGTGCGCTGCCGCTGAGCGACTACCGCAGGGAGTACAAGGTCCTTCGCCAGATCGCCAACGGCGCATTTGGCAGCGTCCACTGCGTACAGCGCCGGGACACCAAGGTAATACACGCTGCCAAGTATGTCAAGAGTCGACGCAGCGACCTGGCGCGCGAGGTTCGGGCTCTCCGAGCACTGGGTTGCGGCGGCAGCCGCTTTATTCTTCGATTCGTCGCCCTGTACCGCGACGAACCCTCCGGCGTTCAGGCAGTCTTGGTCACCGAGTTCCTGGCAGGCGGAGACCTGTGCGAGCGCACCTCGGACAGGGACTACTCCCTCACCGAGAAGAAGTGCAGAGACATCATGAGGCAGATCTGCCGCGGCGTGCGCTTCATCCACCGGAATCGCTTCGTCCATCTCGACCTCAAGCCCTTCAACATCGTGTTTGCTCAAAAGAAGGACGACTTTGACCTCAGAATCATCGACTTTGGGCTGGCCAGAGAGCTGGACGAGTCCGCCAGCAGTGTACGCGTCGGCATGTGCGGGACCATCGAGTACATGTCGCCAGAGGTACGTCTAATGCACGAGTGTGATATATCGTAGCACTCTCACACAAGTAGATAAGCACGCACCATGAGGTCAGAGCGACATCATTATACATTAATGAGCTATGGCGATGAGTCACATTACACTCAAGTTCTTATTATACGAATGTACACGTGCGTGTGTCTAGTATAAGTGGTGTGTACACTGGAACCATTTGTGCCACAACACAATTGGGGGCAGTAGCAGCAATTTGAAGGCTTTGCCACAGTACCAATGTAAATTGGAGCTCCACTTTTCCGTGACCTTCGACGTGTTCCAATGTCAGCAACCTCAACAAAAGGTTCAAAGACGTCGACGAACTAGTGAAATCGACATTGACCTGCCTGACGATATTTAGAATGAAATTGCCACGCTTCTCAGTGTGTGAGGGACTTAGCCAAGAGCTACGGGATCAACGTGAGGGCGATCTTCAAAGCCAATTCAAGACACTAACGGGAAGGGGGGATGGTGAAGGGGGATATGGGCCGGACTTGCACGCATCACGTAGACGAGCGAGCAGCAGTTGAGAGCAAGTGAGAAAGAATGCTATCAGAAGCCCCAACGGATGGCCCGCGGCTTCTTTCGTGTCCAGGTTCAGGTTGGCAAAAGCTGCAATGTTCAAGTCCAGGGGATTTTTGGACCAGGCACCTCTTACTGCAGCCACCTGGCCAGAAGAGAGTTGAGAGGTCTTGATCAAGTGGATCTCGTGGACAAATGAGCAGCCCTTGACCAAGGATAAATTCTGGACCTGGCGGAACCTCAGAATCTAGATGAAGTCAGGTGAGGACAACGAGAAGAGGTGTCACACCCTTCCCCCCTTCCTCACATGCATGCAGTGTACTTTGAGGGGATGCACCCTGCTGAAGCTGGGAATGGTGATACTAGTAATGGTCAGGCATGGTAAGGTAGTTTCGGTGTTGAATGTATGGTGTCTGCCTGAAATACGTAGAGTACAGTACTACTAACGGCAGCAGTTTTTCATATTCCTCTCTACTGCCCCTAATGATATAAGTTACTCTCCGTATAATTTTCATTTGCCTCACGCAAATGTGCTCAGCGAAGTCCTCGTAGTTGGTTCAAAGGCGGTTTAGAGGCGGCTACTTTCTCGTGGCTTATTTGCAGTTTCCGGAAAACCACGAAAGTGGCAGAAAAATGGGCCTTCCTTTTTGGCTTCTCCCAGGCCAACAATCTTGTAGGTGTCCCTGGAGAATGCTCAAACATACCACGAAGCTGTTGGAGAGACGGTCAAATACGCGTTTCGCCGCTCCTGTACTCTAGCCGGGACAACCAGCATGTACACATCCAACTCTATATCCTTATGTCGTAGGTAATGAACTGCACCGTGGCTACGGCGGCTTCGGACTGCTGGGGCATCGGCGTCATCGCGTACCAACTGCTGTCCGGAGGCATCTCGCCCTTCTTCGCCGTCAACCGCTTCCGCACGATGGCCAGGGTGCTGGACTGCGACTACTCGCTTGACCAGCCAGAATTCGCAAAGACCTCGGACGATGCCAAAGACTTCATTTCGCGTTTGCTCGTCAAAGAACCGCGTCTGCGCATGAGCATAGACGAGTGTCTCCAGCACCCGTGGCTGCTCAGTGACAAGGTCTTCTTGAACATCGTGGAGACTCTCGAGACGACGTACATGCGCAGGTGCCTGGCCAGGCGGCGTTGGTACAGACTCTTGAATGCCGTGCGAGTCATCATGACGACAACAAATAATATGAGGCCTTCCTCATCGACCACGTCGACGGCCTCGGTGACCGGAGCCACTGAGGCGTTGCCTGAAAGCACTGCCGACCACTCATCGTCAGAAGAGGATGCCACTGGTGGATTCTCAGCGCGTCGCCTGCACACTCCTCCTGATGGATTATCAGTTCGCGACATCGCTTCTTATCATGAGACCTACCACAAGCTGAGTCTCATCCTGAACAACGGTTCCATGGGAACGTTCTTCACCGTGGAACATCGAATGACGGGTGAGGTCTTCACGTCCAAACACTTGCGCGGAGCCCACAAGATCATGGCGCGCGAAGCTGCCGTGATGCATCGCCTGCGCAACGATCCCAACGTGGTAGCCTTCCTCGGGCTCTATGAGGGACCGAACCACTCGGTCATTGTCACTGACCACCTGGCTGGAGGCGACTTGGTGGAGCGCACGGCCAGTGCGGATTTTGAGCTCAACGAAATCAAATGCAAGTCTTACGTGCGCCAGCTCTGCGCCGGACTGCGCCACGTGCACGAGTGCGGAGTGCTGCATCTTGACCTCAAGCCCTTCAGCGTGATCTTCGAGCGACCGGACGGAGACCACGTCAAGATCACAGACTTTGCCTTGGCGCAATTCCTACCCCCCGATGGTCTCCCTCTCAAGCTGCAGCAGATGTGTGGCTCCCTAGAATTTCTCTCGCCCGAGATGCTCGAGTGCACGTACGCCAGCAAGGCCACCGACTGCTGGGGCGTGGGCGTGATCGCCTTTATGCTGGTAACCGGCGGTCGCAGTCCATTCTATGGCGGCAATCGCTTCCGTACCATGGCGCGCATCCTGGCCGGTCAGTACGAGACACTGCACAGCGCGGCGCCGCACATCTCAACGGAAGCCAAGGACTTCATCGCCCGCTTGCTGTACGTAGACCCCTTGTCCAGGATGACTGCAACCGAGTGCCTGGACCACAAGTGGCTGACTCGGGCATCAGACTCTTCCGCGGAGCTGTTGCAGACGCTGGAGACGTCCTGGATGAAGCAACTGCTGGCGAGGAGACGATGGCAGCGCTGGTACAACGCCGTCAGGGCCACTCAGAGAATCAGGAAGCTTAGCACGCGCGCTTGCGAGAACTAGATGATGTGATTTTACGTTCCTGGAACTGACGCACCTCTATTCAATAACGGCACCCGGGGACTCCCCAGTCATCATCAGTCATCGTTGCAAAGAATGCAAAGAAGTTATTCACTGTTGCTTACTTACTGTTGGCGTTCCTGTCCATGTCTGCTTGTGACCAAAATGTTACTTCTTCATATCACGTCTCTTTAAAGCGTTTCTACTCCTCTCTGTGTGTCTCTACTGTTGTCATATCTCCCAGGCTGTTTAAAGAGGATATTTTGGAAAGCTTCGTGGAAGAGGAGTGGAGGCTCTTCTGCCTGCTACCTAGTAGTCTATGCAGTACTTGTCCCATCCGAATTCTGCACACAAATGGATACATGATACAAGACAAGCAAAACCATTTTAAACATATCTTTGTAGTGTTATTGCTGTTTTAATGTTGCAATTCGGACACTGCCTGTCCTTTCAGACAGAGTTCTTATCTTGCTTGCTTCACCCAGGAGGGCAGGACAGACTGCGGTTGTGCTGAGATACAATCTGTGCCAATAAAGAAGCCCCCAAATCGTACTGACTTCTCTGCTCTAAGTTACTGCGTAAGATCGTTCGTACTGTCGTGCATAAGTTGGCCTCGCCATCGAGGCCAAATCGAGAAACCTGACCAGGTTTGGCACTTAAGTTTAGTCTTTACGTGGGGAGGGAAAGAATTCTGGCATTCAATCAACGTTCTTTTTAAGAGAACACGTAAGCGATATTGACTGGCCATGCCAAAAACGAATGCTCACGGCATTTGAAGGGCCTCGACTTCCATCCATCGCTCAGAACATGTCTGTTCTTTGACCCCGGATGAGCTGCTTTTCCGGCGACCAGACAAAAAGCACCAGCTTCGGCCCTTTCGCATCGAAAGATCCAGGCTAGCATTTCTCCAGAGCCTCCCCTGAGATTGACGAGCAGGAGCCTTGGCAGAGAAATTCTCTGGTCTTGCTTCGAAGGCCATGGAAGGAACGGCGAGGGAAAGCGTCCGATGGCCGCCAGACAGACCGGGCATTGTGATACTTTCTTCCTTATAAACGTGTGGATATTTGTACGTCACATTCCGGGCTCTTCATTGTTCCTTAAATACCAGAGCAACACTCTTCTGGAATGTACTTGGGAGAAGACTCTTGAGACTATGGACTTTTACACTGAAGAAATTGAAAAAAAGTCCTGACAGTTGCCATAAGATTCAGGGTAAAAACTTGACAAAATATGCAGTCAAACGCGATAGGCATGATTAAAAGACTGAGATATTTTATTCAGAAAAAGTTACATAAATATGTCCTAAAATATGCAAGATAGGAAGCCTGTTACGACGGAAAAAATATGTCCCTCCAAAATCCTCACTGATACCTTAAGAAGCAAGTTTCCTTTCTTTTTTTTTTAGATCTTCATTCCATGTAAGAATTAAGATGTCCTTGGGATTCTCTCAGTTGAACTCTTCCACCAGACACATCTGACTACGAGAGCAGTGACAAAAAAGACTGGTGGAGTTGGAACAGCGCCACGATCATAGCTGATGCTTGTTTCATCCGTCCAGAATGTTTTGCAAGGATTTTCATGCATCACTGAGCTTGGTACCAAATGGTTACGTTACTGCTGTACTTTCCAGGTCCAATCATGCACCTCAATCCAAAGAAGGGTTAAATCGACGGGAAAAACTATTGCGGCTCATTGCATTCCAGTCTAGTGGTTCGGTTCGTGCGCAATGACGACCGCTGAGCAGCATCACTCTTCCGGTTGGATTAGGAAATAGACCTCGAATAACTTTTGGAGAAATTTGCACGTCTCGAATGTTGTAGTTTCTTCCATGGACTAACAGAAAGTGTTTGCTTTGTCGAGCAAACAATAGAATGCTATTAACTGTTCAATGCCTTCATCCAAGATTCCTTTATCCTGACTTAATCGGGCTGTTGACATTTGCCATCAGAGTGACAAGCTTCGCCAGCAAATTCGCAAGCTGAGCGGATTTTCTGCGCAAAACTGAAGGAACAAGAGTATGCTTGAACTCTCTTTCACTACGCTGTTGTGACTGTTGTACGCGTGTGTAAGAAAAAAAAATTCCAGTTGAGGTTTCGTGAAAATGGATTGAGAAGTTCCGTACTCTATTGATAGTTCTTGATTACGTCAGCTGTGCTGCTACCGCTAGCTTCTTCTTAGGACTTGGGCCTGTCTGAATCGACCGTTCCCACTTGGACGAGTACTTGATCTTCTTGGCCCAGCCAGACCAAAAATGTGGCGCGTGGTTGTGTGAGACGATCGTCATGACGAGCAGCGAGGGTTCTTCCTCGCCCCCCGTGCTCCACGTGCTGGTTGTGGGCTTTCACCACAAGAAGGGCTGTCAAGTGGAGTACGCTCACCCGCCTCTGCTGGCGCCAGATGGTGATCCCCACAGTCCAGAGCTACCCTCTCAGTGGAAACACCTACCTTCTCTGGCCCTACCTGACGGCTCGCACAACTTCTTGGAAGACACGGCCTACTTCCACTTGCCCGCCCTGGACAACCCGCGCAAGACCGTCTTCGGTATCTCGTGCTATCGTCAGATAGCGGCGGACCAGCTGGTGAAGCGGACGGCTGACATCACGCGCGGATCTGTACAAAAGAGCGTATGTGTACTTTCGCGTCTTCCACTCTACGGCCAGATCCAGGTCAAGATGTCGCTCATCACGGAGGCTTACTTCCGCGAGGGCGACTTCTCGCGGCTCGACCTCATTCGTCAGACATACGATAACTTGAACGCGTGTCTGACAGACGACCTACTCCACACCCAGCAGCTCTACGTGGGCTTGTCCGCCAGACAGTTTGTCCAGCGATTTCGTCAGCGATCGCTGGCTCTTTTCAAGCTGATGCTGTTGGAACGAAAGGTGCTGTTCTACCAGTCGCCGGTGAGAGACTTGACTGGCTATTTCCTCACCCTGCTGTCTCTACATCCCGGGATGTTGGAGGACGGGCTGGACGAAGCCGCCCGGATGGTTCCCTTGGACACCCCACCCAGTGCCTCTCCTTGCCAAGAGGAACCTGAGGAGAACAAAGGAGGAGAACTGGAAGAGGGCAACGATTTGAGTGACGAAGAAGACGATCGCTCAGTCAGCAGCTCTATCATTGACGCTACAGCTGAAAAAGTGTCTGGTCTGAAGGGCAAAATAAGCGGGTACTTTTCGAGCTTCAACAAGGACGAAACAACCAAAGAACACGTTGAGGCAGCGGAGGAGGTAGAGGAGACCTCGATGACGCCAGCGCCAAGCTTTAATGCCATTTCCGCCACCGTCGCCAGAGATTTCGGCCTACCTCTAGAGATCTTCACTGGTGGCAACTTGTGTCACCCGTACCTTTCACTATCCTATCTGGACATGTTATCTCAGCCGAGCGTGCAAGGATACTTAATCGGGGCCACCAACGTTCTGTTCAAGCAGAAGCGCGGCGTCGCCGAGGTCATCATCGATATCGATGCGGACCGCATGGACGTGAGTGACCCGGAATTGCGTCGAGCGCTGGCCCTGACCACCGAGGACCTGAGGTTTGTGGACAACATTGTAAAACATGTTGGCGGAGGAGATGACGAGGGCCACGAGGAGGCTGGCGCTGCCCCAGACGTCTTTCTAGATGGAGTAGGATGGGAAGGCGGCGACGAGTGGGTGCGTGCTCAGTTTAGATTCTACCTTATCTGCCTCCTGCGCTCCAGCTTGTTGGAATCTTCAAGCTGTGCCCTGTTTAACACCGCATTCATGTCGTCTTGGCGCACAACCAGTAACTACCGGCGCTGGCGCCACCTGTTGGCCAGCGACGAGTGCGTGAGGATGGCTGTCGAAAACCTTCCCGCTGGACACCCGTTTGCTGGCGGCGGCACACTCCTCTCAGTCAGTGACGTCAAGCTCCACTTCTCCAACACAATGAGCAACAGCGAAGGGGGCAAGAGAGTGAGCCAGGCGGTCGCTACCACTGGCAAGGCGCTGTCCTCCGCAGCGAGAGGCGCCTTCTCCTCCTTGCTCACGTCATTCAACAGACCACCCAATCAGCAGCATCAACATCAACAGCCTCAAACTGAGCAGGCTGAGGAAGCAATAGCGGAGAGCTGAGTGAATACTGCATGACCCCAATCACACCAAAGTTTTTTCTCAGTTTTTCGTCGCCATTGTTAGTACCCTTTGCACTTCTATCATGTTATTGTTTTATCTTTGTATTCTCAGTAAATAATGCATAGCTTGGGCGAAGAAAGCCGCTGAGAGCAGCATGGACCTTCTTGAAGGACTGCACACGTACATTATTTACTGAGACTTTTTGGGTTCCTTTCGGATCTTGACCTTTTTAGGAGGGTTGAAGGGAGGAATGCTCTGACACACCAGAGCAGGGAGCAATAAATATTTATTAATAGGAGTAAAAATGTACGACATATGACTCATAAAAACGCATGCGTCACATCCTAAGTTGGGCTCGATACGAGGCAGATACAAAATTAAAGGTTTGGTAGCACCACCATGATTGATCTTATCACAATGATAAAATTAATGCTCCATGGTAAAAATAACCAGGGCTAGACAGTCACTCGTATCCAAGGGTCTGCAGGCCTCTGTCGGCCAAAAAGTATCGTCACTTCAGTTGTTGTCATTGTTTTCGAAACAGGTGAGAAAAAAGTCAAAAGCCAAAGGTTTAAAAACTTTCTAAATGATCAGCCACGTGATATCATTGTGTATTTCAATGGTCTAATTATAGCATTTAAAGTCATTTCTACGAATACATAATTGCGCTGTCATAAACAATATAGTTGCGTGGGATGCAAGAAGTTTGAAAGACAAATCACACCTAAGTCTTACTTGTTTGTATATGGTCTGAGTTGATCTTCATGAGGACAGTACGGAGCGCTGTAGAGCAAACAATGCAGGCTGTAAAACCTGGAATGAGTGAGTGAGTAGAGTGTGTTACGTCACTTCACGCAAATGCTGTAATGTGTATTGCAGCTACGATAGTAGAGTACAGTCAAATCTCGAAGGTGTGATACTTTTGTTGCAAACAAAGCTTCATTTTCTCTTCCTAAAATATATGTCTCAAATTTTGTGGTAAGTCTGTGATAACTTCGGGCACAAGTGCCAAGCTGCGTTAAAACTTCGAGGTTTGACTGTAAAGAAAAAAGCACTTTCTACACCGGGCTTTAGGCGCTTGTTTGTACTCGAGCTTAGCTCAACTAACTTCTGGAAGCTCTGCTTCTTGCCTAAAACTTTTTATACAAGCAGGTTTTCTGAAGAAAACAGAAAATGCTGCACAGCAAGGGAGCCTTCATTTCCCGCCCAGACATCTCTACCAGTGAAAGGATCTTAGTTTTCGTAGGTTTCTTCAAACAAACTTCAGCTGACGTTCATGAATTCGGACACCCTCGGGGCCGAGCAGTACCGCGCTCCCATGCACTTGTCGGGGAGTGCATACTGCACACACGCACTCAAGGCAGCCTTGAAAGTCATCACAGCCAGCCCAAAATCCAACACGTTGTATTTCTGGCCCCATGATAAAGCGAGCACTCATTTTTTTTTCTTTCCTTCTCTCCCTCATCGGCTCGTTGTTTTCCGAGAATGTTAACGAAGCAATTAAAAAGCGGCTGGACCGCGAAAGATGACACAAAGTATTCGAGGCACGTTGTGTGTGTCTCGATGCCGGTGGCAGCCGTCGCTGCCTGGACGGACGACAGCGACGGCGGCGACGGCGGCGACGACGGCGACGGCGGCGACTGCGGCGGCCACCACTTATCTGATTCAGGGAGGGAGAGAAAGGCGGGCAGGGACAACCGAAATAGCCACTGAACTCTGAGGCATCTCCAAATTGGCTGCCAGCGATGATAACAAGGAGTGCAGTCAGTAGCACCGGCAGCAGAGGCAAATATTGGCGAATGCACTGAACATGGCGGTCTCCGACAGGGTGTTGAGTGCGTTGGTCGCACTTGACTGTCGTGTCCTACAGTGTGTGTCTGTAGGTGATACTGCACTATGGTTGATTGCCCCGGAGACCGCGGAACAATGTCACGAATCCTCACCTCGTCGGATCTGCTTCGACGGGGAAGGGTCCCTCGAGGTCCAAGGCGTTGGACACGCCGTTGTAGGAGATGTACGAAAAAGTGATTTGGTCTTCTAGGTCTTCCATCCGGATCCTCTTCATTGGCTCCAAATGGGAATGGAATTCGGGCACTACAGTCAGTCTCTCGCCCAGGAGGTGCTCTGAAAAGATACCAATGGTTTGCTTCGTTATACAGCCGCATATCTGCTTTGTATCACACGCACAGTTGAGGTCCAAAGTTTTCCTCCATCTAAGGAAATCTTTCTCTCTTCTCTGCTCGTGTAGTGTGCCGTGATGCCTCCGAATAAAACGACAATAAATGCATCTACATTCTAAAATTAAACTGTCGGTTCGTGTGTTCTGGATAGGCGGCCCAAATTTGGTACGAGGCCGCCCTTTGGCATGGGTCTGGTCATGGAAGGGTCGACGGCCCTGAATGGGCCTCTAATAGGAGGCCTATTTGGGCCCATTTGGGGTGGAGAGAGCCCCAAATGGGAAAAAAAGTTGCTAAAGTGACCCCCTCCCCCCCCAAAAAAAGCCACCCTCAAAACCTCAGGTGGCTGTCTCAGAAGCGACCTCAAAGGGCGCTGGAGCCTGGAATCGAGGTCGCGATAGGCCAAAGGCACTACAAATCACATGAGCAATGACTTTTTTCCGGGCAACAAATAGGAAGGGTGAAATACTGCATAACATTTTTTTTTCTCCTTACTTTCGACCTCAGCTATAATCTGAGTCAAGTATTGGTCACCCTGAATGGGCTATTCAAAACATTGAATGACGTTTGTTTCTTTACGTCACTTTCGGCCTCAACTGCGCAATGTGCCAAAAGAGCAACGAGGTGAGAAAAAAATTTACTGCTCTTCTTAACTCAGACTTTTTTGCACCCGTTCTGGCAAAACTCCGGGCCCCACTTGCATCAGACCCCGAAATTGGCCCTGTCCGTGAACAAAGTCATCCATACCCAAAAGGGGAGACACATCAAGCACTCCCAAATTGCATACTTGGATTCGCCACTGAGAGTGACTGGACTCACCGATGATGTAGCCGAGAGTGACATCATCTGGAAACCAGAAGCGATCTCCGGTGGCAACAAACTTTCCATGCCTGGAAATAAGACCGTAGGGTTAGCGGACACAAAGAAAAGCAGAACATTGAGAGCCACCCAGATGCGTCATTAGTGCTATCGCCAGCCATTGCCCAAATTTCTTTAGATTCCATTGGGATTCTTTTCCTTCTCTCCTTTTGGACGACGACGTCCAGGTCGTTTTCTGCTTTAATTGGGTCCCCCTCGTCGTCGTCCCCATGATTGCTTTTGCGGGCGAGCGCGGAGAGGTAAACGGACAGACCCGGGGAGGGTAAAAGGAAGAGATAAGCCAGAGATGCGCTGGAGAAGTTCTGTCTGTCCGCTCCTATGACTTCCAAAGTGAGTCAGAAATTAGCATGGGAGCTCCTTGAAGCAACGACAGTGGCTCCGTATCCTGTTTGTTCGAGTATGGTATGAGTGGCAACACTTACGCGGCGAACGGGGCCATTTTCAGCGCCAGCGTGCGAGAGACACAGAATCCTGCTCCACCTGTCGCGAACCAGAAGTGGGAGGTGTTCTTCAAATAGAGATTAGGACTTTTTTTTAAGGAAGAAAATAGCCTTGTTAGCGCCTAATAATGCAGCGTTTTAATTACACTACGGCATCTGAGGCATCTGCTGATTGGCAAGCAAATTTTTTGCATATGCATCCGTCACATTCTCTTTCTCTGGCTGGCAAGGATTCATGCATTGCTTTTTAAAGCCAGCGGCTCCCAGAGCTGCAAAAGAGCTCTGATGATCGTTTACTGGAGAAGAGAGTAAAGTGTGATTTGGAGCGCAGGTTGTTGACGGCCTGCGAGAAAATTAAACGCTTTCCGCGACATTTCAAAAGCAAAGCTGAGCCAATCTTGAAAAGTTGCCTCGTCACGCACATCGTCGGGAATGCGTTTGATCATACGCTGTCGTCAGATGCCGAGGAGAAGGCTCGTACGTACATACAGTGGTATTGTAGGGGATGGAGTGGGGACAGCACAGTTTGTGTGGTGTTAGCGGATTCATACCTGAGGTGCTTTGAGATCAAATATTTCCAGTGGCTTTGCCGTCGAAGGCTTTCCAAGGTAGAGGGGCATGGACGGATCGTACGACTTGAGCAAGTGCGCCAGCCGCGAGATGTGCACGTAGTTGTCGTCGTCAAAGTGACACCACCATCTGAAAGTCAGTACTTCTGACTGCATCAACATGTACTGCTGTACATGTAGCAAGAGTGGGTACCTCTTATGGGACTTGAGAAATGAGTCGAATTCTGCTGCCATCTTGCAAGCCAGGGCTGTCCTGGAGTGCGTGGCTGAACAGTTCGTGACCACCAGATGTCCCTGGGTCCTCTCGGCCATGGCCGTGTCCTCCAAGTCGGTGAAGAACCAAGTCTGCAACGTCAGGAAAAAGTTGGCAGCCGCAATCAAATTAATAGCACCCATCGTGAGTGGTCGTCATACTTGAGCTTTAACCAGATCGACCCAGGTCTCCAACAGTATCACCAGTCTGGGGTGGTGGAACTTCTTCGTGGTCTTCACACTGATGTAAACGTCCTTAAGGACGCTACTGAAGTCCCCCCTTCCCTTGTGCCCTACGGACAATCTGTTTTTAAGGTAAAAAGACTGGGCTAAGAGCCTCCCACGAGGATGATGAACAGGCATAACGAAGCTGTCGTCGGCTTTGCTGCGGCCAAAAATCTCCCGCATGAGCAGAGGAACCGTGACGCCGAGGACGAAGCAGGCCAGGCACACCAAGGCGGCGATGGCTCTCCGACGGAGCTTCCGCTTGGACCACCAGGAGATCATGTCACCACTAGCCGTGTTCTTGCCATTGTGGATGGACCCCAAATAATTCCTCTTTGTACACTTCTGCGCGGCGGCTCCGACATTGTTGATCCCCTGCTCCTCCGTCAAGCACAAGTTGTTGTTCACTTTCAGCGGGTGAAGGCAGTGATTGAGATTGAGGGTCTTGTCACCCTTCTTAAAGTCTGTGCAGCTGCTACCGCCGGCAGTGATGCTAAAGGCTGCTTTGGGAAGTTCTTCACTCGTAAGGCGTGGCAAGGGAGGCAAGGGGCGTGGCATCTTTCTGGGGAAACTCCCCTCGTTCCTACTTTTAGCCTCCATCGTCGTGGACCACTCATCTTTGCCCCGCGCGCACAGAAGCAACGGCTTGATCAGCGCGCGACATCTTCACTCCTCCGAGTCCAACGAGCGACTGACTGAGAGCCTCGCCGCCAAGAACGCATTCGCCTTGATGACGCGCTAAATGATTCTTCCTAGTCAAATAGAAGAAGATCTGCAGTCGAGAAATGAGAGCTCACCCTCAGTCACCCACCTTGAGTGGGTGAGTGAGGAGCGTCCGTGCCAAGAACAGAGCTACCGGGGGTTCGCCCGCCGAAACGCCGTTGGCCTGATGATGCGTGTTCCTGCCGCTAACGAGCTCGGCGCTCGGATCGATCGGCATCTAAGATCTTTTTTCACTTAAACAGAGAAGGAATCTGGTTTTGGTTGCTCCTTCTCCTTGCTTTTAGGTGCCTCCTCGAGACGCAGAGAAAACATCTTTCTCGTTTAAACTGTAACAATATATTTTCCTGGACAGTCAAAACAATAACCACAAGGTTTTGTTCAACAGCCTCGACGTGAGCAAGAGTCTTAACAGCTTTGGCAAGGCCAACGTCAAGACTTTGGCCAGGCCTTGGCAATGGCTTTGGCAAGGCTTTGGCTGGAGGCGAAGCCGCCTATGCGAGCACATGTCCATATCCAACGACCTTGGTTGTCCTCAAGATGATGCCCGTTTGTGATTCATACGGCAAATAAGTCTACATGGTCCATGAAAAATCACCACGTGAACGCCTTGATCATCTCACAGTCTCGGAGTTTTTCACATCTGCTCGGCTATGACCAGGCAGATGAGCACGTCTGACGTGACTGCAGCCGCCAATTCCTTCTTGGGATTTTTCGACCTCCTCTTGAGAATTATGTCGACAAGGAAAGTGCCTTGATGACCTCTGCTGCTCTTGTAGAAGTCCCTGTTGCCTCTCTCTCTCTTTGGAGTGCTGTTGATTCCGTCACCAGGGCGACCGGCAACACTGACGACAATCCCTTCTAAGGTCGTACTCAATTTAGGATCTGGCGAATGTGATTCTCATGGTTGAGAAGATCGTGAGGTGTAAACAACTAGTCAATTCAGCCGTCAGTCTTCAGACAAAAAAGCACTTTTATTGTAAGCAAATCATAATGACATTGTCATACACGAGGAGCACCAAGTTTTAGCATCATTTCAAGAAGAATCCAAGTAGATCTATCCTTCAGCTCGAGGCACTGCAGAGTTTCTGGGTGGCTCTCGTGTCCACTACAACCTACACTGGCACGACTGCGTACGCGAAAGTCTCGTCCCACAATGTGGCAGATTTCATGAAGGCTGACTGACTGACGAAGGCGAGTAGGCAGGACTCGAGTCTCTTGCGGAAGCTCCTCTCTTCCTCGGGTTCATAGTCGTCATATAACACTGCTTTCGCCGAGAATCACTATATATCTCCTGTCTGAAGCAGTGGAAGAGATTCTCTTTAAATTTTTTTATTCCCTAGAGAGCATTGGATTAACCTAATGCATGAATGACATGCATGAATTACAAGCATTCTCCCTTAATAATATCATAAAATTGAGATCTATCAAGAAATTAGTTTGTTCCAACGGTGCGTTACATGTGTATGGAAGCAGCTGTGTATCGTGGTTCGCTTCGCAGCCATTGCCATCGTGAGGGACGATACTGGAATAACAATGGACCATAATCAATCAGGTGAAGAAAGTAGCGAAGTTGCTCGGGTACCCACCTTGATTAAAAGCTGGCCGGACCACGTATGCGGAAGGAAGTAAGCATAGCACACCCAAGCACTAGCGGTGGCCACGACGAAGACTACTACTATCATAACAGTAATAATGCCCGTATGGGCCTGTTGTGTATCTGCAATTGATAAGTTTACTTTGTAGTACAACAACATATGTGCACACATGCATGTCCTATGGTGTTTCAGAGAGAAATGTGCTCCCTTACCACTCTGACTGCTCTGCTCCGAGCTCTCGTCTCCTTTCAGAGCTTCCTTTGCTCTAGCGACAGCGTCGTTGATATTGTAATCCCGCACCACCGCAGTTGAGCAATTCCGTCGGTCATCAATGCTATCGGTGTCGCATTGGAACTTGAGCCAATCTTGTCGGTGTCTGTCCAAGCCGTCAGAACAGTGGCCCAAGCGCGGGCACCACTTGCACTAGAGGAGACAAGAATATTGGTTATTGGTGGAAGTAGGCACAGTGAGCGTACAAATGAACTCTCGCACCTTCAGCCTGGTATCTGAAAGGCATTCACTGCATGATTTCATTATGTTGCAGGTGGCAAGAGCCTTAAAGTAGATGGCCGTCCGGTTGGAGATAGGCGCTCTCTTCAGGTTAACGCGGTGGTACTCGTAGATCGTCTTACGGCGGACAACTGTGAAAATAATCACTGCCAAATTTTCTGTCGCAAAAAGAATCAAGATCGCCGAGGCTCGGTCTTACACAATATAGCGCTGTCTATGATGTAGGCATCCGACAGACCCACTTTGACGGGGTGCTGGGCGTCCGTAATGGTATTGATGTTCACAGGAATTGACTGGTAAGCAAAAGCAATGTCCCCATTCTTGTGCAAAATTGCCTGGAAGGTGAAGGGTTCGAGGAACTGCGCGGCAGTGCCATTCCAAGCTTCTGGCCCCTGCAAATGTACGTTTTTCCATTCCACGACCAGAGCAGTTCCTGCAACCATGAGAAACGAAGTCGTCAGTGAGCTCTTTTAAGGTTGTTTCAAAACACTCTCACCATTGTCCAAGTATCTGATCCTGGAACTGTTGTCCTTGGAGGTGTCAAAGTTGGCCATCAAAGGCGCTATGTATTGGGTGGCGGCCAGCCAGGCGTGCACGTACTGACCCAGGAAGAGAAATCCTCCTGTGGCGATTGTGACGTTGCGCACGGCATGACCGTAGAAGGGGAAGGAGAAGTTGAGCTCTATCGTGGCAGCCCGACGGTAAGACATGGACAACATGGGATGGTCCGTGGAAGGGCGAGAGTCCAGCTCTACCCACACCAACCCGTAGTCGATCGTACGAGACTCGTAGTACTTGTGTTGGTCCTGAAGCACGTAGTTGAATGAGGTATCTATCGGTCATATGCCGTCATGCATTCTTACGCTCTCCAGGCGCGTAACGTTGCCGTTGGAGTCGTGGATCGTCTTGTTGTGCTGATCCTGGGTGATATCCACGTTCTCCACGTGGTCTGGGCGGTCATCGTTGTCGCGACGGCTTCGGAGAATACCTGCAAGACCGTTGCCCACAGCAGTCAATATCCAGGTGCATTTAAAAGCCTCATTTGACTACTGGTGTGGGACTACAAGCAAGGGCTACATCTGCAGCCATGGCAGCACGTCCGATAGCGCCAGGTCCATTTTGAAGTCTTATTTAATTAAGCAGGCACATGGAGCAAGAAACGCGAATCTTAGATATCCATACACGCTGTAAATGTTGCATTCCGAAATTTGAGAAAAATTTCCGAAAAACGTCTCACGTTTTTGGATGTTCCAAAATCAGTTCTCAATTTGGCAATTGCATAGAAATCACAAGAAATGATCTTTTCTTTGTGTTTCAATCAGTTTTTCTAGTTACCATTTCTTACACTTGACACACTTCTTCACTATGGGTGAAACACTTGGGTAGTTGGGTTGTACAGCATAACCTTTGCTTGAAATTGTAGCCAATATTTTGATAACAGTGAGTGATTCCTTCCAGCTGTCAGAAATTTATTTCTGACAGCTATTTCCTTTGTGTTTATTACCAGAAATAAGTCAACCAGAAATTGACTTCAGTCATTCAGATTATTTAAGTCTAATGCAATAATCCAACCACAAACGTCAATTCGGACACTTATTTCGGAACGGAGGGAGCACATACATATAGTATAGTAATATAAGTATATAATAAGCATGTAATATAAGTATGTAATAAGCATGTAATATAAGTATATAATAAGCACGTAATATAAGTATATAATAAGCATGTAATATAAGTATATAATAAGCACGTAACATAAGTATATAATAAGCATGTAATATAAGTATATAATGTTCCAGTCCGAGGATTTACACAGTGGGTGTAGGCTTCATGCTATATGTAGTAAATGAGATTCCAAAAAGAGTCAGAATTTTGATGAACACACCAGATTTTCTGGTATTTCTCGTTTCCTCATGTTTACTTTAGTAAATAATGTTTCAAAACGGGGCTGATCAGACACGCTGCCTTGGCTGCAGATGAAGCCCTAGCTTGCCTCAGGTGGAGTCCAGAAGCTCTCTGACCAACTAGGCTCTCTCTGTCAGCCCACTGACACTTTCTACTGGGATTGGGTGAAAAACTTTATCATTCAGGCAACCCAGTCAGTTTCGTTTATGTTACTGCAGTCAGATTCATCCACTTCTGGATGTCGTGGGTTGATTTTTAACTGCGAAGGGTAAAGGGTCCCTCGGTGGAACAAGCTCACGTCAGATCGTTGGTCTCTTACCATGGTCTTGTGTCTCAAGGGCGGCCGACGCCAAAAGCGCCGCCAGCTGCAGCAAGAGCAGTCTGAGGATCATCTCGGCGGTCGACGCACGCCGCCGAACATGGCGATACGCGCCCAGGATGGGAACCGGGAGGAGCTGGGCCACAAGGACGGCGCCGAGAAGATGGCGTACGACGGGCCAGAGAACAACGAGCCCAAAATACAAAGGCAAGGTGGCTGCTGCCTGCTGCAGCAACTGCTGCTACTGATAGTTTTTGCTGCCAGCCGACTTGGCGTTGCCAGCTGCCCTCACAGAGCTCTTCCCAACAACAAAGGGCGGGGAAGGGTTCATGAACTAGCAGAAGACGACAATCAGGGTGTTGGCGAGGGCAGCGAGAGGATTCGTAATAGGGCCGTGGAGCCCCTTATCATTCGCCGAAGAAGCTTCTGCTGACCGGGAGGCCGGAGAGCAAGGGCCACCGGGTGCCAACCGGCGGCACTGGCAACGATAACAAGAAGAAAAGCCCGGAAAGTTTCCGCAGGATAAACTGTTCCGTCGGGCCCGGCCAGAGAAAAGAGAGAAGAAGAATGCGCTTCCTTTATACTCTCGCCCTTCGAATGTGGGACGCAAAGTCCACAGCTGAATCAGCTGCCACTGAGCCCCAATTGGTGACCAGCGTGACCAGTTTGCTGGTGACCAGCGAGATCAGTCTACATACGGTGTCCAGTGTACAGTGGCCCGAGTACAGTGCTTGGCACCATTTGGGGCTTAGTGGCAGCTGATTCAGCTGTGGACTTTGCGTCCTACGTTCGATCGGCGTAAGCACGGTCTTCTTCACTCTTTTCTCTGGTCCCGTCACGTAGAGACAACGGAGGTACCACAGTCATCTCTGTCGGCACGGGCCGAGCGAGAGCTCTCAGGGGGGTCACTTATTTCTCGTGTAGCGGATCTCGTTCTCACTGACGTTCTGATGCTGTTTATGCATGATTGTTTAATGGTGAAACTTAGCCTAATGTACCTTGCATTGATGTAAGCTAATGAAGTATCTTAGTCTCGTTTAACGACTTATCTTAACGAAAGTGAAACTAAAGCATCGTCGTATCATCGAGTCAGTCCTAACCTAGGTTAGGTGAGATTCTCATGCACAATTTTGTAGTAGCAAAACGTTTTGGAAGTCGTTCGTTGACGCTCTACCTCTAACGGTCTCGACTTACATTAGTGCGTCTGAGGCAACGCCACAAACAAGTGACCCCCCTGGGTTCTCTCGCCTATGTCGTGATGGGTCATACCGTTAAAAGGAGCAGTTCTCCAGCAGGCTGGCGACGGCCACTGCGACGTTCCCGCCCATGGTGCCATCTAACGTTCACCACAAGCAATACACCATAGTCTCGGCAAGAATCTGGGCGAGGGTCTGGTCGAGCTTTTCAGATTTTCAGCTTTTTTGTTAGCTCGGGTCTTGAAGGTTTGTTTTCCTCTTTTGGCAAGAAAAAGTTGCACTGTTATTGCCAAGTTGACACTCTGGTTCACCAATGAAACTACATTTTCCCTTCCCTTTGCTCTTGCCCAAGCTGCAAATGAGCATGATTTTCAGCTCCATTTAGAGCTTCATCCGCAGCTCTATTTCGAGCTTTCTTTCGATCCTCAATCGATAAACGGTTGTGATGGACGATTAGAGGTGGAACGAGCTCCAAAAAAGGTCAGGATTTGAGGTTATCGGGCTAACCTCGCTTCTATCCCCATTCTTCGTGCATGCGAGAGCCCCAGCAGAGCTTCTCGGGATGACACAAAAGCCCGTCGGGCTTCCTGTCTTCAGCACTGCTCCGTCTATAGCAACAGTATCCTTTGTTTTCTGCCATCTCTCGTCTACCGGGCTGCCGATGAGGGCGGTCGAGAATAGGAGAGTGAGGCCGTCGCCGAGGGCGAAGTCGAGGGGATCCGCCCCATCTGACTCTGACTCTCTTACGCAATTGTTGTTGCAAAGAAACCTGTCCTTGCACACGTTGACGCGCACTTGTAGTCCTAAGGTGCTAGTGTGTGTGTGTGCGGGGGAGGGGGTGCAGGGGTTCTGACGCCTGTCTTTGCAGCGTACAATCACTCAAGCTAGTGAGTGCATTACCCATACACTCACTATATCCGCAGAGGGGTTAGTTATTGTGACCAATCGCACCAGATTGGAACCAGGAGGACATCACTCAGAAGGTGGCATTGTCTATTAATGATCTCCTCCGAACTTCACACTTAATACTGAGTGATTGATGAGGTCTCTAAGACAGTCCAGATTGCTGGATTGTCCATAATTGCATAGCAGAGAAAGGTGAAATTTAAGATAAGATAGTGTTCCATTGCTTCCAGATCTACTTTTGAACGCTGTATACTTATGTATCCGTCTTGGACGAGTGTAATGATCTCGGACTCATCATCCAAATTGTCTGCATTGAGAGTGATCGATATAGTGCTACAAAGACACAGTGCAGCTTCTACTTCAGTGGGACATCAGACTCAAAACATATAGATTTGTCTTTTCGAGATGTGAACGCAATCCAGTCTCATTCTGCCATATGTAAGAAACTCCCTCTTTATACAGTGTGCTCGTCAAATGTTGTCTCAAATGCGTGAGAGTTAGGTGTGCGTGTGTCGTCCAGGACCCTATGAGGATTGTATCCTGGACCTCTGTCTTGTGATTTTTGTTTCAGGAAATATAAGCGAACGAGAATAGCTTTAATTACTTGCTGCCTGGGTGTCAGCAATGCAGGCTATCGTACTACGGTCCAGACAGATAGCTGAATATCTAGTGTTGATGCCCATCATATAGCAGATTAAAACGTATTGGTAGAAACTGCTCTGAGATGACTGACTCTTGGAGTTACACTATTTCTTGGCTGCTTGGCTGCTTGTATGCAGCCATGAGAAGTCCAGAACATACTGTACAGATAGCAATGATGCAAGTTTATTCAATGCGAAAAAAGAGCATTGATGCAGCATCAGGACGGAAGTGGCTAGTGAGATTATAACCTTCAGTAAAGATTGATGACTTGTCATCAATCTTTTGGTGGAGAGGGAAATCTTGGAAAAGAGGGATTTGTCCAATGGGCACTCAGGCTTGTATTCAGCAGTAGAAACGAGACCACTTCTGCTTCCCTGCGTCTCTTCAAGCGCCAAGGAACTGATTTTAAGTGACTTTTTAGCTTTTATTAATGATATTTCCCTAAAATAATGTCCCTTACCAGATGTGAAAACAGATTTGATAACAGCATTGATATCAGGAGGGGTTTGGTTTTCTTCCCATGGGTGTATGTGCTACATCAGTGGTCTGAGGTGAGTCTACAGCCATCGATGATGAATTGTTAATAACTCCCTTAAAATAGTAGGTTCTCCGAGCCACATACGTAAGCCACACAGATAAATATTTAAGAGCTGTGCATTCACCTGAGAGACCAATACAGGCAGGCAGCAATGGAGCGCCCTCCCAACGGAGTGGCGCTAGACAAGCAGGGGCTCCTTGGACAGGAGCGCACTCTTCCCAGAATGCCAATCAGCTCAAGAGGTGGCCTCTACCATGTACAGGCTGCAGTCTAGGGCAGTCTACACTTAGTACAATCTATG
>JAAUXU010107828.1_pt1 | contig 43420 bp, 39 predicted proteins | sample 7278151 | NCBI WGS metagenome assembly JAAUXU01 (sample SAMN14350113, study PRJNA611818) | marine sediment metagenome | isolation source: surface marine sediment (1.8m) | place: French Polynesia: Moorea | collected 2018-08
CGGGCTCAAGTTCAGTTCCAGTAACCTTTTCCATGTGCACGTTCATGTTCCTACCATCTAAGTTACCTTAAGATCATTTGTGTTCCAGAAGATGCCAATTATATCATATCTATAGTATTTGAGAACGAGTGTAGTTTTAAGACCGGCCACTTCTACTCGAGCTCCGCGGCACGTACCTCTAAGACTTGGTGTAAGCGTGCTTTGCTTGAGTATGAGCGCTTTGTCCTGGGTCGCTTACGCTGTATCTCTATCGTAAGGACAATGGCAACGTTTGAAATGTTTGCGACAACGAGTCAGCACAGCATGAATGAGATGGAGATTCTGTGCCTGGTGACGTTGCCCAAGTTGTATACCATGTACAATACAATGTCTGGTCACCAACTGATGCAAAATAGCATATCTTTTCTGCATAGGTGGTGGTTTGTCACAAATTTTTAATATTTTTGGATGGTGAGATAATGAAAACGCCTGAAATTTCTTATTAAAATATTTATTATTAATATTTAAGAAGGATATCATTCAAAAGAGATTTGTTTCACCTGATTCTGTGTAAAAAGCAAATAAACACTATTGGATCAAAATCTGTAGATAGCTCCTTTCCCATTGTAGTGTTTCATGTGATGGCAGATTCTTCAGGCAACAACTGACTTTATCCATGAGACATTTAGTAATTAAAGGAAACTTACTGGTTTTTTTTCATTATGAGAAAAGCAGCAACTTCAGTAACACATTGTCAGTGTCACAGCTTCTTCTGTAACTTCATGTCGAGGCAGCTGATGCCAGAATGCATAAGGCAGAGACTTAATATGTCTGGTTAACAGATCATCTGATGGATGAACCATAGTCATTTGTGCCTGTCTCTAAATAAACCGCAAGCCGCAGATGAGTCTGTTGCTAACTGTGATTTGCAGATAGTACTGAGATTCACACTTGCTGCTCTGCAGCCACGACTGTTCCAAGGGTAGAAACGTCATCTACAGATATTGGTCCAACAGTGAAGCTACAAACTGAGCTGTTGCCCAACCTATACAGCACTGCATCACCTGAGGCATCGATATGAAGATACAGTTAGCTAGAGATACATAAGTGCTTCTATGTACATTATATATAGGGTGGTTTTTTTTCCTAAGCAAAACTAGGTGTTCATGTAGCAGTAATTGTTGTGCGTAGTCTATGGAAGTATTGGAACCATTGAAGAACGTCTGCTCGTGCCTGCGACAGGTTCGTCTCCGCAGTTGACTCCATGGGTCAGCACCTCTTCGCCCCGTACAACGTGGCCAACGACGCCCCCGAGTGGTACAGCGAGATGCGCAACCGGTTGCTGGCGGACGGGTCCATAGACAACTCCACGTGCTGCTCGCCTCAACCCATCACCATTCATTATGTTACTTTGACACAAATGAGACTTTTGTCAGCTGGAAGAAACTGAGCACATGTGTATTTCGTATGAGTATTGGTACGTGTTCAAACACGGGCAGAAAACTTTGAAAACTATGATGCCAGGTGTAAATATCTTTTTAAAGACGCTGCTTCTCTTAAATTCCCCAGGCCAACTTGATGCCAAAATTTGCAGGCAGTGGAAGGGGACTGCCAAATTTGGCACATCATCACTAAACAAAAGCTTGGCCAGCATCCTCTAAAAATGGTCAGATTAGTCTCCTTATTAAAATGCCGCTTGCGCATATTGTTTATAGCAGCATTAATTTCTGCTCAATAATTAGTAGTTGTTTGGCAGTCTGAAATTAAGTGTCTGGTCGTGTCCAGACACGTCAAGGAGATTTCCATGTAATACAACCCTCGTGGTTAACTAGTCCGGGTACCTTCAATGGATAATGACGCGTAATTATGTATCATTAGGCAGCGCAGCACAGATTACCCAGGCAATGACGCAGAGCAATATAAGTCAGAATGTTGAGTGATCGAATTATTGGTTCCACTGGCATTGTGACAAACTCTGCACTTTTTGGCAACACATTGCAAAGAAATCTGCTGAAACTCTCCCAGTTTCCATGTCCCAGTGTGTCAAGGTCTTCGAGTCCGTCTTCTTGTCCACCTCAGGTCAGGGAGACACAAACAGAAGTTTAGCCTCCACTTCAGGGAAACTTCAAGTGTTTGTGGATGAAAATTGAAAAATTGCTCCAAAACGAGCAAGAGCGATCGTTTTGCATGAATGCTTCTGGCCACTGACTCTCATGGCCGTGACGATCAAACGCGTCTGGACGTACGAGGTCGTGTGAGCCGCGAACAACGCGAGCGTGGCAGACGACGAGAGTGTGGAAGACACCACGGACAGCAACGTCGTGAACAACGACAAAGATTCCTCCCCCCCCTCGATGAAAAGTGAGAAAGGTTGACCGAAACTTTTGACCACTTTAGCCAGGCAGATCTGTGACTTTTCTCTCGGTCTCTCTCGCTGCCCAAATGTTCGCCCGCTTTTGCCCCATTATTTTTGGGCACACTCAAGCCGGGAGGGAGGGAAAGTCGAGTGAAGTGAGCCAAAAGGAGTAGGCAAACTTGGGCTACGCATGCAAGTTTTCTCCTCTTCCGAGTGCTTGAACGAGCAGGCAAAGACCACTCTGACGTCTGGAGGGGCAACATCGAGGAGGCCCCGACACCCCAGGTAACACGTGTGCGTAGTTTCCGAGCTGTCCACCAGCTGCAACGAGATGAACTCCCGCACTTTCATCTCCGAGCTCCTAAGTAAGTCGTCTTTCCATCATTCCATTTTTTTCCGTCAGTCCTGGCACAGCTAAAGTCGCAGTTGCACTTGAAGTTTGCTGCTGACATTTCCCGCACAACAGCGCACGCAAGGTTAAAAGTCTGTGCGTGCGCGCGCGCATCAACCTGAACAGGTGCCAAAATATGAGTACTGAAGGGAGTGTGAGTGCGCGCGCGTCAGCAGCCTTTGCGCGCCAGCACGTTACATAACGTATGTACTCCTTCTATATATACGACATATATATATATACACACACACACACAGTATACGTACTGTACGTGTACACGAACAGTACGCGCGTGCGCTTTTGTAGGTGTTGGTAGCCACGTGCGCGCGCTCAGCGCACGTGTGTGTGTGTGTGTGTGAGCGAGAGAGAAGCAAGAGTTCATGCATTGTGCGTGCGTGCGTGGGTGCGTGCGTACACGCGTTTGTAACGTCAAGGCTGGAAAGTTTCCCCCTCCCTATAGGACAATCCCTTCCAACTCTCTCAGTTGTCTTTTTTGCCTGCACATTTTAGACAGTCAAGTCTGCAAAATACACTCAAAAGTGCACAAGTTCATTTCCTCCAACAAGAACAACAACAAAGATCTGCGCACGTGCTTCGAGACATTTGGGAAGAGCCCAGGTGTGCCTGCAGACTAAATTTGGACAAGGTGTGTGTAGTAACCCTTTTTTTCACTGGGAGGGGGGGGGCGTTTTCGTTTTCCCTCCCCCTTATCATTAACAGAAGAAGTTTGGGTGTCAATTAGCCAGTCAACTTTGGGCACAAACTGCTCGAACTTCCAGTCAGAAGCTGACACACACACAGCCAGCCCAGATTATTAATTCTGAACTTTTTCCGCACTGAACCTTAAAGAAATGGCAAAAATCATGTAAAGTCTATTCGCACACGCACAAATAAGCAGGCATGCGCCAGCTGAGGTGTCTGAATCGCCGTGAGTCAAAGGCTGAGCAAAAGCTGAATGAAGCACCAACAGAGAGTCACGCTAAATTGCGTTGGATCACTTGAGGACAGTCATAAGCCGTGAAGCAATTTCATAAGTGACAGCTCCTTTTTTGTTGTTACATATTCGTTTCATATGCGTCATCATGAGGATGTGCGCAACAGCTTTTAAAGAGCCTTCAAATGTCCGCCGAGAAGCTTTCGTTTGACTCGATTGAGTGGAAAGAAAGTTTCGATGATGAAAGTTGCTGTCAGTCTCAGGATGAGCAGGTAAAAAAAGGCCACAGCTGAGAGAGAGGTCGGAAAAGCAGCCTTCATTGCAAAAGACCTTCAGCAGACGTTATCTGCACGCACACCTTAAATGCCTCTCTTAGACTCTCTTGCACGCTCTTCTTATTTTTTCCCCCCTGCTCCCTCTTCCCATACTTCCTCCATCCATTTGCCTCCTCCTCCCCGTCTTACCTCACGAGCGCGCGCATGCACAACACTGTAGGGATGTAGTCAGAAACCATCGACTCAGCTCGAGTCTTTTCTGAACTGGCCTCTTTGCAGGATGCTTTGCAGGATGCTTTGCAGGATGCTTTTCCTCACTTACAAGTGTCCATTGTGTTGGGCATGTACGAACACCGCAGGTTTTGCGGTTAATGCCTCAAGGTCGACGATTCAGTCTCAGATTTATTTGCTCACTGCCTGACGTAAAACTTTCAAATCAGGGCAAAAATGTCTTTTGCACTGCCTCAGTTCAGTATGGGTTGTCTCACCAACCCAACGAAGCTGATGTCTCAACTTATCCAGTCATTGAATGATGTGGGAGCTTGAAAATGTGTGATGAATTCATCACAAATCTTTGCAAAAGTATCTTACTTAAGTAACTTGGTGATGTTCAAACTCGTGCTTAACAGATGAGTGGGGACAAACATATATATATATATATATATATCATATTGGGCACCTTTCATATAAGATGTACCTTATAACAGGCACCTTTCATATACGATGTACATTATAACAGGCCCCTTTCATATACGATGTACGTTATAACAGGCACCTTTCATATAAGATGTACATTATACCAGGCACCTTTCATGCAGCCTGAGTCATTTAAAGTGACTTTTTTTCCATGATAACACCTCGCTGAGTTTTTAAGTATCAGATCTCAGATTAGAGCTGCCATCGTGCTGGGAGGGCACAGTCAGCTCAGGCTGGCTCCCCCTCGAGTCGTAGGTGGGGCCCCTCTGGGCCAGGAACATGAACCTGTGCACCGCAGTTCGCCAGACGTCGCTCCACCTATGCTCTGTTGTCAAGAATGATGGCGGCAGCACTGAAACACATCTATGATGAAGAGGCTTCTTTATATCGTCAAGAAATCGAAGTTTCACTCGCACTTCAAGTGACTCGGGCTGTAGACTAAAACATGTCATGTGCTGCTGTGCACGTTTTGTACGCGTGCAGTGAAGGACAGTTTGCCAGACAAGGACAATTCTGACTTAAACATTGCTTATCCCATGTGGAGTCAAAACTTGTGCAAGTCAAATTCTATCTGTTGCTGTCGTGTTGCTCAAGACTCATTTTAGCCCGCTCTGACTCGAGCCGTTGTCCACCCCTAGTGTCTCCTATGGCATTGTCGTCCCGCCGCGGCGAGGGCGGCCGTCACCACATCAGTCCACTCGGGTTGGCCTACGCGGGAGCAATGGCGGAGGCCAAGGGAATCGCCAGACTCGTGCAGAAGCAGGCGGGCAGGGCCAAGGAGAAGGTAGGCGAGGAGACGTTTTGTTTTTCTTCTTGAAAACCCCCTCAAAAAAAGGAAAAAAAGGGAAAATTTTCTTCGAATAAACTGTGGATGTTTCTGCAGCTGATGACGATCATGGTTTGCTTTGGCCTGAACACACTCCCCCCCTGACAGCTGCCCCGCCCTGGCCTGGTGCGCGTGCATGCGTGCGCCACCTGTGCACACACGCACAACGCGCTCGCCTACGCGGATTTTAGAAGTTTGGGCAGATCTCAAGGGCCTTGGGTTGGGAGCGGAAAATAGGCAGGATGATGTCATACTTTTTGGGCCATCGAGTCGAGAGGGAACTTAGAGAAAGTATATTTGTTTTGTTCGAGTGAGTGAGTAAAAGAATACTCGGAGATGCTGTCGCAGAAGAACCAGTCCTTCTACATGCCCACGTTGGCTGTCTTGTCCTCCGCGGCAGACGCCCACACCTGTCTTCTCGCCGCGTGTCTTTTCTTAGTATATAATACCTCTGGTATAATATTGGTGATTGCACATCTCACAATAACATGAACCCCCCAAAAATATATGTGTAAAACCCGAATCACCCATTTTGAAATAAACAATTAAGTGACAAACGTGCAAAAAGAAGTAAAAATCAAGATTAATGCGTAAAGTTTTGGAGAGATTTGGAAATGTTCTGGTGTGGAAATGCAACATTTGCGACATTACAGCATAGAGATGCATAAATGTGCAGGTGTCATCGACAGGGTGTTGAGAAAGTCATGTCGTGAAGATCACTAAGCACAACGTCGATGACATTTTCAAGCAATGGCACTCCGTCGTTGACAAGGTTTTGTAGCACGACATTTGGACACCCCGTATGCCTTATTTCACGAAACATGTGTGTGACGCACTCTTGTTAACCACCCTATGTGAGTGCGCGCGCCCCTGTGAGTAAGGATGGTGTGGAGGAGCAGCAGCAGCTGCGTTCACAAATGCTTGTACGTGACCTCCTACGAACGGGGCATGGATACCGTCAACGACGTCGTCAAAGCCAACTACTCCTTGATCCCCTTGGCCAAGGTGGCCTTGGTCCTCTTTTCCCTGGGCTAACGTTAATCAGTGACCCTTCCGGAAGGAAGATAATTCTGCGTAATATTACTGTTTGGAACTTGGACGGTTTGACGTATTTCTTTAAAAAAGAATTACAGTTCTATAGTGTCTCGATGTACAGATAGAAAGTGCGAAGATATGTTATTAGGCTTAAAGTCTGGCCTTCTCTCTCTGCTGAGACACAGACATATGCAGTACATTTTTGACAAGACAAGAGAGTCCATTGATCATTTTTAACTAGACGTTAGTTTTGGCTCAAACTTTACTCTTTGCCAGCGAGTGGATGTTTTGGTGAATCACACAAATTTAAAACTGACGTAAAATATGATACAAGAAATGTTGTTTCTTCATAAATTCATCACGCGGAGTGGCGCATTGTAGTGGATCCACCATGGCAACTCTGCTCTCATATGATTTGCTTGGCAGTGAATCCGCATTCTGATCTGAGAGCTTGCCCACGAAGAGAAAGCTTTTGTTAAGCACCAATCAACGGCAAAACTGGTGGCAGCCCCTGAAGTCAACAAGAAACATCATCAAATCTGGGAGACAAAAAAAACTTGAGGAGTTTCACCTATGGGGGGGGGGGGGGAGGGAAGCAGATTTCCCATATCTCGCTATTTGTCACATTTTTTTTAATTTCTTTAATGGCGGCTTCCTCAAGTCACTCTTGGCTTTGTGCCATCCACTACTTTCTGGGATAAGGACACGCTCGGGAGTGAGCGCGTGCGTGCGTGCGTGTGTGCGAGATAGAAGAACAGAGGATGGAATCTGCCTTTCATTGAAGAGCGTTCGGACACTCATGAGTTTCCACCTTAAGTATTAGAGCAGGAAACTTTTTTACCGCTTGACCCTAGAAAAGCATCATGACAGATATCACGAAACGTTGGCGAAGAAGCTGGCAAATTTGTACGGTCATTTGCGTTAGAATCTGAGCATATTTCTATTTAGATTGACAACAGGATCATAGGTATTGCAAAAACTGAGAAAATCTATGAAGAAGCATGTGCAGGTCCTTGCAGCGTTTAGGTGTGAGTGCGTGTGGAACATATATTCTTTAGTTTGTTTGTGAGCATGTGTGCTGATATCATACACTATGGCCCATGGGTATGCAAAACACACACGATGGTGCAGTCTTTATTTGTGTTTTGAAACATACCAAGTCTGCGTGTGTGAAGCTTATACTTATCGGTTGATATAGCATCAATTGATGTAGAAAACCGCTTACTGTAGCAGAAATGTCTGGTCCTTTTTGCTCCATTAAATTTGTGAAAAAATGTAGCAAGTCGCAACTTTTTGTAGCAGCTTTGAAATTGCCGCTGGTCTCATATTTGAAATTCTTTGATATTTGACCGATTCGGGACAGTCTATATGTATATACATACATACGCGTCACTTGCACTTAAAGTTTCAGCGCAATCCGAGACACTTTAATAATATAACATTTTTGGAAGTGTGTATTCAAGCTGTCGTATGCACGGTGCTACTCTACTAAAATTTCAAGTTGGTTTTTTTTTGGGGGGGGGGGCGTCAGACAGACAATCATTTAGGAAAAAAAACACTTGTAATGAAACTTTAAACATGTTTTGACCTGTTGCCACTTCTTAAGCCTGAAGAAAAAACTTGAAAGGCCTTAATGTATATGTCTGTCAGGTCACGGACCTGCAACAATCATGACCAAACTTGGTCAGCAGACGCTTCATATCACATGCTCGGAAGCGGTCGCATCGCGCCTTAGGTCTGAGGCCGTTTTGAGGCCGAAATCGAGGTCCAACATTCCATTTACCTCATGCACTATCAGTATGTATCTGTAGCAAGACAGGGAGAGAGAAGAAGTCAGTAGGAGCGAGCAAGGAAAACCATTCAAGCCAAACTGAGGCTCGACTTGTAGACTGATGGCCCGGTGCTATCACTAAGCTGGGCAAAAGAGAGAGAGAGAATGGTGTCCGGATCAAAAGTAAAAGCAAAATGGATCTGATCCGGGTGCCGATGGAAGACACGGGGAACATGGTGAGTGTGACGTGCGAGATCAGCTACGAGTTGAGCGCCAAGCGACTGTGAAGCAGTCCAGAAGCGGGCTGACACCCAGCAAGGGTCGAGTCCAGTGTTGGGCGGGATTGCGGCGAGTCTTATAATAACCGGGGCCACGCCGGGAACCTCTGCCAGTCCTTTATAGGAAGCTTAGGACATTGAGTTGAGTCCAAATATCCTGGCTCGAGAATGGTCCAGGGCTGATGAAATGCCACAAAAATGACCTTGCATCTGCTGTCTCATGCCTCCCCCACCTCTCCTACGCCCTTGTCACCGCCTCAGCTGTCCCTGACCATTCAAGGCCCATCGGAGGCCTGCTAGTTGCCTGGGTAGGCCTCGGAAACCATTCTTACAGTCATTATAGTGCATGGTTGATGTTAACAAAAACTGCCTGACCCCGTGGTAAAAGTGGTTCATACGTGTGAAAGACATAGCTATATAACCGTTGTCGATGGGTGCATAAACCATTGGTTTCATTGCTACAGTCTTTTTCTCGGTGTGTGTGCAACATGTCCTATATAGTTGGTCTCTAATCTCCATGCAGGCTCCGTCAGTCAAATCTCACAGCTAGAACTGTAATTACAGTTCGTGGGCACAACATGTGTGCTACATGTTATGCCTAACCTAACCTGCATGTACTATTGTAGTCGTTAAGTCAGCACCGCTCTCAACTACTCCTGGAGAAGTGGCCGTAGTCGGAGACCCAAAAGGTGGCCACGTTGATTAACAAACATTTTTATAAATGAATCTTATATGACTGTTCTCCATGCACTCGTATTGGTTCTTGAAGGGTTTTCCCCGGTGACAATTCAGCTGACCGACCCTGCATGTGTGAACCGTCCGTGTGTGAAGCATTGTGCATAGTCGACGTGGACGCACAATGCATAGCCCATAGGTGTGTGACAATAGAGACATTGTGCACAGTATACGTTCGTTGCACAACGAATGCCCAAAGTTAACGTTTCATAGGTTAGAACTGTCTCATGGGAGAGCTGGCGCGTGCGCGCACGCAGGGGAAGGCAGGCCAGAGGCCACATTTACCCGGGTCAGAAAAATCTCCTCTGTCCTCCTACTTAATTCTCCGCAGCAATTTCTGTTCTCGCTTTCCAAGCTGCTCCTACCCAAACAAAAAGTGGGTCAAGCCTGGCAAAGGCACAAAATGGGGAATGCAACAAAGTCGAGCCCAGATGCAGAAGTCATCGATTGCAGTCAATGCCAGTGGCGAGAAAGACTTCAATAGTCCTCCTGGACTTGATTGATGTCAGCCCATGACACCTTTTTTGGTCAGGACGTTGTTCACAACAACGTTGAACAACGTCTGCCAGTTCGAGTGAGGAGGACAGAAGGGCAGGAAGAAGAATCAGGGAATTCTGCCTCATTTCTGTGCAGGATTTCTCACACAGGCATCTTCCTACAAAGTGGATGTGCGAAGCGCAGCCGACTTCTTGGGGGCCTCATATTTTGACTTTTTTGCCACTTGTGGCGTCGTCAAAGAGAATGAGGCCTCCCTGATCAGGCCTGCGAAGGCCTTCGCAAAGGCAACAAAAACAATCTTGGCGCCCACGCAAAAAAAATGATGTTTTGGTAGGTGGAATTCGTTCACCTCTCCTGCTTTTCTGTGTGTGAATAGAGCAAAACCTGAATGCCAGACGGAGTCTCCATCAATGTTCAAGCCGCCACAGGGTGCTGCAGATGAACCTGCGACATTTGCACAGAATGGACTTGGGGAAGGACTTAAGCAGCATTGTTTATCAATCCACGTCGTAGGAACTTGTGTGCACAGCCTGGATTCCGGTTTGAATTCATTCGTGTGGGACAATAAACGAATTTCAAGAAGGTCACGAAGTGTACCACGTTGTCAAAAAGGTCACTTCCAAGTGTCGTGGGCAACACTTCCGGATTTATCTGCAACACCCTGTTTCCATATTGAGATATTAAGTACATGGATTTGCGAGCAAAAAGTTTCCTCCAAATGTGATACAACTTAATGTATGACCTATAAATGATGGAGGGGGAAGGAAATGCGATGCTATCAGGTCAAAAAGACACGAAGCTTCGTTTGTTAACTGTGCAAAAAAGCCAGCAACTTTGCCACTCGCTGCTGCCCAGGATTGTGTATTAATGCAGTGACGCAGCCTTCACAAAAACGCACACATGTTTCTTGTGATGTGCGCATGCTGCACGTCGGTAGGAAGCTTCTTCAAGTTGCCAGTCTGCTTTGTCCACCCCGTGGGTACAGTAGCGAGTGTCGTCCAGGACACGTGGAAGGCCTAGAGGTTTTTCTCTGACTCATACGGTAACGGCTTGAGCAACACGCACTCCCACACAGCTTGTTGCACCCTCTCAGGATCGACCTTCACCTCGTTGAAGGCTTCAGAGTTAATACGTCCCTTGCTCGATCTCTTGAGCAATGTGTATGTTGTTTCAATTAACACTCATAATCGCAACAACACTAGAAGGGTGTCCAGGGGGGTGCCGATCGAAAATAGGTAAACAGGGTGGCCAATAAGATGTGCTACATGTTGGATTGGTTTCACTTGACAATATCTGTTAACAAAATCCTCAACATCGACATTATGTATAGCAAAAAAACGTGCATGAATCATCAAATATGCGACATATGCCAACGCACCCCGAATCAGAGCCTTCAAGGCTTAACTCACCCATTTAGATTCATTCCTGAAAATGGTGCTTTTTTGCTGTATGAGCCCTAATACCTTCACTGTACAGGCCTTCCTAAAGAAGCTTATCAACTCTCTCCCATCAAGAAGACCCTCTTCTCTCTCTCCGCTTGTGCGTGCATATGTGTGTATACGTGTGTGTCAGTCTATGTGTGTGTGTGTGTCGCTCAATGTGTCTGTAGCTCTGTGTGCGTGCGTCTCTCTATCTGTGCCGTGCTGTGTGTGTGTGTGTGTCTGCGTATGATGCGTACGTGTTATGCGGAGTCACTGCTGCGACAACCTATTCTACTTTTTCCCCAAAAAGAAGTCTTGTGAGTCAGGTAGTTCGAGCAGCATTAATACAGCATCACTGGGGAGATCAGTTTCATAAAGCACTCCTAGGCGGCGACTTCACAAGACTTTATAGGGGTTTTTTTCATCGTACTTAAAATCATTGAGTGCAAATGTTTCGTGAAATTGGACAGGTTGTCTCAGCAAAGTTGCCACGTGCTACCATCTTCTCAAGGTAAACTTTTGTCAATTTGGTATCAAGTTGAAGATTCAAATGTGGCAACTCTTAATGAAATGCAAGCCTGAAGTTGGCAACCCAGACACCCCAGGGGGGAGGAATGACATGAAGATGTGGAACTTGCCCAAGTTTTGCACGATAGACGTTACAATGTTGTGTCACACACAAAATGATACGAATAACTGCTATCTACTTTGGCCATGATTTGTAGTGTTTGCCAACTAACAGTGCACTACTGCACTACTTCAGACATTCATGAGAAACACCTAGCCTAACAGTTCTTCAAAAAGCTAACACAAATTTTCATTCTTTTTACATGATGCTGCATAAACCTAAGGAACCCCAGAACTATTTCATAACGTGTGCAGCAATTACCTAAGTCATTGCCAAAAATATGACCTATTTTTGCCACGATTTTGAACGTTCTACGTCATGTGATGAGAAGATGAACCTTGAAAACTGAGCTGAAGCCGAACCTGGACAGTGTTGCCCTGCACAAGGCGTTAATGCCGTATGAAAAATATGTGTTAGTCATGAAGTTTAGTGTTTTGTCACGAATGTTCAATGCCCCACCTCAAGATTGACCCTAATAAACTTAAGCAAGTGGAGCAGCACTGCACTGCACTGCACTGCACTGGTTCAGCTAATGACACACAATAAACAGGGTTTCGGTCTCGACTTGCAGTGCTTCCCCACCCAGCTTCTTCTGTACCCCAGGCAGTAGCTTAAAGCGCCCGAAACGCCCGATTTGCAAGCCAACTGAGACAACCTGTACGCGGAGATCTCGTTTTCCCATCCGCCTTTGTTGGAGCTGCAGCAGCAGCTTGATGATCCATATCCAATTTCTGCCTCTCGCACTCTTGTATCACGCACCTGGAGTCAATTTACTAATTCCGGAAGTTGCATCCATGGGTTCGAGGCTGAAAACCCATTCCTATCTCGGGCGGGAAGATTTTTTCACATTGCTGTTTGTATTTTTGGGCATGCCCAAAGTGAAAAATCTGCCAGAAACAACACGTCTTCATTACTTCTTCTTCTTGCCCTAATACTTCGAGCGTTCAGTTTGCAAGAAAGGCATTACTTAGAATAAGTGAGGTGGAAAACAAAAATTTCAGCTGGAAATATGGGATTGAGGCCAACATTTTCGCCGCGAATGAAAGTGCAAGAAAAGAAGCTTTCCTACGGCTTCGGGGGAGATGCAGAAGCCTCAAAAGTAACGACTGCCTCGGATCTGAGCTACAAGAAGAGCTTACAAGAGTCAGGAAAGTCAGAAATGCTGATTTCTTTTTGCTAGACGACCAAACAAACAAAGTAACGGAGAACTACAAGTATTTTTTTCCGAGAAGAAAGTTTGTGTAATTTAGTAAGTCGAGAAAAGGTCCTCACAATCTTCTGTCTGTTCTAAGCTTTGAAAAAGTCCTTGGAAATTGGGTTAGTCTTTATTGGCACCTGGTGTCATCCTGTCTCCCCAAGGCAGGATTTCCAGCAGAGAATTGCCGCTGTGACGCAAGGAGGCGGGGTTTTTCTTGCATTATGATGGAAAATTGTTGAGACAAAGCTCGTGGCTGCTTCTGGACTTGTGTCCAGGCAGCTGAGAGAGGCTTTAATCCTGTCTGAGGACAAAGGACGTCCCTCAAAGGCCTGCGGCTTCGTGGGTGGAATTTTAGGCCAACGTTCTGGACAGTTGAGCTCGTATGTCTGTGCACCAATGTTCAATGCCTGAGAGCAATGACGGGGTTGGCCTCAGAGCCTCAGAGCTTGTATCGTAAGAAAACATGTGATGCAGCAGGCACTGAGACTCTGAGGCCGAGCCGTCGAGGCTGTTCAGAGATCAGTCTTCTTCCAAGTAAAGGGTCGGGAAATCGGGCCGGCCCGAACATGTTTTCATTGAGGCTGACGAGCCGATTGGACTGCTGAGTTGCTGAGTCGAGAGAGCTCGGGCTGGCTTGCGAGCTCTTGCCAGCTTCATTGAAAATGCCCAGTACGATCAAAAATTCCAATTCCCCTATCAATGGAAGTGATTGATGTATGGAGGAATTACTGTTACCTGTTTTTCTTACTTACATGATAGCTTAATCTGTCTTCAGCAATGCATATTATTCCTACACATGTAGCACATATTTTTTCTACAAAAGGAAGCTCTTTGAAAAGCTCGGAACATCTTTCAGTGCAAATTTGAATGCAGACAAATTAACATATGAGCATTCTCTTCTCCAAGTCGATTGGGCAGAGTTGGCCACACTGGCTAAGAGTGGCTTCAAAACCTCATAGTAGCTTGCAGACAGTCGCAATGTGATAGTTTCAAACGCTTGCAAGCCAAAGATGCGAGCTAGTCGAGCCTGGCGAAAAGACATTCGAGCCTGCGGACCTGCGGGTTCGAGCCCGGCTCGCTTGCATCCCCAGCTGCCCCTGTGATTGGAGTGCCGAGGCCGAGAGAGCAGAGAATTCCTTTGACCCCTCCTCATTGCATTGGTATTTTGTAAAGTCATGAGTGGCTCCACTGCCCAAATCTTTCTCTCGGTCTTTGAAGGAGAAGAATCTGGTAACACTAGCATCATTTTTTACAGCTGTCGTCTCGTCCGCTTTTTGGGGGGCAATTTCTTCAAGTTTCAGTCTTTTTCTGGAGGAATCTCTTCTTGAACAAGGCCAAGTCTGTTCTTTGGTGCCAAGTTGCCCTTGCTCTGGACGCTCAGCATGTCCAGCGCCTGTCCATGGTTGCTGAAGATGTTCAAGCTCGCGCCAACTAAGCATACCTATACTAGTATGCATGTTCCTACGGAAGTCGTAATTGCAATACCCTCTCAGAATTATTGTACAGAGGGACTGATTTCTGCGTATTTCTGCATCATCAATAGAACTTGAATGGGTTCATAGACACACGCATGTGAGACAAGTTAAATGTTGATCTGATGACTAAAGCACATGTGAACATGTATCAATTTTCTCCTTCTTCCGTACATGTTGCTGATGACCACTGCCAAGCACTTCTGGAATGAAAATTGTGCCACGTATGTTCTGCAAATGTACGCTGGAACGGATTAAACATGCAGAAGTCCTTGCAGAACAACTCTTGAAACACATCCTGAGCAAGAAGGTAACAAAATAAGCTGGCCACCGCGTATTACCTGTAATATTGCTGAAGGGTCAAGACAGCAAATCTTACAAGTTACTGAACTTTAGAGGGGCTACATGGGAAAAGTGAACATTGCAAGAGGACTACAATATTTTGCTTTTTGCTACCCTAAAAATTGCGTAAATTGCAAAGGAGAGCATGCAAACTGCAGCATGAGTGAAATTCAAATATGAGAGCCAAATCCTTCTCTACTGGTACCACATCGCATTTTTCACACATCAACGAGTGCTATTGAGGTCCCGCAACCACTGTGTCTCCCTCCACAGCTAAAATCAGAAGGTGACACCACCAAGACGAGCAAGATCCTGAACCGTGATGCTCTGGAGATACCCAGAGCATTCTTTTCTAAGGCCGGTAGCACCGTGACCCCGGGCTTGACTAACGTCCGCCGCCACCTGATCATGTTCATGCTCCACTCGGTGCGACCCGTAAGACATTGAGATGGACGTCAAGACAAGATGGAAGTAACATATAGGATTTCAACTACATCCTAAAGCTTGCCCCTTGGCCCTGAGGCGCATGTAAGAAAGACTGGATCGTGTGCGTCGGAAGCTAAATTCCGGTCGCACGACACACGTCTCATTGTCGCCCAACCTCTCTGATCATGCCTAATAGGCAGGCCAGCACTGCACCTGTACAGTGTGCACTCCTTTTTGCCCAATATTCGTACCGCAGAGCGAGGATGTTGCACTGTGACACTCAACATTGAGTGCAGCGACTGTCTGCTGCACAGGGAGACCAGGCACGTCTTGCCCTGTCACTTCTGGGTCACGTCCGTGCGTGTGCTGCTAGTCGAGGTGCCCACGACGAGGGAGGCCCTGCAGAGGCCTTCGGATTCATGTACTGCATTAAGATTCCATCTTTGCTGGTGACTCTTTGACCCACTCGAGGCTGGAGCAGCCAAGACTGGGCATGTGACGATGCAAAATTTTCATATAAAAACAATGCCAATGCTTGGGCAGAGAAGACTCAGTCTTGATTCAAGATTTTCCCAACTTGTCCGGTTCTCTCACTCAGGGGGTGGGGTTCTCCTTCTAAGGGGTAACTTATTTTTTGCCCAACAACTGCTGTCTCCCTTGACTGACCAGAGACCAGTTTTTCCAGTCACCAGAATGCCGAGGCTCCTTCACACTATTGACATTCCCTAGCAAAAGGTACAGAAGATGTTGGCAAACAATTTCATTTTCTTCCTCCTTGAATGTTCACACTGCCCCTCACCCATAAGGCAGTCAGGTCACGGAAGGTCTGCTTAGGTTACCCTAGCATGAATATTTCACCCAAGGTCTGCACCTTTGGCCGCTGCCGTGTGCAGGATGTGAAAAAAAATTAGATAATCAATCGGACTCGTCAAATATGCACGAAAAATGTTTACAGTAAGACGAAAACAAAGCAACTGAGTTCATTTTCATCTGGCACGACAAATCTCGACTTCAAATCCAATGCCACTTTGAACAAAAATTTAATACTGGGATTTGTCCTTGGGTGATTCATTCAACTCTTGCACTGGATTGTTTGACAGAATTTTTGTCGTCTGCATCACACCGTTGTGGCCTTGAAAGGTCAGATCTGATCTCGTCAGTGTGCGTGCATTGGTCATGGTTATTTCTCATAACGCAGCCTCAGTTTCGGCCTCCACACAACTTCTCTTCAAAGCTTCGAACCGATGTTTTACTACCTTTGTCTCCTGAATGACCCGAACAACTCTGACGGCTCATAGGAGCAATGTGAAGACAACACACGCAGGAAATTGCTCGCCTCCGCTCAGCTCCATTGTCGTACACCTGAGCACGTGCGCACAAGCACACCCATATGCTCGCACAAGCACAGCCATGCACACACGCATGCACACGCATACACACGCAGATGCTCACTCCTTCTCACACACACAGCTGGAGGTCAAGTTTGGGCAATGCGTGCTGGAGACTGAGAGAAAACTTTCTCTCTCACCACCATATCTTAATCTGATCCGATGCTTTTGTCTTCCTGTTAGCAGAAAGTGATTTTGGCCTCCTCCCCGTCCATGTTATTTGTGTAGCTTTAAGGGAAGGGAAAAAGGATCGCTAATGCATTGGTGTGCTCTGATTCTCTCTCTCTTCCCTCCGTGTCAAATCCCTTGGCGTGCGTGTACACTGACAGGTGTGCAATGCAGTGCGGTGCAGCGCAGCGCGTGCGACAGAATAGCACGCAAAATCTGAGTAGTGATGAGTTGGATGAGCCAAGCTGAGCCCAGCCGAAGATGGGTTGGGTTAGCCTAACCTACCCTAATCCAACCTAACTTCACCCATCTCAGGGGTCCGGCTCGGCTTGCCTGGCCCAGCTCATCACTACCCTAGGGAAGCGCGTGCGGCGAAGCGCAGCGCGGCGCAGCGCGGCGCACCGCACTGTGTGCGTACACGACCATTTTTTTGCCAGCCGTACGCGCGTAGCCCAGTACGCACTCGCGTGCGCCGGCTCACACGCGTGGGAGTCTTGTGGAAGCCCCCGCATGAGTCAGTTAGCCAAAGGTCGTGCCAGTGTGAGCAGTTGTTTTCGCCTTCATCGTATTCGCTCTCACTTTTCTTCCTGGTGACGACGACGAAATAGAGAGAGAAGTCGTGACTGTTACATCGATGTACAGTAGGAGAAAAGCTGGCCAAGGTGGTGGCATCGATTCATGAGTCGATTCAGTTCGGGCACTGAAGAATCGTGAAAACAAGGATCAAACAATGAGGGCCAAAAAGGGTCAGCAACACCTGGAGAGGTTCTACGTCAAGGTGCAGTGCGGGGAGAAAGGAACCTGGGACATGTTCGTTTACTAATTCTCTCCTACGAAGTTGTGGACGCAAAATTGAGTGATTAAGTTACTCTCACGTTCAGTCGCTATCTATGTATGTCTTGATTGAGCAACCATATCTTAGATTGCCCCGTTACGCGGCATGGGTACTTTCCATAATACATTACCGTCATGTTTCTTGCAATTCCATCACAATGTTTTGAGGAGTCCTGTGCAATCGTACCGTTATCGATTGCACTTTTTGACGGTATTGTGTAGAGGTTTGAGGAACATTGCACATGACATCAGAACTGTTTTCCCTCCCAGCTTAACTGAGTGATGACTCTGCAGAAGTTAGAAAAAAGACAACTTTTGTCAGAGACAGCTTATTGCACCGCACTGACCTCACTGAATAGACCCAAGTGAACTGAGTTGTTGCGGCATCAAAGGTCGGTGACGAAATTGCATCTCTCTGACCTCTACTTAAGGAGTAACTGATGATACATTACTGTTGTCTGGCCTAAAATGGTTAGTGGTGAAACCTGTCATGCCTTACACTTTTAGGTGTAGTCGACGCACGTGTCCTTGTTTGTTTGAAATCCTAAATCTGACTCAGTTATTCTTATATTATAAATCTGATTTAGTAATTCTCATATCATAAGTCTGACTCAGTCATTCTTATATTATAAATCTGACTTCGTCATTCTCATGAGCTAGACGTATAATTCTACCAAGAAGGTGCAGTTTTCGACATGTGGCAGTAATGCAGCCATGCATTTAGATTGCCTTTAATCATTGTCCGTCTCTGTTCGCAAATGACCAGAGCTTTGTAATTAATCAGTTAATGAATTGAGTGAGATCTCTGATTTGCAGTAAGAAACTTGACTTAATTATGTCATCAAATTTTGCTCCCTCCATAAGGTGGTTTAAGGAGATCTGTAACTCGTTTTCAAGGTGGAGCTGCGAATTTCGTTGGTGCACCCTACACATAAATAGAGAGACTCTGACTGACCTCCTCCTGACTTCTTTAGATCCTGCAGAACCTGGGCAAGGCTGATAAAACCACCGACGACATCTTCCAGGAGCACCTCCAGAACTTCAACCAGCAGCAGGTCAACGCCAACAGACTCCACAAGGATATCAGCAACTACATCCGATGTATCAAAGGTAGAAACGTTTGTACGAAGCGTGGTATGAATTCATGCTTGGAAAAATGGGCTTGTAGAACCCTCACGAGGTTTCAAACCTTGCTTACACAGTGACTTGCTTACAGCCATGCAGCACGCCAGCAAGAGCCTGATGGACACGTTGGGAGAGGTCTACGAGTCCAACTGGGTGGGGCACGACCTACTGTACGTGCAGGCTCAGAACCAAGAGATGCTGTGGGCGGATCTGGCGCACAAGCTCACCGACCAGGTGCTAATTCCACTCAACACATACCAGGTAAGCGGATGTGCACTCAAGGCTGAGAGGAAAGTCACATCGCTCACACACGCGCGCGCGCACATACACACACGCACACTCACACCCATACATTCACTGGAGGCTTGAAAATTTCGTTGCAAGCAAACATCAAAGGGTTGAACACCTGAGAGTGGAGGAGACTCAAAAGTAATGCCACGCTTTATGCTATTGTCTTGACATAAAATAATAATATGAATGAATAGCGCGTCCAAGATGTCGTCTTTTTTGTGGGCGTATTTTACACGCTTTACTTTCGGTCGACTTTGTCAACCAGTTGTTCAGCACTTACACGGCCAATAACCACTGTTTGACGTTTCCTTCAGATGAAAGCTGAATATCCTATCATGCACCGACATATAAAGAATGGGTCAAGATAATGTGCACATTTCCTGCAACCAAATTCTGGTGGATGCCTAATCCAAAATTACCACATGAAAGACACTCGTCTGTGCCCTTTCCGACGTGGTTCAGAATCTCCACTGTTGCTTTTGATCCGTGCCAAGTGCCAACGGTGGAGATTCTCTTCGAAATGCGGCCTTTCACCTCTGTTATAAAAAGCTCTTTGACTCCTATTAATTGTATGGAGTCCTGACAGCTTTTGGATCTTGTCCAGGCTCGTGGTGGACTGCCTATCCGTTACCATTGACATCATGCTGTTAAAGTGTAAAATGTTACTCTGATAAAAAGTGACTTTTCATTCGCACCCTGCACACAGATAAATATAGAGGTGTTGGAAACAATATTTCTCAATATTTCAATATAAGAATATATTTCTCATTGCCTAATGTATCCAGGGTCAGTTTCCTGAGATGCGCAAGAAGATCGACAAGCGAGGCCGGAAACTGATCGACTACGACAAGGAGAGGCACGCCATCCAGCAGATGCAGGGCACGGCGATGAGGAACGAGGCCAAGTTTGCGAGGTAAGCGGACAAAACATCATCAAGATCCCAAAGGTTGCCAAAGTCTTGGGCTTGGGAGGGGAGGGAGACAGCGCAACGAAGACAAATGACACTTCATTGATGGGTTTCACTTTTCACCAACCAGGCAAAAAGAAGCGATGGAGAACGCCAAGCGCACGTACGAGACCCTCAACTCGGAGCTCCATGATGAGCTGCCTGCACTCTACGACTCCAGGGTGCTTTTCCTCGTCACAAACATGCAGACCATGTTCGCCGCAGAGGACGTCTTCAGCACCGAGACTGCCAAGGTGAATAACAGCAACTCCAATTTGATGATCAAACCCCGACTGGACACTTTGAGCGCGCTTCTCAACAAGCCCGTTTTACGCAGGTTTACAGCGAGCTAGAGGCGATCGTGGACAAGCTGGCCAAGGAGGTGCAGCGCGGGACGCTACCCAGAACGGTGCTGCCCAAGCCCAAGCCCCTGCAGAGTCCCACGACCGCAGCAAACAATGTTTCTCAACTAAAAAGTAAAGGTAGAATGACACGATCGCTTCAACTGGCGGTTTTTTTTGCGTCGTTTGGCCAAACGTCATAACAGAAATGACAAATGTGATGCTGAGCATGCTCTAATTGTGTCAGTTCCAAAGGAACGTAGTCCATAGAGGACCAGACCCACCAGGAGATTTTTTTTTCAGTAAGAAAGAACATATAGATCCATCCATCCCTCTGGGAATTCCGTCAGTGGTACCAAAGGAGCTCCCTCTACAGGGTCTGCCAAAAGTAGGGTGACTCTAAAAAGTCATTATGGCTCCCGAAAAACATGTCCTATGTTGACTCTAAAAATGCTGAACAGAAGAGCTTTCCGATGGGGCAGAATTCTGGGCGTGTTTCCTTGTTGAAGATTCCTCACGTTTGCCTTTAACGTCTCGGTGACTTCTTTGAGAGTTAAGAGCTTTCGACATACAATACATGATTGATATTATCTTTGGCCTAATAGCAAGTGACGATGGATACTTACTCATGTAAGCATAGTCTCTTTGTCCTGTTCATTGAATCCATCAGGTCTCACAATTGTGAAACATGTGGTTTTAATGAGTCACACCTTTCATGGTACACCCTGTACGTGCGACGGTGTCAAACCCACTGAAGGCCAGAAGGCTCATACCACAGGATGGACTGGAGGGATTTGCAACTCTTTCTTTTACAGGGTGACAGACAGCAACATTGTGAATCTTCTTAGTTTGCCCTGTGCACTCACAGGAATACATCCAAGATAGTTTGCATCTCATTTTGAAAACAACTTGGCAAATCTCCTTGGTCCACCGTGCGCCATTGTCTATTCGTAGAACGGGGTGGCGAGTTGGAAATGACTCGATATCATCCAAGACTGAGCGATATCCCATACTAATCGATATCGCGATATTCGGCACGACATCTCAAATGCCCAAGTGATTGTCCAGATGACAGTCTTGCTGGCATTTGAAAGATGCGTAAGCGCCTTGATCAAAGACCTTGTATTGCATGAAGCACTGTATGATACGGCGATTTACTTCTGGATATCGCGATGTCGATATCTTGCGTGGTGTCAACATCGCAGTTTCACCCTGTTTTTCTTTCTTTCCTTCTTTTTCTTTCTTTCCCCCTTTTTCTTTCTTTCCCTCGTTTTCTTTCTTTCCCTCGTTTTCTTTCTTTCCTTCTTTCTCTTTCTCTCCCTCTTTCTCTTTCCTTCCTTCTTTCTCTTCTCGAACGTCGCAACGGTCTCGATCGCGTCATTCCACCTGGAGAGAAGAGAAATGTGCATCTTGCACTTGTCAATTCACGTGCAGTTTCATAGAAAAAGGTCTTCACGTGGCCACCCTGTTGATTTCGTCTTCTTTCTTCCTTTCCTGACAAAGAAGATGTTAAAGCTGTGAAAATTTAGAGAAATGCCGATTGCAGAGGAGGATTAGTGTTACTTCACGATGCCTTCATCTCTGGTATGGCCGAGTCGAAGATGGTCTCTCTGGATGGTTTTTGCAGAGTGCTAAAAATAACCAAGGGACTGATTTTCCATCAAATCATGATCCAAAAGTCCAACCCTCTTTTTCACGGCCGTATTAAGGGTTCTTCCAGAAAAGTTTCCTCCTTCATTTACGGGAAAATCTCCAAACTGTTTTAGGTTTGAAAATGAATCGGCTCTCTTGTTATTTTACTTTTGAAAATAGCATTTAAATGAAATCGTCGTACTTTTAAAAGTATTTTCAATGAAATGAAATCACAGAAAATGATCGATTTGCAACTTTTGAAGTTAACCCTCCAAAAACTCTGCAGTGTAAACGTTTCATTGAGAAGCTGTCATTTAGACATTTAGAAGTGATTAGAGGAACAATGAACTGATGAAGATGTACTCGCTGTGTCAGCTCTGACATTTTCTAGTAAGACTCTCGCGTGCACGTCCTCCTTCCTCTGTAAAGACTTGCCAGAGAACATCTCACAGGGTGGACAAAGATGGGGGCGGACCTCATCTTGACGACGGAGGAGCAACGTTGCAAATGTCCTTAGTCCACCTTGTACACACACGGGAATACAGGATGGAGCAAAATTGTTTGCACCTCTTTTGAAGGTGGAAAGACAATATTACAATTCTCCTGAGTCCACTCTGTACACTGCCTGAGCCCAGGGATGTGGGCATCCCACCTTTTTTCTGTCACGTGACCCTGTCTGTGTCAACACACACATGAGATGACCGGCACATCTCCCCCAATGAAATGCTACCCCCCTCACTCCAACCGCCACCCCAGGCTGATGCTCATTTCATGTCTCCTCACAATTCTAATAAGCTAACCTCTGCCTTATTTTTTTTACCTAATCAGAGGTCAACGGTTCCTCCTCTTCTATGAAACGTTTGGGCTCCAGCAGCTTCCACAAGGAGTTTGAACGAATGGCGGCTGAAGCGTCGCCGTCAGGTAGTAGAGCAACTTTTACGGTACAGTAGTAAGAGAGCCTGCTTAGTGTAAATAAAGAGGGTAGCCTAGGTGAATCCGGACAAAGTTTGGCCCGTGGTATAAAAGATTAGTCTTGAAAGACTCTTCAAAATGTCACCAATTTCAAAGCTCTGCAATGTCTGGTGAATGATTTGTGTTGCACCCTATGTTCGTCCGGATTTACGTAGGATACCCGTAGCAATTTTTCAGTTTGTCGTACATTTTTTGACGCCCCTTTTCTAGTTGACGACCAGTTTTTATTTACTAGATTTGATCGGTCAAGTGACCCTTGACATCTCGCTACTGCTGCAGCTGCTACTTTACGGCACGCTGCAGCTACGTACTTTACGGCACACCGCTGCTACTTTACGGCACGCCGCAGCTACTTTACGGCACGCCGCAACTACTTTACAGCCCACTGCAAAAGGCTAAGCTTGAACAATGGTAAACAAAAACTGCCCGTCAAGTAGAAAAGTTGTGTCAAACTACAAACGCACAGCTGGGCAAGGCCTTAATGCCCTCTTTGGATTCTGCTGCTCCCGGGCCTTGATGACCTTCAGCACCCCCCTCCCCGCAACCCCCACCAAAACCCCAAACCCTCGCCTCGTGTCGTCAACACCCTCTAGCAGCAGAATCCAAAATCGGGCGTAAAGTGCTTCTTGCCCAGCTGTGCGTGCATAATTATAACCAAGCAACTTTATCAAGCGAGAGAGCACAATAGCACCCCGTGCAAGTATGTATTTTTGGTAATATGCAACGTTCAAGATCGATTCTAAAGCCTTCGATTATGGGTGGCCTGAGGAAATTGGCCACTCTCTTTGGAGATCGTCGATCTCCTTAGCCACCCTGTAGACAGTTGCAGCCTTTGTGCAAAAGGCAGCCCGAGGAAAGCTCGTACTTTCAACGGTCTCTATTGCATTGGAGATGGACCTGTGTGTTGGCACGGTGGCCTCTTCTGATTGTTCCTCTTGCTCTGGATCATTTCCAATATTTTGTCGAGGATTCTTTTGCTTTTGTCACAATTTTGTCTTCACTGTCAGCTTTGGGGACTTTGTCCACTTCGAGCCAATCTCAACTTCGTCCCCGAAGTAGCGAATTCCTGATTTTATAGTAATATTTTTATATGCACTCCCCAGACGATTTACACTAGGCATGCTTGAGTGCATGCGATTAATGGCACACCTGTAGAAGTGTATAAGAAACAGTTTAAACATCCTACAAGATATTGTTGTCAAATCATTCGCAGGAGGCGCTGGAGCAGCCAATGGCAAGGGCAGGCCAGGCAGCAACCAGGACACTTACGATATTCCAGTTGGTTAGTATTGTCAGCTAAGGAAAAAGCATTTTGGTGTCTGATCATTAATTAGCAGAACTAACTGCACTAACAATGAATATCCATGATATTGAGGCTGTGATGAAAATAATAGAGCGCTGCTTATTCCTTGAGCTTGGTGCATGAGCATAACTAATCTTACTCTATGTATTTCCACATTGTCCAATACTTGTTCTCTCCTGACCAGGAGAGGGTCTTGCTATGTACCCAATGTAGCTTTCGGTGGCCTCGAAGGCCAGGCTTGAGCTAGTCCTTTTGGAAGTGAACATTTCTTAGTGGCAAATTTAATCTTCTTCTGCCGGAAACTGACATCCTGGCCTTGAGTTCACAACACGCGTGTACTTAAATGTATGGACGAAGTTGTGTCGCTGAACAGTCTTTAGTTCTTGGCTACCTTGTTTAACCCCTTCCCCTTCCTCTCGTTCTCCCCCCCTACCCTTCGAATCTCATATTCGAATCTCAGCTTTATTGCACACACGTATGTCTATTCTAAAACAATGTAGATAGTACAAAGACTAAGATCTCAGTCATTCCTTAAGAAGTTAGTGCTCGACTACTAACGAACTTTTTTCTCGCCAGGTGCCACCACTGAGAATCTTCCCAGTGGCGTCTTGTACCAGGTGAAGGCGAGCTACAAGTACCAGGCGGAGGATTCGGACGAGTTGAACTTCGAGGTGGGTGAGCTCATCAACGTCGTGGCATACGAGGATCCAGAGGATCAGGTGACATTGACATACACGTTAAAACATAGTAGAACTTGCAAGACTTATTTTGGTCTGGCTCTCCGACCCCAGGAGGAAGGCTGGCTCATGGGCGTCAAGGAAGCCACGGGGGACAAGGGGATGTTCCCGGCAAACTTCACTAGGCCCATTTAACAACGATAGCAGAAAGGAAAGCGAAGATGAAAGAAAGGAAGAAAGAAAGAAAGAAAGAAAGAAAGAAAGAAAGAAAGAAAAAAGAAAAAAAAGAAATCGAGTAACTTCACCTAATGTTAACAACAGTCAGGCGGAAGACGAGGAGAGAAGGATCTGGAGCCCCTTATTTGCTCGCACGATCAGGGGTTGATGACATCACACGAGGACACTGAGAAATATGTCATACATACCTACTGTACACATGTAGTATAAGTACTTATGAGTGCCAAATGCTTCACTTCTTGGTCAATGAACTGAGTGAGTCCAAAAGTAGCTGTGCAACAGTGGAGGCTGGAGTAGAGGAAGCTCTGGCTGAGTTTGAGTGGCAAGTTGGAATGAGCCATGAAGAGTAGGGCAATTGGATGATAAAAAGAGGAGGTAACAAAAACGCACCTTCCTTGTTTTACAATAAAGTCAGAAGAGAAGGATATTAAGCTGTTAGGCTCAGTGTCTGTCTACTTTGAATAATCAGCTGGCAGGACAACAGTGTAAAGTGCATTTTTATTCAGTTTCCCAGTGGCCTCGAGGCTGTTGAGATCAGTGGAGGCCTCCATGAGCTGCGGCTGGTGGGAGCTATCTGTCCTCGGTGCCCCTGGCCAACTGGATCTGTTTCAGTGCCAGTGTCGCAATGCCAGTGTTTTTAAATAAATCCTTGCACTTCACTAATGGTACACTAGTTGTACACTGTTGGCTCAAGTTCCTGTCCAGTCATCATAACATAACACAATTACATGACTCTTTGGTACACTAACGAAGTCTAGTCGTTACGCAGCGCACCTGGCAGTGAATTATTGTTATCGTTGTTACTATTCTTCAGCTTACCTTTATCAACTTAACACTTACCGGAAGGTGAGTCTCCCCTCTCATGCAAGACCACTCAAAGCTTCAGTCTCATGCTATATACTATGCGTCTCCACTTTGTAAAATAACTTTTGGCTCACACTGTACATCAACCAATGTGCATGTTCGAGAGTGAGAAAGTTGCGTGCATGTAGTGTGATGATGTCTATGAGCGGAATCTCCACTTGTAAGTGAATTTTGCATCACTCGCGTTCCACAGGAAAAACCAACACTGGACTTGTGAAAAAGCTCTGACTATTTAAACGAGACCTCAAAACTCACCCAGCTGCATCACAGGCGTAAATTCCTTTGCGGTCACGTCCCCCACCCGAGAGGCCTTCTGTATTCTATAACGGTATATAGATATATGTGTATGTATATGTATGTTATATATATACTCACATGTATTGTTCTAAAACGCTCCTGCGAATGCCATAATTGTTAGTGCCAAACAGAAACTAAAAAATGCCCGCTTACACTACGACAAATGAGGCTGCTCCGTGCAAGGAGAAGCAGATTTGTGTGGCAGTCAACCTGACACTGAAGTCCCCGTCGAGTAATCTCACACCCGCCCCAACCCCCACCTTGGATGGTTGCTGAAAGTCTAAAAAGTGAGGAAACTCCTTGAGATTTTGTATTTTTATATGGAGCGAAGCAAAAACAAAAGAAAAAAAACCGACCGAAAGCGTCCTTCATTCATACCTGCCCTAAGTTCAGTCGAGTCCTTCGAGTGTATGACGACGGTATGAACTTCATTAGGATCCACGTAAGTTTTGACTCCCCCCCCCTCCCCCAACTTCTGCCCAATCCATAGTGTCTCACTTGTTCTGCCCCTTAACAATGCTGTCCTGTTCGATCAAGACTCAACCAACAGTTCAATAAAGTAATGATTTAACATAGAAGAGAAGCACTTATGACGAGTGATTTTTTTCCTCAAGTGATCCAAAAGTAATCTGTACTACAGAGTGAGAGCCCCTGTCAATGATGCTTTCATAAAACTCATTTCAAACACTTCCGGTCGCACGTTTGGACTACCCTCTATTATGGATCTTTATTTTGTTAGTGGTAGAACCCCGACTTTTACTAAAACTTATCTGTGCTTTTTTAGAAAATTTTAACACCATTGCTGAAATAGAAGCGAAACAGATGTCTCCTAAGAAGGCACCTGAGTCAATCACGGAGGCGCAGAAGTTCTTCACAACCTTCCACATGTCCTCCGATCCAGTCTGGGCACGAACAACTTCAGGATCAACTATTGCAGGGTCAGGATTGGTAGGGTGACCAGGTTGAGAATCAATCATTTGGATTTCATCCGCTCACTTACGAACAGTTGCCATTAGGCTAGAGAATGAGATCTCACCCCCAAAAATACTGCAAATGGTCAATGTGTTGTAAGGCTGACAAGTTGGAGGAGTTCGTGGAGGACATGTGTGCATCAAATGAATTCCAGATTAAAATTAATATGCGTCACATCTTCAAGAAAAAGATTTAGTAAGCTTTTTTTTTCAAACAAAATTAAGGAGTGCTTTTTTAATTGGCCATACTAAATGAGGTATCACAAATATGTGTCCCAGGCGAAAGATAGCTGCAGTTTTTTTGTTTTGAGTGATATTATATAATACGTACAATTTTCATTTTTACCTTTTGACTTGAACAAAAACGCAAAGCTGGAAGTTGATGCTCATTTCTGTTCTAATGCTAGTACAGGAATCAATGCTGGAAAAGCTAAAAAAGGAAGAGGTATGAGATGACGGAGCTCGCTACTTATTTTTTTATTTTTATAGATTGCTTGGAGAGTGCAGCCTTGTCCAAGCTTAAGCATCTGCTAAAGCTTTTCAAACCTTCTTGCTTGAGTTTGAAGACATCCAAAGACGAAGTTTCAATGTGTCGTTCCCACATTCCTTGCTGCAGAACCAGGGTGAAACTAAAACCAACCCAAACAAAGTTGACATGCCTGAGAAGAGGTCGAAAAATGGGGCCTCAGAACCTCAAAATGGTATTTCCAACGACCAATATGTTTTGTTACGTTCAGTTCTACTGTAGAATCAAAAGAAGTAAGGAGAGCTAAGTTCTGTCAGAATGAACACCAGACCTCCTCTGTCGGGGTTCGAAGCTGTAAATCTAAGGGTTAGAGTGTGAAAATGAATCTCACCAGACCTACGAATGTTTCACCTAACTTTGCTGCATAGAATCGTCCGCCAACATCTGCACTTTTGTGTTGCAGTTCACCTGGTGTCAACATCACTTGATGGCCTTAATTTATTCCTATATTGAACTTCATTATGGGTCTGGAGCTGCAGGTCCTGAAGAAGTAGTGCAATGAGATGGCACCCACTAGCCACAGGTCATGGAGTCTTCACCGACTCACGTTAGCCTCCAACAGCCTCCAGGCAGCTTTAAATTGAATCAAAATGCACTGCAAACTCTCATCCCACATGTTGATTGTGAAAGATAGGTCTCAAGTCTGAATTTCAGTGTAGCCCGACTAAAAACTCAACTATATCTTTTGTCAACGTAACTTAATTGCATGAGCTGACAGAGCACACCTACACGGTGTTCGTTTTAAATTGAGACTGCCAAAAAGCGTCAGTAAAATGGCAATCGCCTGCTCGAAGTTTCAAAACAATCAACTGAATGTTAGCTGTTGCTACCGCACTCGTCCGGTGACCATGACGTCCGAGTACAACCACCGCGAGGCTATTTTCGTGGCCTTGGAGGCTGGCCGCACGCCTGCAGAAATTGTGAACTTCCCTAAGCTAAAAAAGGCAACAGTCTATAGAGTCGCCAAGGCCTTTCATGGTGCAGCAGGGAATGCAGGTGACGAAGCAGAGGAGAAAGATCTGGTGTCTCCTGCAAGGAAAATACACATCCAGTCCAGCGCCAGGAAGAGGAACAGGGACTTCCTTGACGAGCTGCAGACCGTCATCGACAGCGACCCCCCGATTTCGATGTGAGCACTGGCAATGAGGATGAATGTGTCCAATGACACCATCTTCAAGGCAATCCATGAGGATCTCCAGTATAAAAGCTACATCTTCAAGCTGAGGAGATGAAGGCCAAGAGAGTGGCAAAATGTGCGCTTCTCTTAGCTTCTTTGAAGCATGCTGCCTCTAGAGTGCAATTTTTCTCGGATGAGAAGATTTTTTGCATCGATCAGAAAGTCAACAGACTAAACGATCAGTGGCTGGCCAAGGATCCTGAGGACATTCCAGTCATTGGCCGGAGGAAGTATCCAGCATCTGCCCATGTTCTCCTCATCGTCTCCAGCAAGGGTGACGTGATGCCTCCTCACTTCTTTGAAAAGGGTGAAAAGGTGAATAAGGAGGTGTAACTGAACGTGTTACAGACTGTGGTGAAACCATGGATGGATGAGACAGCTGGAGAGACCCCATATGTCTTTCAGCAAGATGGCGCTCCAGCTCACATTTCCCACCTTGTGCAAAATTGGCTCTCAGATAATTTGGACCTTTTCTGGACAAAACACTTCTGGCCTTCTAACTCACCTGATCTAAACCCACTGGATTACTATGTTTGCGGTGTTTTGTAGAGAGACTCTAACAGATCTTCCTACCAAACAGTGGATGAATTGAAGGCAGCTATCAGGGCAGCAGTGGATATAATGGACTGGACTCATCTCATCAATGCTTGCACCCGATTCAGAGCGCGTGTGGAGTCAGTGATAGAGTGTGATGGCAGCTGGATTAAATGAATTGACCGTAATTATACTTAGCTATCACTGAAAAAAAAATTGCAATATCTGCAAAAGTAAAGAAGTTACGGCCAGTTTTCTGCAGCTTGTCGGGAGTCTCAATTTAAACGAACACCCTGTACTTGTCCATGTCATGTCAAACACTAGGAATGAAGATTAAGTTTTGAGTGTACGCTCCATAACAGGTTCACCATTCAGTGCATAATAGGTATATACTCGTGGGAAGCACCAACTCAAAGTCCAAGTTGACCTCTCTGTGACTTTTCTGAGTGGGAGCAATCATAATTTTAATCGGATCAGTAACTTCACTGTGGCATACTTGTCAATGAACTGAGAGAAAATGTGGATAAGTACAAACAGCTACACAGAGACGACTAAAAGGTACGTACTCTGGCGGAGACATTCGCTCAAGGTCTGAGTCACCAATATCCCTGCAGACAATCCTGCCTGTCTCCCGGGCCTTGACCTCGTCCACGTAAGACTCACTTTCACTGTTCACCAAGACTCCCAAACGATCAATCTTGGTTGGTTTGGCCTCGACCTGCTCGCGCACCTCCAGGGGGATATAGACCGTCTGCTGTGCACCCAAGAGCGACACCTTCGACGCCTCCGGGAATCTCTCCGAGAAGTCCGACGTTACGAGCAGCAGTGCGCCCAAGGCGCGAGGAGCACCCTACGAGGCAGCGTCGCCAATGCTGCAATAAACCAGAGCATTCAGGGCAGATATATATTAGGGGGTCTCTGGGATGACTGAGCAAAGCTGTACCAACAGGTCAACTTAAGGGCTCATCAAATCCCATCTTACTCATAACAAGCGGAGGCACCTAAAGGTGCTATCGTTAATTTAAGACCAAACTAAAATCTATGAAAATATAGAAAGCGGTGTCTCTAGCAGCTCTTGGTGATCGCAAAGAAGACCCCGAAGATTGACCTCTGGTCCAGCTTGAACAAACTTATTCATTTTTAGTTTTACATCGTGAGACAAGATACAAGCGCTCTATGCACAGCGCGAGATCCGTCTGTCTGTGACGTTTCAATACGCGCTCCAAACGCTGCACCGCTCCTCATTAAACTTGGTCAGCAGACGCCACTATTCACGCTCCGTTGAATAGGGGATTTGGATGTACATTTCAAGGGCGTTTGGAGGCCGCAATCGAGGTCCACCGTTGCATTTGCTACGTAAGTCATATACTCCAGCTATCCCACCTGCGCCATATCAGTACTTAACAGGAGCTGTGTATAATACGAGAGAGAGTGAGGACTCTCCTTCTTTTCCTCCCCAGTGAAGCCAGGTTGTTTTTTTTTATAATCTTATTAGAAGAACACAAAAAATGTACAGCAGCTTTGACTCGTCCTCGAGGCAGTTGAGGTTCGTGGAGGAGCTCCATGAGCTGTAGCCGGCGGATATCGTCGTCATGATCCTCAACCTTATGGCCGAACACCAGTCGATGAGTTCAGTAGCGCAACGTCAGCACGCAAAAGCCACTTTTTTGAAAGATTAAATCCTGGCACAATGACAGTTGTACTGTTAGCTTGATTTCCTGTTATGCTATCGCAACTTCATTCTACGACTCTTCGGCAGTACAGTATGTTTACCTACAGTGCGAGTCATGAAATATGTCGCAGACCAACAGGAGATAGGATAGATGGTAGTGTCCGTCGTGGGTGAGGTGGGAGGAAAAGATGTATCACAAGGAACTAGAGCAGAGTGTAAAGACATCAGTACCTCACGCTGACATTTGAGACTTGCGCTGTGAATCCTGTCCTGATCTTCTTGCCATCAGCGATCCCTGAGCAATGGGGACAGCGCAAACATGAGGTCATCTTGATTGTGGGTAGTGTACAAGAGGTGTCACAAGAAAACTGGACGCGTACACTGTGTCAAGTTGACGTCAGTGCTTCTTGGCAAAGAATCATCACCCTTCTTTCCTTCCCCACGGAACATAGGGAGAGAAAAGAAGTCGAGCAGTTGTACGCAGTCTCAGTGCAACTTGTCTGTGAACTAGCTACTTTTATTCTTTCCTCAACACATTGCAATCACTGATATTCTTCCATGTGTTGTTGTGTAAGTAAGAAAGTACCGCGTTTCTGACTACCTCAGACCCTCTTTTACCCGTCCCTGTAACCTGCCTCTCTTGTAACCCTGACAACCCCCTGACGTCTTTCTCCGTCTCTTTTCCTCCTTGTCTTAATCTATCTCTGCCTGTCTCCATTGGAATTTTTTTGAGACTCGCACTGTAGATAGACACTTCACCGGTATTTACTTCACTAATTTTTCCCGCAGGAGCTCTCTGTCATCACAGTCCTCCACGTTCACAAGACTTTGCGCGAGATGCGCGCCGTCGCACCAGAGGACTTCCGCAAGGTGCTCGAAGTCGCTCGCGAGCAGATGTACGCTGTCTTCGCCGTTTCAGCCTCATCTTCCGCTTCCGGACCTCTTCTGTCCATGGATGGCTACCGAAAGGGGCTCAAGACGTACCACGAGATCAGCGAGATGCATGAGGAACAGACTAAGTCTCATGGCGAGCGTGAGGGCCGCGCTGTGCGTCACTTGCGTCAGGCAATCACGCCAGAAGTTGTCGAACTCATTCAGCGCCAAAGACTAAACGTCCTGTCGGTGGGCACAAGTTTCGCCAAGGGCGGAGGCGGCAAAGAGCAGCGCGGAAAGCACGTGTTCGTCCGGTTGAGCGCCAACCATAAGTCTTTCTACTACGGCAACTGGAGCCCAGGCGACATCACGCCTACCACGGACCAGCTACCGAACAAGCTGCCAGTGGCTGAGGTGAAAGACCTGCTGACTGGTGCATCCTACCCACACGCCAGGGACTCGAACCGGAGAGGTGTTGGAGGAGGTAGGGGCCGAGGCGAAAGTCGTGCCTTTTCACTTGTCAGGGAGACTGGCGACCCTTTGGACCTTGTGGCTCCTGACGAGAAGACATTTGACCTCTGGTGCGATGGCATTAACACTTTGCTGATGCGGGACATGAAGAGCCCGAGCGCCTCAGAGGACCTGGAGATGTTCCTGTCTATGGAAGTCCAGATCAGACTTTTAGACGTGGAGGGCATAGATATCCCTGATCAACCGCCCCAAGTCCCGCCATTGCCTCCAGACTTCGACTTTAGCCAAGAGGTGTAGTGTAGAAGAACCTTTAGAAGTAATTATTTTGTGTGAGTAAAAAAAAAAATCCGATGAATCTTCCTTCTCCAGTTCCAGTTCTTTGTGCCACCCTTTTCACTCCTATCTGAGGCTATCCTCTTGCCCATACATGACGTAAAGAAATGAGCATTCATCCTATTTTTGTTCCCCCACCCCAGCACCATCAAGAGGTGGAAGTCACGGAAGTCAGTTGTTAAAAAGATAGTTGTACTCAATTACTAGTGCCTTGTTCAACAGCAAGGCCATATTAGAAAGTATTAAGTTCATTTAGTACACCTCATTAGCAACCTCAGTGTTGCTTTTTGAGTGGAGGTTTGCAAGCATACATTTCCTTTGGGCATTTTTGTAACTCACTTTAAGTTGAAAGGTTCACCAACTTGACAACTTGTATCCAGCTATAATCTGTATGCAATTCCTAGTTGAGTCTTTTGTGCAATTTGTCAGTATATCTTAATGTCTTGTCACAACTATCCATTGTTTCTTAAGCTTGCTGGACTGACGGAACCAGTTTCCTTGTGGTCAGCATTAAACATTTTATCTAAGTCAGGAAATTATGAATGATCTCTCTGTCAATTCATTGCTGCAATATATATTTTTAGAGGTTATGACGTTTTATTGACATGTACTACATGAATGTAGAACTTCTGTAACAACTTAATACTAATGATGTACACAATGCAGTAGATAATAGGCGAGTGCGATGTACCAACATCAACACTGGCACCGATTGCTTATGTTCTCTGGTGTCGACTCTGGGTGAGCTTTTGGTCTTTGCCCACCTTTCCCAAAGTCTTTGCGTTAGATTGGAAGCGGTGAGGTCAAGCAGAACTAGAGAAGCTCACACAGTTCTGTTTGGATGGACAGGGACGTTTCACCATGGAAGCAAAGAAGTCTTCTTTGCGGCAGAGCTTTGTAAAAGCTGGCCAAGGGCTCAACAAGATGCAAGGTTTACCTTAAGGCGTTACGATCAAGCATTGTAACTCCTGTAACTTGCAGGGGGCCAAGGACCAAGACATTCAGGGGGCCAAGCACAAAGTTCTTTCCTGTAGATTTCGAGCATGATAATTGTTAATGTGTTTTTGTTGACATTGATCCTCCAAGACCTACGACCATTTACAGTTACATCGTGCTGTCTTGCTTTATCACTGATTCGTGGACATGCTCAGTAGTCACACTAGTCGGATAAACCAAGGGATCATTGGTCCAATGTCCCCTTTTTAAACTAGGTGCTATGAGGCGATTTGGGGCCTAATTCTGGGCAGTGGCTCGCTCATAACGTTTCTTTGGAGGTCGGCACATTGATGAAACAATTAGGGGGTAGGTGAGAAGATCTCTGTCCTTGTATCAAGGTCTGGTGACGTCTTTGCAGTCAACGAGGTCTTAGCAACAGAGTACACAACAATCATCAGGACGCAGTAGATGATGCTGTCACACTCTCGGGCTGCAATCAAGAATGCTTTCGAGGTACAGATGGTCAGCAGTGAACGAGCGCAAAAAAGCTCTAGCCGTGTACATTATTTATTGAGGGCTAAGCGAATGCTGCAAGTGGGTATAGTGTGCAAAGCATCCTGCGTAGAAGCTGACTAACCCTGGTACCACATACTGAAACTCAGCACACGCAGCTGCATGCAGAATCTTGCCTGGATGCCGAGGATTCTATAGCTAGTCAGACAAGCTGAAGGCATTCCTTGATATTGCTCCAAGCCCTGGAGAATGGAGCATCATCGGAGGAGGGGGTTGAAGAGCTTTAGGCGGTGAGTTAGCTGTAGAGTGGAAATGGCTGTCCAAGCCTGCATGAGGCGCTACCGTCGCACTTTGATCAGGAAAGTCACTTGAACACTCTCCCAATGGAAAGCTTTCCAACGGAAGACGTCCCATGTTTTCTCAAAAGCTTCACTAGAGCATGGACCTGACAACTGCTCTGCAGTAGATCATCTGGGTTGTAGCAGGTCAATAACAAAATTTCTGGCACCGACACGTGCGACTTCAGATGAAGCCCGAATCGACACCGGCGACTCAATGTCTTTCTCATCCCGCACATGTCTAGCAGGTAATCCACAGAGAACGACTTGTGCGCAACAGACACTGCTGACACAGCTTCTTATGCTCAGGGACCGCCTGTATCGGCGCCTCCATCTCCGGAACTGCTTCTCCTCTTCCTGTAGTTTCGTTTGGTTGTCTTTCGTTTCTTTATTTGAAGCTTAGAGGACTGGTTTTCTATCGACTGACCAATCTCCGACTCAGAGTTGGACTTCATTTTCACGCGTTCGTCTTCTTCTACCTCTTCCTCGTCATCATTACAGCGTTCAGCAGTGAAAGAACACGAAGATGACACCTCAGCAGTCCCGGATTCGTCAGTGCCTCTACTACTTCCATTTCGCCTAGAAGGAACAAATATAATCTTGCCATGAGTCCTCTCCCAGGGACTCTCAGTAGTCACGTTATTCTCTGGCACTTGAGCACTCTTCTTGTCACTCTCTTCTTCACTGCTTTCTGTCTCTGACGAAGACGAAGAGAAGGTGGAAGCAAGGACTCTTCTGGCGTTGGCCAAGGATCTCCTCACGTACTCCTTGTTCACCCTGCTCCTTCGCATCCTTTTAGCATGGTCGCTCACCATCAGTTGCCGCCGCTTCTTGGCGATCAGATAGGATATTTTTCTAGTTGGAGACCCGCTTTCTTCGGCCACGTTTTCGCCGCCCCGATTACTCCTGCTGCCCATGTCCACGCTCTCGTAGCCGTTTCTCTCATCGTCGTTGTTCCCGAGCAAGAGCCTGTGCAAGGCGCCGCCGCCTTCGCCGGTTCCTTCGTCTCCTGAGGAGGACCCTTCGATCTCCCGCTGAACGAGTGAATCAAAGAAGGCCATCATGCGCGGGTTCTCCTCTGTGCTCTGGGAGGAGTAATCGTGTGACATGAACGTTCCGCTCTGCAGCACCAAGCGCAGATACTCGTCGCGACTGTAGACGGAGCGACCTCCAGAGTTAGGTCGTTCAGCACCATCAAGATCTAGGTCCCCATTTCCACCAGGAAGGGGTAAGACGCTCCACAGCTTTATCACCTTCTCGACGCCAGCAGACGCTATAACGCCAAGCTGCTTGTTAAAGCGCACCTGATTCACTATGGACCGGTGATCGGACAGGACCAGGTGCGCTCGGTCCACCCACTGGCCACGAGGCCGCTCGAGAGGAGGCGACCTCCACACGTAAAGGTTGAAGTCATCTGAACCGGACATGACGTATTCGTCGTCGGGTCCCGCGAAGGAACAGCTTTTCATCGTGCAGCTGTTGTAGTAACCGGGGTAGTCGAACTCGGCTGCCGCCTCGGGCGACTCGATGTCGTAGAGTACCGGAGGTAGACGGCGACGCAGGCCCAGAATTCGGCGGCCGGCGTCGTCGAAACGGACTGACATGGCATTCTGGGTCGTCCCGGCCACGTTTCCGTACTCGAGGACGCAGCGGCGTGGCCGCCGCAGGTCCCACAACCCTAGCCCATGACGGTGGTTGGCTGCGGCCAAGAGTCGAGGGTCTGCCGGGTTGAACACGACGGCGTGGAATGGATCTGAGTAACCCGCCACTATAGTGGGATCTCCGTCCGGTGCCCGAAGATCGAAGAGCTGAACACTGCCGTCAGAGCAGGCGGTAGCTAGCAGGCCAGGATCAGCTGGACTCACGCTCACGCCATACACGGGCTCGTCATGAGGGAGGACATCGAGCGTGCGGCCACCGGAGAGAAGGTCATGTGCCAGCACCTGCTCGTCGTTGCCTCCCGAGTACACCCTGGTGGCACTGCGGTCGAAGTCTAGGCAGAAGATATTTGAATTGTGCAGCCCTTTCATCACATTGAAGGACTTCCTTTTCTCGCCGCTGTCGAGAGAGGCCGCCAGATTCCATAGCAACACGCGGCGGTCGTCGCCACCGGAGGCCAACAGCGCACCGTCCGGTGAGAACTCGACGGCGTTGACGCAGCCGAAGTGGCCCAAGAGGTTCTTGTGATAAAGATTCGTTGCGGCCGCCAGCCGCCTTCGAAGGAATTCCCTTGACGACACAGCTGCGAATCGCGAAGCCGACGCCTCCTCGCGGGCCTTGACGAACGAGACGGGGTTCATGTTCCTCTCCACTCTGTCCCACTCATCTTTCTCACTCAGTTCTCAGGCTCATCTTATGTCTACTCTTTGCCTAGCCCACGGCCCTACCAGACACAGGTCTGGCAGCTGTCAAAGTTGTTCTTGATCTTCATGGGGACAAGTTCACTTTGTGTATTACAAGTGTTTTGATCCAAGGCTGCTGTGACGTCAGGTACAAGCTGAAGCCTCAGCTTCAAGTACATCAGGCCAAAGTTGACGATTCAGCACTCAATCATAGTTTTTTTTAGATCTTCATTCAAGTAGTAATGGTCACTTAGGCTTCCGAAGGTCGCTTATTTTTAAGACTAGAATTGATCTTTGTTCCCTGAGTGACAACTGGACGTGACATGAGTGATAGTTGATTGTTTTTGAGACCACCTGGTTATGTCATGATGTGTGAGGCCGCAGACCTTTGACTTGAGCTTCTTCTTGTGTCTGGTGTGTGTGCGCGTATGAGTGTTGCTGACTGAGCAGCCGTCAGCCGCTAGTTTGGTTGAGCCGGCAAAGAGGAGTAGGAGGAGTGCGCGGCCAGGCACTTCTGCTGCTGCTGCTCGGTGCTCGACGACGCTGCAGCTCTGCCCGTCGGCGGACACAGCAGCGCAGCAGCTGAGCAGCAGCATCCCGAGCTCCTACTCGATTGGGTTGTGCTATCGCTATTTGCTAATAATACGTGTACTAAGGCAGCATCCACGAACTCTGAAGTAAACACAACAAATCCGATGACGATGACGACTCGTCCGCGGAGACCGACGGCGATGCCTTAGCAGCAGCCATGTCCTCGCCCCGACTGTTTTTCGTCCTGTCCCTTCTCTTCCTGGACATCGCGGCCGAGTTCTCCATCGACGATGCCGCTCTCTTCAAGATCCAGTTCAACGTGAAGGAGAAGCAGCCACATAGGAAAGTCAAGGAGAGCTTGAGGCAGGCGCAGATCTAGAACTTTTAACATTACGAATGACTTGCTACTAAAATGCTTGCATAAGCCTAAAGTCTTTTTGATCCCCTCTCCCAAAGGAAGACAAGATAGTTTCTTTGGCAAAAATAAGCAAGATCATCCCCACTAGCAAATTTCAATGAGTCTTGAGTCCGCCCTGGGACTCTTCTTGACGAGAAAGAACTGAAAAAAGTGTCGGGGTCATGAGAGGATCGGGGTTGGTTTTACGAGTGAAATTACTTTTATCAAATATGTAATTTTCGTTTACAAATGGATGAGCACAGGAATGACCATAGCACTAGTGAAAAATCGATGAAAAAAGAATTTATTTTCAGAGAAATAAGTCGAATCAGAATTGACCTAGAAATAGCTCGTACAGTGGGATCTGGTGTCGAGGGCACTAAAGAAGGCTTTCAACGAGAAGGACAAGAGCTCTATAGTTTTCTGGAGGAAAAGTTGGTACTGCTGGACAAGTAGTCCTCAACCAAGTGATAGTAATGTAAATCGGAATTAAATTACTATGGCATTGTGAATGAGACAATACTTAGTGACGTGAGGCTGCTCTGGACTTTATTGTCATGGGACGGTTTACTTATAGTGATGCCGACGCCGAGCTATTCCGGCACGCCGCCGAGGCCGGTGGCGACGACCTCAGGCCGCCATCCGTCTTGAACGTCGAAAAGCCGCCCAATGAAGACCTGACGCCCACCTTTGATCCGCCAGTCGGCGGGACCTTGGAACAAGAAGGTGAGATCATTGACGTTTTTAACGCGCTTGTCGGTCTCCCTCTTTGGGCGCCTCCAAGACGCAGGAGGGGTCAACTATTGGACGGATTGATATCCTTTTGGGAGGGATGTCCGGCGCTGGTGAGGTTGGCTCGGAGGATCGGACTAATCAGGGCTTGTAATAGCTCTTATAACTCTTAAGGGAGAACTTGCTTGACCCAAAAATGAGCATTATCATGACCTGTACAAGACGTTAATTCCTGCTTGCTCGGGACAAGTGTGCAATGTGAAGGTCCCGTATACGTTTGTTACGGCAACCAATGTCCAGGTACAGTAGCGCTTACGTGGAACTTAATCGGTACACTCAGACAAAAGTTCAGAGGGCGAGGGCGAGATCTTGTCCCCGAGGAGGACCGTGGTCATGACTTCGTCTGACAACGAGCGCTACACGTGCACGCTGCCCGAGATCCGCGCAGACCGGAGGTCGAGCGATCATACGTACGACGGCCCGAACGTCATGGAGTTGTTGCAGCAGCTCTTCGTCACCCAGGCTTGTACCTACAGGTAAAAGAAACTGCTGATCATTTGGTTTCAGGTCCTTGATGAGGGTTACTTAAGCGCATATAGGACTTGTCCCGTAGCTTTGGCAGCATCAAAGATAGCAAAGACTTTCACAATTACTTTTCAACTTCAATGCACTGGAACAGGTGCTTGTGACTCTTCTCCATGAGCAACTTGCCGTCTTTGGTGAAGCCCATCAAGGACCCCCTGTAGGGCATTTCTGGGCTCTTGTTCTCTGTACCTATGATCCTTATTCACTCCCTGATTTGATAGGATGGAGCATTATTGGACGTACGAGCTGTGTCACGGTCGCTACCTCAGGCAGTATCATGAGGAGAGAGACGGGAAGGAAATCAAAGTAAGAATCCTTCTCATGGAACCTTAGCGCCCTTCGGCTATAATCACCTTCTTCTAGGTCATTGAATATTTCCTGGGGAAGTACAACTCTGACCTGTTCAAGGAGGACCTGGCGGCCATGAGGGAGCAGCAGGCTAGCCAGGGAAGTCTGCCGAAGCCAAAGAAGAAGAAAATTGAGACCTTGAACATGCCATTTTTTAGCGTGAGTTTAATCGTAACTCCCCCCCCCCCCGTCATCTGCATGCAATCCACACTTCTGTTTTTAGCTGAACATGGGCGATGGCACCATCTGCGATCTCAACGACAGGCCCAGGCATACCACGGTCAACTACGTCTGCTATCCATCTGGTGATAAGAAGAGTTGTAAAGCGTATCCAGGTCATGAACGCCTTGCTCTATTTCAGGCAAGAATGAGATGTACTCGTTTAAGGAGAGTTCCACCTGCGAGTATGACGTCATTATCCTCTCTCCCCTCCTGTGCAAGCACCCGGACTACCGACCGGAGGAGTCCAACGAGCACGTGATCGACTGCCGTCCATTGGATGACCGGACACCGCAGAAGCCCAAAAGCCTCGTCAAACTGGAGAACGAGAGCGTGATGTTGAGGACGCACAATAAAGCATTTGAAGGAGAGTTCATGCAGGGAAACACTCCAGGTGAGAATCTCGGCTTGCTCAGGTTTTAAGGCTAACATTTGCCCACGTTGCAATGCAATGTCACTATGGAGACGTGTTACTGAAGAGATCTACTGGAAAAAAGAGCCTTTGGGTCCAACAACCTTTATTTTCCCACAGGGAGCGTGCGCATTGAGATCAAGCCCGTCGTAGCTACTTTGGACGATGCCGGGGTCGAGGCTGCTGTGGACGATCTGAACAAGCCTGAAAATTGGCCATCCTCTGCGTCTTCGACGAGGAGAGAACCGTTCAAGCCTCTTATGGATCCGGAGATTGTACGCGAGTTCCTCCTCGGAGAATACTGCCTCTACGGAGGCTCAGGCTGGTGGAAGTACGAGTTCTGCTTCGGTAAGACGAAGTTGTGCCACTGACTCGTGACCAGATGGCACTGTTGCCCACCCTCTTCTCCACTGCTAATGGTGTACCCACTCATCCCCCTCTCCTCCTCCCCCCTGTTGAAATACGGATTGACGATCACTGTCAAACAGTAGTTGCACCCGTTGAACTTTATCTAGGCAAGAGGGTCAACCAGTACCACGAAGAGAGAAACGGAAAAAAGACGGTGATCAACCTGGGCTACTTCGACGTCGCCGCCCACCTCAAATGGGTGGAGCAGAACCCAATCAAGGGTGTGCCGAAGCCATTGGAGCACCGAAAGTACGTCTCGCACTACTATAGCGGCGGAGACGTGTGCGACGTCACTAGTAAGTTCGGTTTACAGTGTGAGTGGTGAAAATATGTCCTCTGGAGATCATACAAACAAAGGAATTAAGATGGAAGTAACTAAGGTCATGAGAGAGGACAAAACGAAGCACTCAGGAGTGGGTAGACGGACAGTTAGAAATGGAATCGAAAAGATTGGAAGTTTCAAAAATTTTGACAACTAGCTGAACTTCAGGAACTTAATTGATACAACCAATTTTTCTTGAGGCCATTTGGAAGTTGTTGGGTCAAAATTTTAGGTTTAGACGTTCAGAAAGATGCCAAAATTGGCGTTTCTAGGAAGCATAACTCTTCTTGTTCGTTTTAGACAAGCCCCGAAACGTGGAAGTGAAACTTAAGTGCAAGAAGTCTGATTCCCCTTCCGTAGTCAGTCTTTATCTCATGGAGCCCAAGACCTGCGAGTAAGTGGTGTCTGTTTTACTTCTGTACACATTTTCCTGAAGCGCAGATGTATTGCAGATACATTCTTGGTGTCGAGAGTCCCTTGGTGTGCGACATCCTGCATCTCGCCGACAGCCAGACTGGTCTCATCGACCTCAGTCGAGAAGTATTTAAGGCCGGGAAGGAGGAAGCACAGGCTGGGTACGTGCGTGTGCCTTAAAATGCACCTCGGTGAACTCTTTCACTCCTTCGTGATTGAGACCACGATTACAGTCTTTTATGAATTAGCAAACAGCACTAGCAATTTGAAAGCTTATGAAACTCAATCATTCATTGACTCAATCATTTCTCTATCATTTCTTTATCACTGCTGAAGCAGCTTTATTGCCAAATACGTACGCTGCAGTACAGTAGCATTTAGGGTTTGGGGTTTCTAACCACATGTTTTAGGCCCACATATTTTTAAGGCCCCGAGTCTTATAGAGGACGGGGTCATACAAATCACATAGCAGAAGGTGCCGGTTTTTGTTTAGGTCAGTACGTAATCTTTGTGAATGTTGTTGCAAGCAATGGTATCTCTTTAGCCATCCTTTGTCTTCCGAAACGTCCTCGGAGGAGGACCGAGCCGCACAGGCTGTTCTGGAAGAAGCAGAAAGGCTGAAAGAGGCCATCAGTGGAATCATGAGCAAGGAGTCTATCAAGCAGTTCTTGGAGGAAAATGAAGGTGCTCACTTACACGTGCATGAAATGAGTTCTTTTCAATTGATCTTTGGTGTTTCCAGACCTTGACCTCGACTCTATTCTATATGACGACGACGAAGAAGACGATGACATCAGCAAGACCGAGGACAAAGAGGACTAAAAGATCTTCCAGAACGCAACGTTTTGGAATTTAAAAGCGTCATAATGACCTCAGCTGTGAGTGAAGAAAGAGACACATAAGAAACCAAAAAAAAGCAACTAGTGCTCAATATTTTCGATGCCGATTGCTTCCAAAAGTGTTAGCAAAGGTGTTAGTGTTGACTAAAGAGTGAGTCTCCATGGATTTGGGTGCCTTGTACGTGTTCACAGGCACACAATTAATGATATTGGGTGGAGGCTTAGTTTTTCCGAGTGTTGAGGAGGAGGTCGAAATAGGGTTTAGTTTCAGTGAATTTGTGACTGATACATCGCTGTGACTCTGTTGAGCAGGGCGGTCGTCAATATACGCATGTGGTCCAATATGTGTCATATTCAGCTATAATGCTCAATGAGACATTTTGCTACTGTTAAAGTGATGGCTGATGAAGGAATTTAAAAAAAATCGGCAAGGCCACAGCATTCATCGACAAGTAGATGTTTGTAAAAGCAATAACTCTTCGACCCTTTAGTTGCTCGATGATGAATGTCGGACTAGGATAGGATCTTGTTGCAGTGTTGAAGCGTTTGGCTGACCATTGAATATCTAAACATCATGTAGCTTCTTTAGGTAGATTTTGGTTTTTTAATGCTATTTCGGAGACGAGATTGTTTTTCAGAAGGCCCAAGGACTGGGGGACGAAATAGCAGAAAACGTCATTTCATGTCTGACAGTTGGGCGCTAGGTTGATCTCAAATATCGACAAAAATTATAGCTTCATATGATGCATACTGAACAATAAGCGAGAGATGAGTGTTTACAGCGCATGCAGTACAGCCCCCTCCAATCATATCAATGCACCACGTCAGGTCTGTACCGTGCCTTGAGCCAAGAACTACTTAGTGATCAGAGGCATCCCAATGCTCAAGATACGCCTTTGTGCTGGGAAATATTTGCTTCAGTTATTTATTTCGGCTCATACGATCTCTGTCCAACACCAGCGTTGTTGGTTGTCAACTATAAAGCAATAAAACTTATGGATGGTGTACAGAAATTTTAGCCTAGTGCTTAACTTGCATTAAAACTCACTGGGTTTGGGCGCTTGCACCCATTTCTTATATCACCTCATTTTCGTGGCTATTCCGATAGTCCCCAACCAGACATGAGCACAGGGGGGTACAAAATGCTCATTTTTTAGGGGGGGGGTTACAGCTTTCCCTGTCCACTGCACA
>JAAUXU010062211.1_pt1 | contig 43386 bp, 44 predicted proteins | sample 7278151 | NCBI WGS metagenome assembly JAAUXU01 (sample SAMN14350113, study PRJNA611818) | marine sediment metagenome | isolation source: surface marine sediment (1.8m) | place: French Polynesia: Moorea | collected 2018-08
ATGGCTGGGGAGTTGGTGTCCTGTCCAGGCACCAGTGCAGCAACGGCAAGACATGGTGTCTCCGTGGCTGGGGAGTTGGTGTCCTGTTCAGGCACCAGTGCAGCAACGGCATTTTGATCCACATGTGGACAAGGATCTCAACCAATCACAGCAAGGCAGAGGAAATAAATAAAATGGAGCATCTGAAAAGTCCGATGTGTGTACGAGTTCGATGGCTCCAACCCTGGGCTAGGCCAGTTTCGATGCCAAGAAATTCACGGAGGAAATGGTGGCAGAACTTCAGAAACGTAGCCTTGCATGCTATGCTATGCTGTATTACATTGTGTTGCTAAAATACTGCAAATCACCTCCTGCGACCCGAAGTTGATGGTCGTGTTCTCCAGCTCCAAGTTAGGCCCATTTCTGTTGGAAGGCCCGAAGTAGAGTGAATTGGCCGAGGTCTTCTTGGATGCCATTGAGCCGATGGCAACGATGATCTGAGTAGAGGAAATTCATTTAAATCTCCGTGTTACGGGTCATCCGTGCGCACGTCACCAACCTGTGTAGGTCCGTCCATAGCGATCGGGGCGTCGTGCATATCTCCCGGCGGGAACAGGCGGCGAAAGTCAATCACGCTCAAGCCGTGACTCTTCAGGCTGCCCATGTACCTAAGGTGTCACGTGCATTTTAAATTATACAAACTTGCAATTTTTTTCGCACTCGTTGTTGATTATTGCAGTACCTGATATGATTTCCCGAGGTCCCTCCCATCATCCTGTCCTCGCAGAGCCCATCCGGGAAGTCGCAAAGCTGAGCCTTGGACAGAAATGCGTCCTCGGCCACGTAGCGACCGGCGCTGTCGTTGTAGAAGATCTTGACCACGTCAGCCTCAATGATAGGGCTCCTAAAAATAAAAGCCCTGTACACGACGCGTATACAAAGGCAAGTACAATGGGGTCTGTGATTAATGTCCGGGTGTATTGGACATACATGAATGAGAGCAGACAATTCGCTACTAGTTCTGCAACCAAAAAGTGTGAATATTTCTGTCCTAAACATTCCGGGGGTGGCAAAGTGATTGAACCAGGCTCTCTCTCATGTGGGGATTGTTCATGGCCCGAATTATTCAAATGCTATCGTATATCACTCGTTCCCTATATACGCAGACTCACCCGGTAGCCGCGATTCCCACCGCTGCGAACTGCTCCTGCGCCATGTGTACCTTTACCCTGAAATATATGTGCTGCCCCTGGTTGAGCCACATTAGCCGGATCCTCCTGCCGAGCAACTCGCGACAGTTGGGCAGCTCTAGCTGACGGTTGAAGGTGACGAACTCGTCGCTGATGAAATAGAAAGGAATGTAACTAGTTACAGCTCCCTAGCATTGGGTGCTTTTTGGGTTCGTCTTTCCACACCTATTCTTGTAATCGCCTCCAAAGTTCTCGTCGCTGTTCTTGCCCTTGGCCGGCGGAGGCGGCTTCATCGGCATCTCGAACCACCAACCGGGCTTTTTCGTCTGCCCCAGAGCTGGAGGAATCCGGGCCGAGCTGACGTTGAACCTGACCTGACGTGACCCAGGTTGTCCTTCAGGGAAAAAAGTACTCAGAGTCAGTGGAACCTCGTTCTCAGGCTAAACGATCAGACCAAGGGCAAAAGTCAGAATCACGAAGTCCCAAATGGAAATGCCATTTCGCCGTCAAATGATCTCGGTCCCAAAGTCACAGAAAAAAGACTTTTTGTCCTGACCAAGAAAACATCGTTTCCTTCCGCAAAATAGGAATAAATTTCATACTCTATGTTTGCGGCAAATGTGAAAAAAATCCTGCAAAATCCGGACTTTTTTGTCTCCAAACTCTGGACTGGCCGCTTATATCTCGATATTACAGAGCCAGTCAGGTCAATGCCCAAGGGCTGGAACAAGCTGATGAGGATTGGCGAATCCAGCCAGGTCGTACTGAACGTAGATTCAAACGCTCATATTTCGATCTGGGGTCATGTGACCAACAAAACGGGAAAAATCCTCGAAGAAATGTTGGTGAATTCGGGCTGGTGGTGGAAAATGTGGGCAAAACACCTACTTTCGCTGCAAGAGGTGCCAAAATTTGACATTACTTTAACCAAAAACCTTGAGCCCGGCAGACTGAAGGACTGGAGGGTCTCAGACCAGCCGACCTTCTCAGACATAGGTTAATTAGCTACTGGCTCGAACTCTTGAGGCCAAAGGCAAAGACAAGGTGGGCTTACTGCCTAAAAAATACTGTCTGGGAGGTATTTGGCTGGCCGCCTGCCAGCCAGTTGCGTCAATGGCAGGCTAATGGATGGGGTTCGACTTGATCATGTGACCAAAATGTTCACGAAGACCATTGTCAATGCCCTGCACCAGGCATGCCCTCGCACCTACTACTCGTGCTCACCAAAAAGGCCAAAGTTTTGGTCTAAAGAGGTGAACGAAGCCTGCAAACAGGCCAGAAAGTCCTGGTGCTCCTACTACAGGAGCCAGGCCAAAGAGGACTGGCAGGAGTACGTGGCGGCACGGAGACTTCTGCAGAAGGAAATCCGCAATGCCAAAAAAATGACTGGCTCTGCCATGTGCAGGACCAGGATGATAGCCACAAGGCAGCTTGCTTATGCTCTCAAATAGGAGGCAGTGTCTGCCAGCAAATCGGTATTCTGGTGGGGGCGGAGATGCCAGAGGAGTCAGTGGACTGCCAAATCCGAGACATATGCCAGACTTGTCAGCTGATCAAGGGCACTCCGCAGGAAGGCATCCTGTCACCGGTTGTCTGGAATATGGCATTTGAGGCCCTACTGGCCAAATTTGCATCAGGCCCCACTGGCCAAATTTGCATCAGGCCCTACTAGCCAAATTTGCATCACGCCCTACTGACCAAATTTGCATCAGACCCTACTGGCCAAATTTGCATCACGCCCTACTGGCCAAATTTGCATCAGGCCCTACTGGCCAAGCTGTCGGGTTTGCTGATGATGCCACCCTGATAGTCACAGGTCCTCACATTGAGACCCTGCTGACTCTAGGGCAAAAGGCAATCAACAAAGCCCTGACTTATGGCTGGGACAGTGGCCTCAAATTTGCTGCAGCCAAAACAGTAGCAGTATTATCTACCCAAAAATACAGGACAAACACCTTCGAATTAGAGCTAAGGATGGGGGAAGATCACATCTGCTTTGAAAGCAAGGTCAAATATCTAGGCATTTACCTAGACTCAAAAATCCACTTCAATGCGCATATTGAGCAAAAGATCAGCAAAGCAAAGCAATTCATGTTTGCAATCAAAAAGGCTGTCAGAGGCCAGCTGCCTCCCCACTTAATGCTCTGGATCTACCAAGCGATGATCAGGCCACTGATCGTGTACCGGTCAATCACCTGGTCAAAAGTGGCAACCAAGGCAGCAAACAAAGCCAAACTGGATAGACTGCAGAGGCCCGGCCTGAGTGGCCTGACCTCGATTGCCCACACTACGCCCTCAACTGGCCTCAAGGCGGTCCTGGGGATAAAACCTCTGGATCTTCATATCATAGAGATGGCACTTAATGTGCACCTGTGATGCAGGCCAGACCTTGTCCCCATCTGGGACAGCATTGGCCTGGACAAAAGTCGAGGTCATCAGCACTGGTGTGACACCGAATTGCTGAAGGTAGGCCTGGGCAAAGCCGACACGCTCGACCGAAGCCTGTGGTGCTGGTCCAGCCTGACTGACCAGGACACTGGCAGCATAGGCATTTGCTGTTGAATTGTTGCCCAAGCAGGCCTGGTGCCAGCATGCTGGGAGGCAGAAATAACCTGTAAAACACAGGCCCAATTTTTACCGAAGGCTGGGGGGCAAATGGTCCACCCCAACCCAACCCAAATGGCATTATCGGCCACCACTAAACTGGCTCAAATAACCTTGACCGCCAACCTGCCACCTGATCTGCTGATTGTCTTCTACTTGACAAATGCCACAGCGGTGAGCACAATCAAGGCAGCCAAAGTTAAGACAAAATCAGCTGACTGCTGCCTAACTATGCTGAAGCAGCTGGCCGAAACAAGGGCCATGTCAGTCAAATTTTGATCCAAAATGGGTATAAAGGCTCTGGTCTCAAAGTCACCCACAACCCTAGAGGTTGTGCCAGCGGCCACGACTGAAGCAAGAGCTAAAATCGACATTCACATCAATCACTGCTGGCAGACGTGCTGGACAAAATCCAGCAAGTGCCGGCAAATGATAGTGGATACCGATAGTAAGTAAACCAAAAATCAAGCTCAGTGAGCTTGATAGAGCCAAACTGGGCTCAATAAGAAGGGCCATCACAGGTCATAATGGTCTGAAGTACCATAGATTCATGACTGGAATCTCTGAAAGTAGCACATGCAGATGCTGCAGTATACATAGGAAGGATATGGCGCATTTAGCATTCGAGTGCGAAAGGAGCAAAAAGCTTGCTTTGGCTCAAACCCTCCTAATATTACTGGCCTCCTCAGCTTCATTGACCTGAAGCATATTGATCAGGCCTTAAATAATAGGGAGGTAGATTAAAACAATTGTGATCAAGGGTATGCAAAAAAGTCATCTCTGACTACTCGCATTGCCTCTCGAAGTTGAGTGGCATCCCTTCAATACAATACAATACTCTGGACTGGCCAGCCACGTCAAGAATCTGGATTCACAATTGCCATAGCAGATTCAATTCAGAGAAAATATAATAATGGCATTGTGCACTGTGCACCACATATATAACAAACTACAGCAAGATATCTGTGAATCTTTTGAAACTTCACCCAGGCGTAAACTTCACTCTGTTTTGAGTTCTCACTGAAACCTTGATTGTGCTAAAATTCAGCTTTCTTTGTCCAATGCAGGGCACGAAGTACTGCGACTTGACTTTCTCTGCATGCTCGCACACACGTGCGCACACACGCACATTTCATTCATAAAGAATTACACATTAAATAACACAAAATTCAGCTCTGTTTGCACGTTGATAAGGGAGAGGTGGACCGTAAAAAGAGCATAGGACACTTGAAATATCCTGTTGGCTACTTCGAAAATGTGCCTCCCTGGAAATGACGTGAGGACTTTTGGCTTTCCACCGAAATATTGGGATTTAATGGGAAGTAACTCTTACTAAAGGCTATTTTTACGATGCGCACTTTCAACTCAAAGCTGTGGCACTTAGTGTGGGCACGCGCATTTCTTTTCATGAAGCTGCGGCTAGATGTACTGTAATGAATTATTCTGCGATGTCCGATGTCCGTCACACACACACACACAGACACACCTTCTCCGTGTTCATGTTCATATTCAACCAAACATCCATGACTAGGCTCCCAAGTGTGACTGCCTCAGAAGCCCTTGTTCTCCCACAGAAGCATTGAGCATGCACTTTGTAGATGCACACAAACAAAAGGGATGCATTGTCCTGAGCAACCAGGGATGAAGCTAAGGGGTTTAAAAGGGGAGGCTCTGGGGGAGAACTGGGCATTCCCTGACAAGAGAACCTGAAGTTTACATCTACATCTACAGCAGTGAGCACTCAACTGTGAAATAATTGTGGATACGTGACAATTCTCCGAGAGAATAAAAATACGTTACAGTACATATTTTTGGTGGTCTTTTTCGGCAGCTTTTATGTTTTGACTTGCTACCTCCACGGACATCACGCAACCTCCAGTGCCTTTTTTCCTGATGCTGGCCTTCTTGTCCAATCGGTGAGTGGAAAAAAAGGCCGCCGAAAAAGGCAAGCAGGCGCAGAAAAAATGTACGTCTAGCCGAAGCTTTAGACAAAACTTTTCACTGGGTTGAGCTACAAAAGTTGTTCCAACCTCTGGCGGAACCCTGAGAATCGCCTCATAAACCACATTGATATGCAGTTCTGCTGTACCACTCATTTGTTAAAGCCATTGTCAACTGCTGTGAAGTAAACTTTGGCGCATAACTTTATTCCTATGTAGTGGAAAAATGTGTGGTCCAAAAGCATATCAGCTCGTTCCCAATGTGAAATCATTCCCATTACATCGTCCTAGGTGACGAGAATCCACTCTAGATCTGTATATACACTGTGCAGCAACATAACAATCGATATCCGGGCACCCACTCACCTGGACAGTGTCGCTATAGACGGCCAGGTAGTTGATGTCAAAGACCGTGGTCGCTCCGGGCAGCGTGATTATCACGTCCTTGCCGTTGTAGACCTTGAGATCGTCGAAGCGCGCGTCCTCATTGGCCACCTGGCGAGAAACAGTTGGGATTTTCGTCACGTCTCGCCTATGTGAGCAAGTACAGCGTGGGTCGTTACCATCTGTCCCTCCTTGTTGGGCCTGCTGTTGTCAGCCTTGCCCGCCCAAAAGTGATAGCCCGACTCCAGGACCCTCAGGTAGAAGTTAGGGATGTAGAAGGACTTCGAGTCCAGGATGGTCACTCGCCCGGAGCTCAGGTGAGGAGGCTTGATGGGGAATGTGTCCAACGTCATTGGCTTAGGGACGATGATGTCATCTGGGATGTACACTTCGCCGTAATTGACCGTGAACCTGGGGCACCAGATGGCGAGGTATCTGTCAGAAATGAACAGAATAAGTTGGCAAAAATCCATGTTATCCTTTATAGATTATATTGAAAATGTTGAAGTCTCTGTGACGAGATTTCTTCTGAAAAGTCACCGAATTTGACCGAGATGAGATATTTTAGTGTCCCCCCTTGATCGGTCGACTTTCACACTGAGAAAATGTGATGCGAAGCAGTGCTATAAACAAAAAAGTGAAAGAAGTTCCTTGGACGCACCCTGTACTACAAGTTCAAAGCCAGCGAGGACAGACAGTGGGTTCAACGACCGTTCGACACCCACAGACACAGTGGACTGCGATTGAAGAATGATTTTTGGAGTCGTGTACTTGTACGTGAACTCCAATGCAACCACTGTCCAAAGTGACGCCAATATGAGTTAAGAGAGCCATGGCATAAAGCTCCATCGGGTATGTAAGGTGTGCATACCTGCTCGTAGATATGGGATGTAGACGTAGACATGTATGAAAGGGAACATATAGAGATGCCCGACGGCCCTGGCGGACGCCCTGAGAAGGAACCCCCAGGGAGGATTGAACGGGGGGTTTCAACGCAGACAGTGAAGACTACGTCCTTAACTTGTACGGGGTGGAGTTCACTTTCATTGCAGGTTAACTGAGGTGGGTGCACCAGAATGGTGAGCACCGGAGAGAGGTTTGACACTCAAGAGAGACAGACATGAAGCAATTGGAAACTTGAAAACAATTAGTAAGAAGGAGAAGCCTGAGAAGCCAGATCTTCTCCGCCTTTTTGCAGATTTCTTAAAACTGGCGTGCGCTGCATACTAATGATCGGCAACAAAAAGTTAAAATTTTCAGAAAGCTTGTGAAGAGTCTTCTCGATAACAATCATATTCAACTGCTCTAAAAGCAAGAAAAAACAACATTCGGGCGCAAAACTCTGCCAAACATCATGAGATATGTCCTTGAAGAAGTCCCTAATGTTTCGGGTGGTACCCATTTCCTGGGTACCACCACACCTTTGGGGCAAAATGAACCTCTTTGAGGCATCACTCTGGCACGCGTGGTGCTCTTTAAGTCATTGGTGGAATCCTTGATCCAAAGAAAAGTCTCTGGTGGGTCTCATGCTTTACTCTCGTACGTTATTTGCTGGAATATTTCCTTCTTAGATCTCGTACTTAACTTCCTTTGAGCCGAACCATCCCGGATTGGGCTCCTCAGCCCGGACTGGATGCGTCTTAAATATAGGCAGTTTTAAAACCCACCTAACTTGACATCTTATCTAGAGAAGATGTTAGTTCTTGAGAAATTTCGCACGGGTGAATGTGCACTTACTGACTTTCCACTCCATGAATCTCCATTTTTATGGTAGTGGGAAAAAATGCACCAGGATTCCCTCCTTGGCACCACCATCTTCAGGTGGCCCAAAGATGGCCAGGAAAAGGTTCCTTGTTTCCATAATTGACGTGAGTTCGATGAAATCGACCGGGTGTTTCACTAAACATCGCACCAAAGAGGGGTTGACTATGGCAAATAGGTCGAAGATGAAGATCCCTCTTCCAGTCTCCCCGGTAGATTGCCACCACGTCGACTTCTCATTCTGATCTCAGAGTCAGTGAGCCTGACCCTGTCTTCTACAGGCCCAGCCTGTGGAAGACATCTGGGCCGAGTTCTCCAGGACCACGTAGGTGCAAAATACTTGCCAGGACCAGCCTGGGACAGGAGTGCTTGACACAGGCGGTGGGCAAATCAATGGATGGGACCCATGGAGCAGCATGCTGGCCCCAGGCTGCTAAACAAGTGGTGGCGAGGTTGTCATCGTCACAGCTAGACATGTCATGAATCAGTCAGCTTTCTCTTTGTGCAATGGTCTCTGCCCATAATTCACGCACGTGAAACCAATTATAAGTGTGCATGATGATAAACTTCGACTCACTTGATTTGGGGCACCTTGAGGCCATTGGGCAGCGGCAGGAGGACGTCCACGTTATGCATCTTCTGCAGCTCAGGTGGCGCCTGAAATATCATGGGTGCTTTATACTCCCTCGTGATGAGAGGACATGCATTGTTGAATAGGACGAATTGAACATTTTAAAATGAGCAGACGTAGGGAAAAAGGCCGCACGAGAGCCAAGTAGGACAGCTTCAACACCATCAGCCTCAACCAAGACTGTGCGAAACAACAACCGTCAAGGGGGAGGGGGTAGTCAGTGGAGTGACTACGAAAGCTGATTGGCTTTATGGTACAGAGCATTCAATCGATGTATTTTCTTAATCTACCGCCTATTCTGTGGTGTTCGAACATCAGAGGTCAGCTGAGACTCAGACTGACGTCAGATGCTCGTTTCAAACACATTGGGTGGAAGTTTTGCTCGCGCTACTTGGCTAAAGTCAGCATAGTCTTGTACTTTCCTTCGTCTTCTCTTGAACACAGTACAATAGGTAGCAATCAGTACAGGCTGTACCGATTGCTGCATACGTCCGTCCGTTGATGGTCAGCAACCTCACTTCGCTCGGAGGGACTGACACCAGACTTCCAACCGTTGTTACAATTTCAGGTCATTTTCTTGCCGCAAAGACAAACAACAGTGGTAGCATACAATAGTTCTAACAGTAAGAGCGCAGATTTTAATTTTTGGCAGTGTGTCGTGATGATCGCCAAAGTGGCTGACCAATGACCTCGGACTTGTTGAATGTGGAGGAAGTAACTGTGAATGAAGTTTACTTCGTAGACCTGAGGGACAGAGCCAAACACCTCTTCAGCGTCCTCTGGTGTTCCACTTACCTCGTTTTTGTCCGTGACAATGTTCCTGCTGCTGCCGCCGCTGCCTTTGCCGTTGATCCAATCGAACTTACGGATGTCCTCCTGGCGAAGGAGATGGAAGGAAAAGTTGTAACTTGGCGTGTAAATTTACGTGCAAATCCTCACTCACTTGCACCAAGGGCGGGTACGGCACCATCTGACCTCTGGGACTGGGCTGGGCGTCCGTTCCCACCCAGAAGTATGTCTCGGGGCCAGACTTCTCGAACCGAAATTGCCTGATGAACAAGTGATGCTCATCCACCACGTACACCTGCGGAACGAGGGAACGAAGGAAGGAGTCACTCGTGTTCACAGTGCCACGTCATTAAGACGGAACTACAAAATATACAGTCCTTGCGGGAAGTCACTGCGTTGAGCATGACATCACCTCATACGCTCTGGTCAAACGTGTGGAGCTCACCCTATCGCTCTGTCTTTGGAGCTTCACTGAACCTAGCAACCTCTCAACCCGAACACGGAGGTTTTTGTGTGCTTGCATATGGAGCCGGAGGACCCGGGGAGTGAATCCCACTGGAAATGTTGGGCCGGGAGGGGGGCGGGATTGCCCCATGAAAATTTCAGTTCACTTCATCAACATTTGCCCCCTGAAAGTGCCAAATTTCAGTACTGTTTGGCACGCCCCTCCTCCAAGTGGCCTCCTTTTGAGCACGCTAGCACCAAAATAGCCAGTATTGGCATTGAAGCTCTGTACTCAACACTGTGCCCAAGAATCACATCTGCATGTTCCACATGAAAATTCCACCACCACATACTTCAGTCGAACGTATGAGGCGATGTCATGCTCAACGCTATTGCTTGGGCCAGAACTGTAGGGAGAATTGCCCAATTCTATGGTCAGTGGATCTTTGGGTGTTTCTTGCTACTTGTGTGGAATATTGTAGACACGTTCGTATCTTGGAAAGTTGCCAAGAAAAACCATACTTACCGCACATTAGCCCCTTATGGGTAGTACGGGGCGTCATTTACTTAGCTCCAGTTTGTCTTTTGGCCATACGTGTTCATCGTCAAGACTAACAAGGTCAAAGTTGCGTGAGCTGTCTCTGAACGAAGACATTGTGCAAACGGCTTCAACATGTGACCCTCAACCTGTCAAACCTTGGCAGGTCCATTCAGGAGACCTTCCAGTGCTCTTCCACACATTTTGTCTTCTTCCCCTTCAGGCCCCGTCGTATGTGGCACATCAACGAGGGCTCAACTGAAGCTAAATCATATCTAAAGTTAGGGAAATATTGCCATTTTCACTCACTTGTCCAGATATTCCATTGGAGTAAGCCCTGAGCCTGCCCACGTAGGTTCCGTAGGCCCTGAGGTAGGACCCCTCGCCCCCGATGCCGGACCCAGCGCCGGAGGCCCCGCGGACGACCAGGGAGAACGCAGTCGGCAGAGACAAGAATGATATCACAGATGTCATCAGAAGAGCTTCAGCCAAAGTCTTATTACTCATCTCGTGTGTTTATACTGTTTTTTCCTGCTCTTTTTCACGCACAACTCAGATCCAAATCAGTGAAAGCCTCATGTTGAAGACCGTTGAGCATTGAAAACTGTGCAGACATGATATGAACCAGATTTCACAACTGATTGAACGGGTTTGTTTTCCATTGATATATTTGTGTTTCCATTGATCCGACTCTTCCATTCACAACTCCGGGTTTTTGCCATATTTTCTTCCTACTTTTCTACTTCTTCTCACTATCACATCACGCTTTTCTTCTTCCATTGCTTGCTTGTTTGAAAGCCTTGGTTTACACTAAGGGCATTTTCCTTCACCTCCCACTTCATTGTGCCCCTATTTCTACTGTCTGCAGCTCCATATTTTGTGTCCTCCGCGAAACTAATTGATTTTTGCCCCGGAGGAAGGATCACATCATCCTCCAGAGAAGAAGAGACCCCCCCAATGGCTCTTTAATGCGCTGCTGCCGCACCAAAAGCAGCAGATAGAAAGCTCCTTCTCCTCCTTCTTCTCTTTCGAAGACTTTCTGGAATGCCAGGCTTGAGCGTAGGAGGGAGTCAGGGAGGGCAGAGACAGGGGGAACGGGTAGAAAGGCCTGCTCGGTACTGCTGTTACTCCGCCACCGGTACGAGGGCGTTTGTACTCGGCGCCGGAGAGCGGAAAAATAGGAGACCGGGAGAGGGACGCAGCACAGACAGACACCACTTTGCAGAAATTGACAGCCGAGGGGGCAGAGATGGTCGCCATCTTTCACGTAGGTGCTATGTGGATGCTTATGAAACAATGATGTCATTGTAGTGAGGTTCTGTGGAATAATTTCCATTATCGAGATGTCTATGCAAAAGGATTCTCAGGGAGAGGAGGTCAAATTTAATATCTAAGGTAGGTTAGGTACGATTCACGTTTTTTCCCTCGGGCTAAAAAAACAAAAAAAAGATCAGAAAATCTCTTGAAAATGACAAGTTCTCAACGACCAAATCACCTGTTTTTCCGCCCTCTGGTTCTCAGTGTGGCTTCCATTTAACGTCCCCGTGACCAAAACGGCCTCTCGCAGCTCCGCAGCTGAGCACGAGCAGAAGGGTCCGTTGAACGGCGCTTCGACTGTGCCAGAGGTACTTCCAGTGGCCTGGCCGAGGAGCAGTCAGCATTGGAAGTCACAAGAATCGACGAGGAAAGCACAAGAAAAACTGGTGGAGAAACACGTAATAAATGCCACGAAGAAGGGGAAGACGCTGTGAATAAGTACGCACATGCACACATGAGGGAAAGGAAGGAGATCACGGACCCATCACTGCCGTCGTCAGTTAGCTAGATTTGTAGGGAGACGACTGAAAAGTCATATTTGATCAACACTGTTTCCACTAGTACAACGCCCTTGATGCATCTTGTCTGGGGCACTGAATGGAGTCTTTTTGGCCACTGTGCTGACCCATTCCACTGCAGCAACGCTCACAGTGGTCAGTGCTGTCGCAGAAGCTGCCTGTAGCACAAACAAATATTTTGCCTACGTCTTCTGACAATTAAGGTGCGGAAAAGCATTTTTTGCCATATATTCTGTAACCTGCGTGGCCGCTGTGAACATTGCTGCAGTAAACTGACTCGGCTCAATATACATAAAGACTTCCTTCAGTGCAATTACAGAAGCAGTCTGTGGAAAAAAGAATTGTTTATCATGCCCCCCCCCCCAAAAAAAAAAACCCTCCATGCTACAGCCTGGTAAAGGTAAAATTCTGTAGCCACCTCTGGTGCCTACCTGGGCTTGACATTCAAATTTACTTAAAAATTGAAGTAGTGGTGAAAACATGGAGGATAAAGCATAAAAATGACTTGCTAACCCCAAATTTGTGGATAGTCTGAGATTGTTGCAGAGTGCTAGCACATCAAAGATGCGTGCTAAAGCTGGGGCCAATTGAACATAACTGACAGCAAAGATTGACCTTCTAGGATTAAGCTAGGAAAAGAACTAGACAATTGACTCGAGATAGGCCTACTCTAGTAGCTGCTCCTCTCAAACACGTGAGGCCTATTGCCGGCCGGCCAGCTGGGATTCCGCGGTCTGCCAGTTCCTCAACTACGGTGTTGCCGCAAGCTGTGCCCCACCTCAAGGTCGACCTGAGGCCAACAGATCGACCTTGCTGACGCTGAGATGCATCACCACGCCTACGCTAAGGTGCGTGGCCTTCATTTCAAACACAAGCCCTAACAGTGACAGCAGTGGTCGCGTCGCGTCGAGTCACCGTCTGCGTTCTGCAAACATGTGTAGTGTACAGTGTACTATAAGGCCTTCGTTCTACTTGGAATAATACTGCTTAAGTCAGTACCGAACACTGAAGAATTGACTCTTTTCTGCTGCTGTAAGCCAGAAGAGTTCCCTTTGTCTGTCTCTACTTCCTGTTGGCAGTCTCGTCTCGACCAGACATTTTGGTTCAGACAAGATTCTCCGCTTTATATGTCATCTATAGCTTGCATGTGCCAAAAAGAAAAGGTGGCTTTTTGTCCTTGCATCATCCAACAAAGGCGACTCATGGACCCCTTAGGCCATACGCAATAGGCTAATTCGAAACTGTCAGTACAGTTTCTTTGGTACGGGAAGTTGGCGTTAGGCACTGTCTCACCTGGTACAAGTCTGATTTTTTTAATAATAAAAATGTTTCGCTATAGGCACTTTCAACTCAACATTTTATAACATGCTGTAGATACTCAGTGAAGGGCACACTCTTTTATTCAGCTATACCTTTGGACTGAAGTGAGGTACAGAAGTGGTTTGCCCCTCAATGGAAAGCTACCAAGCTCCTTTGAAACCAACCTGATATGCACTTCTACTCTAGGACCACTCATTTCTCCACAATGTGGGGTTAAGGATACCGGTATGTTCTGGAGAAGAGTTACTACATAAAGGATTGGCTGTATTGTGAACAAATAAGTGGTCCCAAGGCAGGAGTGCATATCAGTTTGGTTTAAGAGAGTTTCTTAGCTTTCCACAAAGGGATGGATCACTTCTATGACTCAATCCAGTCCAAAGTTATGACTGAACATAATAAATGTCTCCTACACCTACAGCACACAGTACGTTATGTGTAAAACTAAGACTCCGTAGTAAATGGTCCTTAAGAGGAAACTCGTTTTAGAATGATATCTTGATATTTTGGCCAAAGGCCAAAAACACAGGCCCAAAACATAATTTTCAGAAAAATTACATTTTTGAAGTAGCATAATGCATGTTATGAATCAGCACGACGAAGAGCAGGCTTTTTTGTTTGTGTCTACCTGTTAGGGTGCTCCCTGGGTTCAGGAAGTCCTGATTGCAAGAAGCCGTCCCAAGCAACTATTTCTGGACGTCTTTCAAGTGGAAACTTTTTTATGTTGCTTGTGATGCCGGATAAGGAGGTGATAAAAGCCAAAGACGTTATTTCTGTATATTGTTGCTGTTTCCACTGATTCATCTGAGACAACGTTTCGGATGGAGAAATCGTCTGTTAATAGCATACATGAGATGAGAATTGTTTTGTTACCCTTATCTCATTGATCACACCTGTTGATCCCACCACTTAGACGCAGATGCCGTGTCCTTCGGATGTGGAATGGTGCCCCCATGTCTAACTTTGGTAATGACCCCTTATGTGGTGCACAATTGTCTCATGTTGCCTTCCCTCAGACTTTACTAAGAGGCAGCTGCACGTCGCATGGTAACTAGGGACGTGCGATGTTGGCAAAACGTTGAAAGTTGATGTCAATGTGAATGTTGAGGTAAAACTGTCGATGTCAATGTCGATGTTTGGGACAAGAAAAAGGCCTTGTTTAACTACTTTTTGTTCTGATTCTCAAGTTTTTCCATGTTTTTGTTCAAGAACACTAGCATGGAAACATTCTCACAGTCAATTTTGGTCCTGGAGGGAGACACAATGCTTCCTGAGAGTGAGAACAAGCATTCGGAGGTAGCACTGCTTGCTGGGACAACCAGGTATTTCTTTGCCAGTGCTGCCAGGTTGGGGAGAATCTCCTCATGTGACTTCCACCACAAGAGCAGTGATGATCCTGGCATCTTCATGTCGACCAAGGGCATGTTGAGCTACATGTTGAGCTCTTGGTGCAGAGGATTTTCCTCATGCTCAGTAGGCCCCTTCCTCTTGGCCTTCTTCACAAGGGCTTGCGAGGCACTGGCTGAGTCCGATGAGGTGCTGGATGCAATGGAGTCATTTAAGGATTTGTCTTGAGACAGGCAAAATCTCTCCAGCCCCAGCCTTTCCTTGATGCACTCCAGTTTTTCAATCTCCCAGAGCTGAAGGCCATGGCATTGGGGGCTGTATGTGGCAGGACTCAGGCAGATCCAGCTTGCTGATGACATCATCCAGTTTGACTCTGATGGCCTCCCCTGCGTGAGCACCATGGAACTCTCTGCATTCAATAGTCCAGTTCTGGAGCTTGAAGTTCTTGTCAATGTAGTGGATGGTGAGACTGATGAAAGCCCTGTTTGTGTGGTTTGTCCACATGTCTGTTGTGAATGTGGCAGACTGCATGAACTCCTGATCAGCCAAAAATACCGAGAAACATGTTATTTTTGAGTTTGAGCAAAAGTGGTTTCTTTACCTGCAGCACAGCTTGCAGCCCCTTCTCAAAGTCTTCAAAGAGCTGGGGCAGCTTGTCTCTAGAAAAGGTTGTGCGGTGCTTCACCTTGAGCTTGGGGTCAGCCACAGCTATGAGCTCATTGCAGCCCTCTCCCTCCACAACAGAAAAAAAAGGTTGCAAGTCCTTGATGATGAACCTCATGATTGCTTGGTCAAACTTCTTCTGTTTCTTGTGGCTATCCTCATATTTGGTGTGGCACTCAAAACAATCCTTCATGAAGACAACCCTCTTCTTGCTTGAACCCTCCCCTGCGTCCTCCTTAGGCCTCTTCTTCCTGAACTCCTCAATCTTCTTATCTTGCCTCTCCTCCAGCTGGGCATGTATTTTGTGATGCTTGGCCCTCAGATGTCCCCAGAGGTTGGTAGTGTTTGAATTTTGGGTCTTCAAGATGTGGAGGCAGGTGTTGCAGCGCACTTCAGTTGGACCCACAAGCTGGAATTCCTCCCAGACAATGGATTTTTGACATTGTTGCTCGCTATCGCTTGGTCCTCGCTCGCTTGCTCCTCACTTGCTTGCTCCTCACTACTGCGGTCGCTAACAATGGCATCAACACAATGTAGTGGGAAGTGGCAGTTGGTTCTGGTAGATCCAGTCGATGTTGTATGTTAAGTCAAGGTCGATGTCGATGTCTCGTAAAACTGTCGATGTCGATGTCAATGTCAATACATCGCACATTCCTAATGGTAACAACATCAGCCGAAAGATGCAGACCTCGGCGCAAATAACTTCAGCGGAAGGAATTGAGTGCGTAGGCTACGAGAACACATTTTTGAATGAAATCTTCACATGCATGAGTTGTCCAGACAGTACTTGCCAGGAAGCAGCACTGTGAACAATTGCATCATCTCCCAATTTGGAGCTTCCGTGCTCAAACTGGAATGACCTACAGATGAGAAACGCCAGCACTGGCTGGTTTGGGACACTCTCCTTTAGTGAACAGTGCAGAAATGCCCCCCACCCCTTGGCCCGCCTAAATTTTGGGGAGGGGGAACCACCTGAACTCCCTGACATCATTTGTGGGTCCTATTTTTCTGTATATGAGGACTTTCTGGCAAGTGATGGAGCGATCACTGACTTGTAATATCTGGATGGAGCACTGCTTGCTTCTGGGCGGAGAACTGAATCAGCTGTTGCTGCATTCGTAAATGGTGACCACAAGAGTAGTACGACAGAGTAGCAGAGCAATAACTAAAGTTTTACCAATTCTCGACACGATTGGTGTGGATTTCAATCTGCGGCGAAGGATTGATAAGGAGGAGAATCAAATCTCTCGAAGGCATCGTAAAGGAACTCCTGAGGAAGAATATCCTCTGAGCGAGGATGGAATTGAGGCCCTAAATGCCTTGTCTCCGAGGTCAACACCCCAGCTGGTCATTCGAGCCATAATGAAGGAATCCGTGCAGATCTGCATACCCTGCGGAGCTACGATCATTTGCACTGACACTTCTATTTCTACAGCACCAAGGCCTAGAGCTACGTGCGGAGATGCTTTGACGTGACCATCCTTACCTCACCTTGAAACCGTGCAGCAATGGTATTCAAGTCTTAATGGCGAGTCTGGCTTCAGTGAAGAAGCATTCATCAGCCTTGAAGCACCGGCCAGACAAGAGCAAGAAGCTGGTCGTCAAGTTATCTGTTCTCTCATGCTTGACGAGATGCCTGTGAAGAAAAACATTGAGGGGGATGATAAACGCTTTGTTGGAGTTGCCGACCTTGGCATGGGTCATCAACAACAGTCCGAGTTAGCAGTTGAAGTTCTCCTCTTCATGGTGGTGGCTGTTAATGGGCCCCAGAAGGTCCCCATCGCTCATTTCCTTGTTGGTGGTTTGATTGGCCCAGACAAAGGCCCAATTAGCCCTTACCGTTCTTGTAAAGCTCCATTCTGTTGGAATAAGGACCATTTCCCATACATGCGACGGACCATCTGTCAACTCTGCCATGATTCGTCACCTTGGGGCTAACCTGGATCCTTGCTATCCTCATACGTCTGATCCTGGGCAAAGAGTTGCTACCTTCTTAGAATTGTCTTGCATCACCAGGTTCAGAGTACAATGGCAAGGGGGAGCACATCAGTTGGCATTCCATCCGTGATCTTCAAGAGCTCCTCCAGCCAGAGAGTCTCCGCTTGGGCAATCAGCGCCTCACATTAACTGGCAGCCACTTGATATGAAGGTGAAGGCTATAGTTAATGTAAGCCATAATCTTTTTAACGATGAACTAAAATTATTTCAAATTGCTTATGCAGCTCAGACGCTCGCTAGCAGTGTTGCGGACAGCTGGTGTTGCTGCGAAAAGAATCTGGAACTTCCAGGGTTTTCAGGAAGTTGAGCTACTGCAGAATTTCTCCACCTTGTAAGCATTTCATATCTAATACTTTGAATGCCTTTTTTAAAAAATTACTTTCTCATTACATTTGGTGACAATGAACTGAGCAACAAATATGTTGGTCACCATTTCAGAAACCGTCAGCTGATTTCAATCACTTCCTGTGAGGAGCAGGGCAGAGCCGCATCCACCTCTTTCAGTTCAGTGGGAGCGATCGCATGCCAGGAAAAACTCGATCAGACAAAAAACTCATCTGAGTACTTTTCAACTGAGCGGCACTGAAAAGTCCATGGGATTGTCTTCCCGAGAGCATTTCAACAGAGCAGAACCTGCCGGAACAAGGAGTATTTTGCCATTGCGACCAGCTCGTAACTAAGTGTTTTTCTAGGTCCCTTTGTAGAAAGTGTCGCACGTTTTTGACAGCTGTCTCTGCCAGCCCATTGCTGCGATGATTGCAAGGGAGAGAATTCATGTCCCATTCCACGATCATGGCAGAACTCCAGAAATTTTGGGCGAGCAAAAGACCAGGGGCGGAGGGAAGAGTGGACACAGCCAGAAACATCAGGATGGCGAAAGGGAGGATCAAGCAAGAGGTCCATGTGGGGCATGACCAGAGACATTGACGTGGCTGAGTCCTCCAGGGGGAACATGACCCAAGAGGCGGGACGCAAAGCCTGCGACCCCGAGGATGAGGCGCTGAGATGATGTCGGGGCATCAGTTCAGAGGACTTGAGGACTCAAGGCTGCTTTTGCAGTGGTGACGTGAACCAACAAGCGATTCTCGAGGAAACGATGCTGATGAAAAGCCATTTTACACGAATTACCGGAATGACACCTTCCTCCTGCCGTAAGAGTGTGGGGACTACCCTAAGTGTTTTATAGACAGAAGGAATAGTGAGGCCTCAGTCATGGTCTTCAATTCCATTTGCTTGGGTGTATCCGTGATGCCTCCAATCTTCCTCCTACGCAGGCTTGCAGTTCGCAAAATAGAAGGTCAGTAGTAAAAAATTCCCTTATAACCTTGACCAGGTGACTGCAGGACAAGATCTAGGAGAGTGGCTGCGAACTAAAATCTGACCCGTGCCTAACGCAGAGGATCTGCACCAACGTCGGGCAGTTCAAACCTGAGACACGTGAGGCCAATATTGGTGGCATCCAGTATGCGACCGAAGGTGGCGTTCGAAAGTGCCCCAACATCAATATCTTGCATGTGAGTTGTAAAAGATTGGAATGGTAAATAAAATTTAGCTGCTACAATGAAATGACCACGTTTGACCAATCAATGCTTTCAGCCCTTGCAAGAGGCCTTCAATAGTTTAGACAAGTGGTACGACGTCGTGCTCAAAATTTTCTTCCTCCCAGCTTGATTCCCAACTTGTTAAGGTAATCGTTGGCCGAGTAGTCAAACATATCGAAGTCTTCTTCGTACGCCCTGATGGCCGAGCCGAGCAATGGCCGAGCCACCTTCTTCCAGAACCGGCGGTGCAGTCTCTCCGGGTTCGGTTCCCGGGTCATGTTCAAATGCTCTTTAGACGAGATCAGATCTCGGAGCTCCGGGTTCCGGAGGAAGAAGTAGGCCGTGTCTTCTGAAAGCTCCTCGATCTTGCTGCAAGAGGACGCAGAAAAGAGAAGTACTGCACCGTGTAACTACTTACAGCTGAAATTCAACCTGTAAATGGTGAAATTGAGCTCGCAAAATGGGCAGGTGAGGAATTGCGGCCGAAAATGGTTGTCCACAACGTCATAGTTCAGCTGCTCGAGCACGTACCGCAAGTACTCATCGGGCCTGAGGCATAAAGATAAGTTCGTGGAGACGATACTCGAGGATCTGCAGCCAGTACAGGTTTCATACGTCGGAATCCTCGAGTCTTCCAGGTCAATCCCGTCCGGCTGCCATCGCGTCCCGTTGGTCGCCACTGCCCCCGCGGCCTCCGTGGCTGGCAGGAATTTGCTACGTGATTCCTGGGGCATACCCCGTAGGACTTTTGGGCCTTTGCGGCGAAACCTGAGCAGCGAGTCGCAAGGAAAAATGAGTACATATTGCGTTTCTTTTATATGAAGAAAAAAAACAGCGCAATCTCTTAGTGGCAGCCAAATTAGGCTTTTCTGCCGACATTTGATAAGACACCAATTCCTCATGGCAAACTAGTCCAAGGTGTCAGATTTTGTCTTTTGTCAACGTGACGGAGGTCGTCGGCTTTAAACACCTCTGGGCAGTAGGAAACTTGACAATGACTACGTATTCTTCTGACATTCTCATCTGTATCGTTTGAGTAAAATTGTTTTGTGACATGCGTCCACACACTATCAGTTTATTGTGTCCTACCTGACCTTTGTATGACATAACGTCTGATTTTGTCCCAGGGTCCACCAACGCCCATTGCCACAAACTTTGAGTAGTATGCAGAGACCAAACGACTCAGAGGATGTCGGACGATCACCAGGGAGTTCTTCATGCTGGACATCAGTTCCACAGGGCTGCAATGAGTCGCAAAGGGGTTCAACATTTGGATCTCCTTTGAAAGAAGATGGCCACGAATGGCCAGAAGTCCTTTTGTTTATGAGAATGCCTCAATGAGGTTGAGGTAGGATGGAAGACAAATCTGTGGCCAGTAGAGATTCCGAAAACAAAAAAGTCAAACTCATCAGAATCCCAAACAAGACCGAAACGTGAGCTTTGAGGACATCAGGTCCCCGAAAAGTCAATCGGACATGTGGGCTTGGGCTCAATTTGATGGTTCATATCAGAAGAATCCAACTGCTCCTCATCGGCATGAGAAGAGAAATAACAACAAAGCTTGGGGAAATCTGTAGGGATAAGGATTTACTATCCTTACAAACTTCCTAAAAACTAAAAACTTCCTAAAAACTCTGCATGTGGGTGCACAAGGAAGAATGTTTAATGAAATAATCTTATCTAAGTTCTTCTTTTTTGTCGTGTGACCAAGCCTAACTACAGCCTTACTTCTCTCCGTTGCTGAGACCGAAGACCCGGCTAGCTTCCAGGTGGTTCATGCCTGTTGGATTATGACGTCTGTGGCCCAACCTCAGCATGTTGGTGGTCCAAGTTGAGCTGGCAACCTAGAAAGGTTAAACAGCATAACCATATACAAGGTGTATCATTGTGTCATACGCAGGTAGGTAAATCAGCGATTTCTGGGCAACCACATTGAGTTGGGAAGTGTGACTTTTTGTGTGAATGACATTGCGCCCGAGTCACTCCGACATTATGATAATGTAGGCCAACATTTGTATTTTTAGACATGTGGAGAATGGAGGGTACGAAACATTCCAATCTGTATATCCTATACCTATATGCAAAGGAAATGTCGAACTTTTGTCCCATTTTCACGTGATAACTGCAGGATGTCGACCCCTAAGACCACATATAATCTGAATCACCATGACAGTGGGAATGTTTTAGGCCACTTTCTGTTGGGGTTAGCGTCTCGGGTCAGGTGCAGAAACCGGTTGACCCACCGTCAACCGGTGGGTCAAGGAAGTTTTCATCACAAAAGAGCAAGCACAAATGACTGTTCCTCGACATTTCTGAGGGTGAACTTCCTCACTCCACTGCAAGTTAGGGGCCACAGAGACAAATTTGACAGCGCAAAGTGCATGGTCACTGGTCAGCACAAAGCATGTGAGCCAGGAAAGCAGGTCGAGTCTGCCAGCTTCGAGTCGAGGCAAGACTTGAGCACAAAGCACGTGTTGAGCACAAAGTGCATGTTGAGCATGAAACGCGTGTTGAGCACGAAGTGCACGTTCAGCAAGAGTCGAGTCCGCACGGGTGGGTGGGATTGAGGCGAGTCTTACAATAACCCGAGCAATGCCAGGTACTCCTGCTAGTATCTATATTTATGCGAAGTTACCATATGTAGTGTGTGGGTGTGTTCGCGTTTGTTCGTGTGTGCGTGTGCGCGTGTGTGCATGTGCGCGCGCGTGTATGTGTGCGTGCCTGTCAGGCCATTGGTGCCCCAACCACAGCACCAAACTTGGTCAGCAGATGCTACACATCAGATGCTTGAAAGTGATTGTACCACACCATAGGTCTGCTGCTATTTTGAGGCCAAAATCGAGGTTCAACGTTACATTTACCATGTGCAGTATCAGTAGGTATCTATGGCGAGAGGAGGGGAGGGAAGAATGTTAGTAGGGGTGGAGACTGAGCCGGGCAACCCAGCGAGCCAAACTGCGGCTTGACCCGTCAACTGATGGCCCGCTGGCAACACTAAGCGGGAGAGGGAATGAAAAGTATTCGGATCAGCCAGCTTCACAAGTAAAAACGAAATGGATTCGATCTGGGTGCAGCATGAGTGTGAAGTGCAAGATCAGCTTAGAGGGCAAGATCAGCTTTGTGTTGAGTGGGTCGGGTCTGCTATTGCTTCATATTTTCCCTCCCCAACGAAGTGGGTAGGTAGCACGCTTGCTACCTGTCTACTACCTACTTTGCAAGTGCTAGTTTGATATGCAAGTCCTCAAAAATCGTGTATTTACCAGAACCTGAGCTCAGATTTACAGCTCTGGGGATTGGGCACTTGACGCAAAAGCAGGGCACCTAAAACGTGGAATTTTGACATAAGATTTTTTGGTGGTAACAGTAGACATTCGGAGCTGGACTTCCCGCAAATTTCAGCTCAATATTTTGACAATTACTGCATCATTTAGTTCACCTAGTCACTTAGTTCTAAATGTGACTCTTCAGGGCAGTAGCAGTCTCAGCAGCACAGATTTCTTTTTGTTTTTTTAAAAATGGTCCTTCAAACGTTGGAGTTTTGAGTGTAAGGGGCAGCTCTACAAGAAAGTGAAAGAAGAAATGACATAAAATGGTTCTTCACGCATCAATAGTTTCTGACACACATAGTACTTTCTCGTGAATCAGCCCTTGTGGTGTGTAATTGTACTGCTTAGCACGGTCGGAGAGAATGCATGCATAGGTACCGCAAAGGACGAGTGCTCATAGTTTATATTAGTGTCATAGTCACAGTCACAGTGACTGTGACTGTGACGTATCGCTGTTACTGTTATTTGTGTCATAGTCACTTTAGTACGCAACAGTTCGCATGCAATAGTTGGCACGCAAAAGTTCGTGTGCAATAGTTAGCATGCAATAGTTAGCATGCAATAGTTCATATGCAATAGTTCGTGCGCAATAGTTTGCATGCAATAGTTCATATACAAAAGTTAGCATGCAATGGAAATAGCTCATGATGCTGATGTTACCCACTTCCCTGGATGGGAAGAGTGGCGAGAATATCTGTGTGGGTGGGGTGGGGTTGAGTGCGTGTGTGTGTGTGTGTGTGCCTGCGAGCTATGTCCATTAGACTGGCCTCTAAAAATTGAAAGTCTGATTTTTAAAACTGGCACCCCCTGAAGGGATGATGCTGGTCATGAGAAACTCTGCTAGTCAAATAGTTTTGGCCAACTCCTCAGCAGCTAAGTCCTACAGGCTCAAAACTGACCATGTCAACAGAGTGCTTCTGTAGCTGTGTGCAGAGGACCAAATGGCATGAAAATGAAATTTTGTTATTATAGGGGTCCACAACAAACAACTTTTGGTAAATAAACTTTTTCACTTATGAACTAAAAAGTTCAAGTTTTATTTAAGAAGCAGTTACAGTCACTCACTGCTGAACATGTAGTGAGACACCCTGCCCGTCCAGCATGAGCAGGTACTTTCATTAGGCTGGCCCCATTGGGGAGGGTGGGAAGTGGGTAATGGAATTTGCCACAACAAAGCATTACCACATGTTTTGATGAATGTATGGGAAAATAGCCCTTGGCTGAAGGTTTTACTTTGTAACCTTACTTGCAACTAAGGATGCCCAAAATAGCAGGAGGAAGGGTTAGAGGGATTCATTTAGTAACACTACTCAGCAAAACCTTTACTGCTTAGTTCATAAGTGAAAAAATAATTAAATTTAATAAAAGTTGCTTGTTGCCCAAACTTGCTCTCCACGTTCTCCGTGCCGTCGAAAGGAAGCATCTGCTTATCACCGGGACTGGCAGAGCAAAGCGGTTGGACGGGGCCAAAAAACTTCTGTTATGTTTGAAGAACAGCCCTGTGTCCATTGTGAGCACATTCTTTGACAAGAAGATCTTCACGGTGGACCAGGTGCCCAACCGGCGCAATGACACGTGGCTCGCGATTGACAAGGACGATGTCGAGGTAATCCTGAGCTGCCAGGGCCTGGCTTCCGTCCTTTCTGGACTGCAGAGGTGGGGGACTGACTGGCCAGGTCTATGCCCACATGGTGACTAAGCATGCTGTTGCTGCTGTCCAGAAGCTCTATGGAAACCATGCTGTTTGGCAGGATGACCCAGCCAGGATCCACTGCACTGCAGAGGCTTTGCAGGCTTGTAAAGCTTTCTCTGCTCGCATTCCCCATGACGTCCAGGCTCCCAAGATGGCCAATGTGTGGCCCATTGAGAATGTGTAAGCCATTGCCAAGCAGATGGTTAAAAAGCAGTAGCCCAAGACTAAGGCTGAGCTCAAGAGAGTCATCAAGAAGGTGGGGCGAAAGATTGACGAGGACAAGGAGCTGTGCAAGTGATTGATGCTATCCATCCCAAAGAGGCTGCAAGCAGTCATTGACGTTGACGGTCAACAGATCAACAAGAAAGACCATGGGTAGTCATGTGATCAATAATTCAATGTAATAAATATCAATTCGATTTACCTGCATTTTTGCTGTTACACCCTTTTGGACTCCGTCAAGCACATGATCACCAAGATCTAGAAGGCCTTCCTCGTGACAGGCATCATCGATGCCTGCAAGAACTTCCGTTTCGTTTTGAACACCGCATAGAGGTTATAGCTGCTGCCAAGGTGTCATACATTGAGCATTCAGCCACCTGTATCAAGGACTTCTGACACAAAAAGTTTTTTTTCTTATCTCACCAAGCAAAAAAGTTGCTCCTTTCTGTGATTTGCTATCACTAACCGCTGGGTTCAGGAAGTTCTGCTTACAAAAACCAAACACAATCGACTGCCTGTAGGCAACTTTAAGATGCCAACTACTTTGTGCCACTGGTTGAGGGTCAAGGAAGCTGAAAGCCAAAAGTTAAGTTCAAAACAAAGCACTGTGAACTGTTTCTTGGATTTTTAAGTGCAGACTTCTTGAGGAATCTACATACTGATCAGTGGATCATCCTGTTGCAAAAGCTCGAAAAGTGGACGAAAGTTTCAGAAATCGGCGATTGACTGTTCAAGCCTCACATTTTTAATAATGTGGGCGTGCTAGTTGGCATTGCCTTTTTTTTTTACCTGCCACATCATTCAGAACTAAAAGCCGGAGGTATTTTCAGAATATCAAGTAAATGAGTCCCACATGGTGGTGATCAATTCCGTCAGCAGTGCCCGAAGCAGGAGCGGAAAAGAATGGAAAGATGGTGGACACGTCGGTTTCTGTCAGGACCTCGATGAGGAGCTTTTCCTCATAGAACCAAGTGGTCATCCCCGAATGACCGAAGACCTTCTTGCACAAGAATAGTGGCTGGTAGACTGATCCGGAGGGTACTGACAATTCCTTTTCAGTTGTTTCCCGATGACAGTCCTTGAAGTAAGTTAGGGAAGTGATGTCACTGTATGTATCTTGCTCAGAGTGACATACGGCAGCCTTGCACTCACAGCACTTGACCAGCAACTGCAAAATGTACATGTAGTATCCGGCAATGAAGGTGACTGAGACCGTGCAAGCATCACAGTTCTCTGCCAACAACCATGGCTGTGAACATCTGTCATGGCAATGTTGTTGTCCAAGCCACACTGGATCTGGGCAACATCAGGTGCCTCAGTCAATGTGACAATTTGGGTTCTACTGCTGGCCTGCAGGTTTGACTGATGACCCATAATCGGCACGTTAATATGCATTAGGAAAGCTTATAATGCCCAAAATAAGGAAGTGTTGGTGTTCCACACATTTCATGCGGACTGTTATTCCCCTTCAGAGTTATCCACACACGGCCCTGAGGATATGCATTCATCATCAATGTCACAATCCTCCTTCTGCCGGTTATTAATCATTTTATGATGAACATCATGAAAAACTGTATCAATGATTTCTGACATGTTCCTGCCTTGTTTCGATGGCTTCTTGTGTCCCTAACTTGGGTGGATGATGACTTGTTCACCATAGTGGAAGTGTTTGGTGGGATAGAAAAATGTGTTGTTGCCTGGGGCTTGACAACATCCATCATTTGGCAGTGGTTAAGGCATGACTCGGTTCAACTCCCTTGAAGTAAAATAAAAAAGTGGGGATTCCCAAGTCCACTCGCATGAACTTTTTTAGGTGCTTCACTTAAGATTTGAATGCTTCAACGTAATTTTTAAAATGTACGTGCCATCGTTCAATTTTTCATCACACAACCTTCTGAAACAGTATGATAAGTTTCTTCTAGCCTGCAAGGTCGTCTCAGTCTCCGGTCTCGTACAGTCAAACCTTGATCTAATTCATATGCCATATTTTTCCCCAGTGATTCTTTTTCTACTTCTCTACGTATGTAACAATTCTCTTCATATTTACGCCATTAAAATGTTGTGTTTTACCCTGCTCACGGAAAAATTCATAATAAGATTCAACTGCACTTTTTTTTGAGAGATGGTGTGACACAGAGCGATCGCGTGGACATTTAAAACGCGTCATCAATTTGCGGAAGCTTGCAAATTCTTCCTCAAATGAAATACTACTAGTAAAAGTTGACGTAAATGCATTATGGCATAGCTACTTCAGACTGATCGTGTTTCTCCTACCTTATGGTGTGGATATCCTGTACAGGGGCTGCCAGGCAGCGGGCAAATGTTGGCTTCCTTTTTTTGCCAACTTTGTGAAGAAAGTACTTTTCTCGCCATTTTTTTTTGTCCATCGATCGCGCTGCATGAGACGCACAAACAGTAGAGCCACACAGTACTTTTCATGGCAACCTAAGTCCTGTCCACAGGGTACAATGCATGTAGGGAAGGTTCACATGACTGTAGCTGACCTTGGGTATCTGACAGTAAGCCACCTTGCTGTAGTTCCTCTCGAAGAGCATGGCGCTAACCTCGTGGCCGACGCGACTCCCGTAGCAGAACTTTGGCACCTTGAGCCTGGCGCATGCGGACGCAATCTTGAGCCGGCGTCTTGAGTAAACACGCTCTCTCCGGCGCATGAATTGCGCCAACGTGTCCGCAGTGGCGGCCGAGACGGCGGAAGCCTACAAGTTCTTTTTTCAGATACAACAGACTCCGCTTAACTCAATCCCCTGGGGCTGCGATTAAGCGGGGTTCCACCGAAACGTACACATGACTGTTATTGGCGCGCAGTAGGTACAGGTTGTCCCTAAAAGTCAAGTCCACACTTCAAACTAACATATCTTAGAAACTTTTGCATCTAGAAACGTACTTTTGATCTCATATGAAAGAGAACATTGACATGATTCTACTGCAGCAGCTTTCCTCATTAAAGTCATGCGAGAAAATTATGGTTGGGCAACCGGGTGCAATCCATTATGGCTTATTTGGTGATTTTCATGAACCCAATGACCTTTGCGTAGAATCTTATGAATGTGCTCCTTCAAATGGGACCACAAGTATGTTTCTAGATGCAAAAATTTCTGAGATATATTGGCTTAAGGTGTGGACTTGACTTTGGGAACAGCGTGAGCACTCACTTGGTGCATCCTGTACGTACTGTACAGTATTCATCGCGCAAAATTTACTACGAGAATCTCCCAACCTACGTTAGACGTTGCTGCATGGTCGTCCGTCGTCCCGGACATGCTCAAGTTCTTCACCGTGAGGCTGGCTAGTGTGGGGTTCAGCTGGATCTGCACGAGTCCGCAAGCGGCCAGGATGAGGGTCAGCCAGCGCGACGGCCACCAGCACCACCACCGCAACAGCAGCAGTAGCTGCCGGGTGGGGGAACCCGACGGCGATTCCGACGCAGTCTGGAGCAGCGTCTTCGGCTCCATTGTGAAGCTCGAGCCCCAGCTGGTCGAAAGCTTTTGCCCTCTCCTCTCCACGTAACCCGGCGAAAGTCATCGATTGTAAATACATAGCTACCTGAGTGGGCAGACAGACCCCTTCTCTACTACCCCGTTGACACACAGCAAGAAAAATCTGTTCGGACAAAACTTTTTTTCTTCGAACCGTCCAAAAATGTGGCACCATTTCATCAATCTCAAAAAGCTCGACCGAGGAGGGTTGGGACATGGAAAAGCACACATTTCTCAATATCTGTTCCGTCCAGCCCCCGGCGCGCTGGGGTCGTCTGAGCCTCGAAGGTGAGCGCTTCACAGGTGCTGCTCGTTGTGCACGGCTCACACGCTCCGTCCGTCCCTTCCTCCTGGCCTCCGCCCGCCAAAGGTGCGTGTTATTTGTGAAAAAGAACCTGTTGGGTTGGTGAGGGAAAGGAGTGACCGCTTGTAAGGCCCTTCACAGGCTTGACCCTTGCATTGGCTCCGAAATATTGCGTCACAGCCTCCTCTTCTTCCTCCTCTTCTTCTCTCAAACTGCATGCGCGAAATTGACGTAAGACTCTGGCGTCCGCACAAACACGCGAGGTGTCTGGGGCTGGACAGGGATGGCTGCGCTCTTACTTTTAATTAACCTCTTTCTGGAAAATTGTTTTATTGCTTTGTACAGTTGTGACCTTCCCATTATCTGCTCTTTCATCTGCTTTTCAGGTCGGTTTTTACGCGCACAAACGCATTTTATTGATGAGTACGCTTGCACTGAGCGCGCGCGTCCTCTCTGCTGTGCGTGCGTACGCATTTCGCGCGTACGCACACTCAGTGTCTCTCTCTCGCTCTCAGCTCCCCTCCCTCAGTTGAGTGTACGCATTCGTCGCGCCCGCATCTCCAGACGCTGCTTTTCTAGAGACGCTTCTTCTCTAGTGTGATGTAGCTCAGTGTTCACTTTAGTCCGTTTCTAGTTTCATCTCCCCCTCCCCCGCTCTCCATAAATTTTTGCTGACTTTTGCTAGCAGTGAAAAAAAAACTGTCCTCAGTCAAAATTGCAACAACAACAAGACAGTCTCGAGAGGTAAGAGTTTCCTTAGAATTCCATTTTTCCGAATTTTACACGTAGCCGATCGACCTTGTTTAGAGCAGTCCGGATTTCCGATGCTTTCCGGAATTCCCCTGGATTTCCCTCTGTGTCTCTGCCTCCGTGGCAACCGACGCCGATGAAGTTGTTATCTTTCTATTTCGTGGGCCCCTAATGCGATGCGAAAGCGGCCACTTCTTCGCATATAGAAAGTTTTCTCGGGCAGGTTTTTTTTAACCCTGGGCATATCGAAGAAAAAGAAAAGTCGTCTGAGCCCGCAGAAATGCAGTCGGATACGTCGACGCTCGAGCGCGTTTTTTCTTTGTGGCTCATCGTGCGTCCAATGTTGTGAAGGCCCTTTAAGGCCCAGTCCAATGCCCAATTTCCTTCACTCGCCAGGTCATTTTTTTGCATTTGCGTACGCACTTGGAGCAAGCAAAGCAAGCAAGTTGAGCAGAAGAAGTTGCACAATCTTGCACTGCTTTGAGACAAAGGAGACTTCGGCGACGACGACGCAGGAGTTTTACCACATTTGGCTGTCCAGCAGCTTAATCGTCATGAAAGTAGAGTCCTTCAGGGCCTCACTCACTTAAGGACGGGTTGGACTCACACTATTGTCAGTGTCAACCTGATGGGGAAACGACGACACTGCAACCTTTTCAGAGAGAGAGAGAAAAAAATATTCAGATATCTTCATTGGTCAGACGGCTGAATGAGGTTGCCCGGGGGCCTTTACAGTCGACGTTAATAACCAGAGCACTCTTTCCTCTACCAAGCAGTTTTTAAGTACCTTAGGTGAGGCTTTCAGCGTTTGTGTCCATCCTGAACTCTAAAAGGTCCTTGTCCAATCCTCGGGGATATCAAGTTGTCCCAAGTGGGGAGAAAAATATTGCCCGTTTAAACGCGGACTCAAAGAAGCTGAGGGAAAAATTGTGAAGTCTTAATAGTCCAACAGACGAGGGAAAATTCCTCCTGAACAGAGAAATAAAATTGTCACCCTCCGGGTGTTTTAGGCGCTAAAGTCATTACAGTGTGAGCCAGGAAAAGAAAAAGACCGTGCGCTTCTTTTCTTCATGGCTGGCAAGTCGACTTTGAGCCAGAGAAGTGAAACTTACAACTTACTCTTACAACGATTGTAAGTTTTTAAGCCCACATAGGGAGGGGGTCGTAGGCGAAATCCGCCTCAGCCCTACTTCCCGTGCGTCAAAAAAACCCGGAAGTGACATCATAACTTAGTCTGTCAGCTGGAAGGAGGTGACAACAAAAGGTTACGTCTAAAAATTGAAGATTTCTTTTGACATCATTTTTCAGAAGGAGCACTTGCGGCTCACACGATCTCAACCACGTGCCATCAGCAGCCAAAGAGTGGTTTATTTGCCCACAGATTGAGAAAAGGCTCTTTTCCTCTATTTGCAACTTGCACAGACGAGGCTCTGCCAGACAGGTGGAAGAACAAATTTGTCTGGCAGAGCTTTGCCTGTTCTCCCACCACGGTTTCCCACATTTATTTCTCCCGCTTCCTGCAGGGGTGAAAATGGGGAAAACACAAGGGAGGGGGGGGGGGAATTCTACTTGCTTTGTCTTAAGTTTATTAACTGTGTTCAAGACACAGCGCGAAAAATGGTATAAACTCTTGCTGGTTTCACTTCTTCTAGGTCTCAATTAACAAGTTGATTTCTCTCCTAGACACACGCACGCACACAAGAACTATAGTACACACACGTGGGCGTACTTGGTCATTCATCAACGTAGGGGAGTGTGAAAAAACCATCTTTGGCATGTACGTGCCCGCAAGGTGTGAGTTATGCTTCTTCGCCATGACGCAACTGTCAAGAAATCTAAAGCAAAATCGCACCTAGTCCAAAAATTTGAAGAAGCTAGTGATGGTTTTAGTCGAAAATATCTCGGGGAGTCGAGAAAGGAAAAAAGGGACTTTTTATTGCTTGAGTCGTCCTCTCTTCTACTCTGCCTTGAACGCCTTGAGCGCCGAGAAGAACAGGAAGGAGGACAGCGGGGCCAGGACGAAGATGACGACCATGAAGATGATCGAGTTCCGGCCGAAGTTTCTGCTCGCCTCGGCCATGTCGAACATCCTGAGCACCTCGGGGTTTTGACGACGCCGGGCGAACTCGAGAGGCGAACCGGTCAGGGGCCCCTTCTTGCCGAACATCTCTGAAAGTAAACAAAAAGTTCAGTCACGTAGTCGTAGGAATATTTCCTATCGTCTTAGGTTAGTTACTACACTAATGGCAAGCGTAAGCGAGCAAGTAGTTGCTGCTGGCTTGGCCGAGTCCCTGAGAGCTGCTCAAGGCTCCTCGAAGTCCGGCTAAGTGTCGAATACCTGCCTGTGTCTGCGTGCAACTGCAGGAGCAGCTTCACCATTTTGGCGTTGTTGTGCAGGACCGCCAGGTGCAGGGGACTCAAGATCTCGTCGGCCTCTTTGGTGGTGTCACTCACCCCGCTGGTGGCCAGCGCGCTGACTGGAGCTGTGATTACAGACTTTCACCGCATTGCAATCTTGACAGTCACATATATATGATAATCATATTGCACTATTCGGTAAGCTTTAGTGTGGTGTACGTAGAACACATGTATGGGCGAACCTCCCGAGTAGATGAGCATGGTGGCGTAGTCCGGGAGGTTCCTGGCCACGGCCACGTGCAGGGGGCTGGAGTCCAACCTGGCATTGTCGCCCGTCTTCCTCAATTCTTCCCTGCAGAGCACAGCAGCACTGAGACTGAGTCGAGACCCTGACTTTTTCTCCACCTGACCTCGTTGTTTTTTCCTCCCTCTGCAACAGAACCGTCAGTCTGTTCAGGTTCTCCTTGTGCACGCACTGCAGGACCTCAGTCACGAAGGCAGAGGACATCATTCACCTGTTTTTATTATTAATTTTTTACTTAAGCTTTAACGAGCAAGAAGCAAAACTTTTCAAATTGCGTGTTCGTTTTTACGGAGACTTGTGAAATTGTCGTGTGCATTCGCATGTCCATTGCTCGTGTTTCAAGCTACTGTTTACTCTATGATCAGGCTTTATCTGACTGAGAGATAAAGATTCATTATCGCTATGATTCCCAATCACGGAGCAGTCATCATGGGTCCAAGGAGTTCAAATTGCCATGTTTTCTCCCTCTCTATCTACAGGGTGTTGCAGAAGAAGCAGAGGTGGGACTGTGGACATTACTTGTTGGGACTCTTCTCCAAGACTAGAACTTTTTCTCTGATTCACCTGTAAGACTCTGCAGTGGTCGTGTATGAGCTGCTTCCCACACGTTACGCAATTCGTCTGATCAGCTGACCGCGCTGAGAACAGGAGATTTCACGCATGCTTAACTTTACCGCATTTTCTATATCATAAAGGCAGTAAGAAAAAAAGTTAAGAAACCAGACATCCAACACAAAAGATGTGAGTTCAATATGGGTGGGGGGAAAGAGACGTTTGCCAGCCTTTTCACATCCTGTAGCATTATTTTTTCCAATCCCACAATAAAACCTGAGGGAAATCACGACCGGTTCTGTCTGGTCTGGTGTGGCCCTTCTGCCTCTGTCCCCTCGAGCTAATTATCGGGGAAAGGAGGAGGGGGAAAAATAGGCGAAAGTTTGCGTGGGGGACAAAAGAAAGAAACATCTGGATGCAGGAGGGGGAAAAATGTCCACCGGCAAAGAAAAGCGGACCAGAGAAGACGACGATTTCGACCAATTCTTGGCAGAGACTTTTTTGGGACGAGCACGATCGATTGTTGCAAGCAACCATTAAAGGTCACGACCTCGGAGAGCACAAATATGAGCTGCCGGAAAAGAAGCGGGGCGGAATTTTAGGCGAAATGCTCAAGAAACTAATGCAAATCCGCCATTCGGGGAAGGACGGGATAACAGAGAAATTAGTTGGACTCCATATAGACGTAATGAACGATATGATGCAGTTACACAGTGCGTGATCTGCGTAAAATTCTATGCAGGCTTACCTGGTTATTAAGGCCCTGCTGCCTGCCTTTAGGCCTTCCCCGCCCCATGCATATGCCAGAATTTCACCCGTGCTGGAAGAGAGGAACAAACGCTACAGTGTGAGCAGTGAAAGATGAAGGCTTAGTCGCGTGAGTCTTCTTTTACGGCTCAGTGGGCCTCGCAGAGAGAGAGAGAGGGAGAGAGAGAAAGAAAGAGAGAGAGAGAGAAAGAGAGAGAGAGCGAAAGAGAGAGACTTTGACGTGCACTCAAGATCAGATCTTTGGGGTGATTGCTTGATGACTAATCACGTCTAATACAGGGTGTCGCAGCAATCTCAAGGGCCCCACCTGCATAATGAGAAGTCGTCAACAGCACCGCGCTTATTTGGGTAGCGAGAAGGAGCATGAGAATGCCCAAGAAAACACATTATTAAGTACAGGAGTCCGTATACAGTGCAGAAGCGTAGCTTGAAATGAAAATAAAGCGCATCCTCAAGTACTTGTGCGCGGTCGTTGTGACTTCAGAAAATTAAGCATGGTGGAAATGTGACTTTCATGTATGGATTTTTCTACTCGAGCGGTTGGCACGTGTGGAAGGAAAAAAGTGAAAATGAGCGCTGCGAGAGAGAGAGAGAGGGAGAGAGAGAGAGAAGCCCCAATCAACCCCATCATTGAAAAATGGGCAGCTCTAAATCTTAGGCAAGATCAGAAGTTTTCTCTCTCTTCCTCTTCCCATGTCTTAATCGCCCTGATATCTCTGTCACGACAACGAATTTAAGCTTAAGGAGCGATGACTTGGACACTTTTTCCTCACACGAAGGACGGGCTGAAAAAACGGGCCAGAATGAGCGCTACTTTTGGGAAATTGAAAAAGGATATTACAGCTAAGTAGGGGGGCTGAAGCCGTCAGGATGTGGTTCGTGCCAAATATTGCGTAAGATCACTGATTTTTTGTGACACTTTTTCCCCGCCAGGAAGTCATGTTGAGCACCGACTAATCCTTCATTTGCTCCATTGCAGGTGTGACTTCTGAGCCATGAGGCTGCTGCTGCCTTCCATTCTAGTCCTGGCCTTGGCCTGTGCCATCGTCCAATCATTGCCAAGTCCAGACAAGGAGAAATCAGTGGAGAAAGAAGTACCCAGCAAAGTGGAAGAAGACAAAAAGGAGGGAGAAGTTGACGTGTCCGAGTTGCCCAAGGAGCACAGGTCTGAGCAGGGCGTCGACATCCCTGAGGAGCTCAGAGGACCGGAGAAAAACCCTGGTGTGGCGAGGCCTACAAAGCTGCACAGACCAAGGCTTCCTGGACCGTCAAGGCCAGTGGATCCGAGAAAGAAGAAGAGGTATCCTCAGCCTCCACGGAGATGGCAGATTCCAAAGTTTCCGGTCTTGAGGAGTAAAAGGCCAAGGTCTCATTCTCTTCCTCCACCGCAACTTCGACAGTCCCAACTTCGACAGCCCCAACTTCGACAGCCCCAACTTCGACAGCCCCAACTTCGACAGCCCCAACTTCGACAGCCCCAACTTCGACAACCCAAACTTCGACAGCCGTCACCTCAAGCGCAGCAACAGCTCCAGCAAGCGAAGCAACAACTTCAGGAAGCGTCGCTTCAAACGCAGCAGGTGCCGCAAGAGACCAAAAGTCACAAGGCCACAAAGAAGCCTCTGGGGCTGCCGGAGAAGAAGCGACCAAAGAGGAAAGATCCCAAGATCAGTGCCGACAAGGACATCAGGAGGGATGGGGCAGGTGGAGGATCATCCTATGGAGCTCCAGCTGCTCCAGTCTATGCAGCTCCTGCTGCTCCAGCCTACTCCGCTCCAGCCCAGCCCCAAGTGATCATCAAGCAGGCTGGTCCAAGCAAGCAATTTGGATGGGTAGGGCATGGTAGGCATGCTCCATTGAACATCCCAAATCCATTCCCCAGTGATCTGCCCAAGTGGATTCCCATGGGGAACAACGTATTCGAGGTAGGATTGCTCTATCCGGGAAAACCAGCGTCAGAGCAATCTTCTTCATACGCGGCTCCTGCACCTAGCAGCAGTTCCGGATCTTATTCGGCTCCTGCATCTAGCAGCACTTCTGGATCTTATTCAGCTCCAGCAACCTCTGGCTCTTCCTCATACTCTGCTCCAGCAACCTCTGGCTCTTCCTCATACTCTGCTCCAGCAACCTCTGGCTCTTCCTCATACTCTGCTCCAGCAACCTCTGGCTCTTCCTCACACTCAGCTCCAGCAACCTCTGGCTCTTCCTCATACTCTGCTCCAGCAAGCACTTCTTCCTATAATCCTCCGGTACCAAGTGAACCGCCTTACGTTGCTCCAGCTCCGTCCAGCTCATATTCTTCTCCTGTTTCATCGTCTTCTTCGTACAGTTCCCCCTCTGCCAGCTCAGGCAGTTCATCTTACGATGCTCCAGCAGTGCCATCCACAAACTCATACAGTTCTCCTCCCAGCAGACCTTCCAATATTTATAATGTCAAGGTGCCTCCGTCCTCATCCTATTCGTCTGTCTCCACTTCTGCCTCCTACAGTACTGCCCAATCAAACAGCAACTTACCTTTACCAGTGTACACCTTGGCACCAGCGTCTGTAAGCTATAATGTTGCTCAATCTCCTGCCCCATCCAGCTACAATGTGGCAGCTCCAGCTCCTGCCCCGTCCAGCTACAATGCGGCAGCTCCAGCTCCTGCCCCGTCCAGCTACAATGTGGCAGTTCCAGCTCCTGCCCCGTCCAGCTACAATGTGGCAGCTCCAGCTCCTGCCCCGTCCAGCTACAATGTGGCAGCTCCAGCTCCTGCTCCCTCCAGCTACAATGTGGCAGCTCCAGCTCCTGCTCCCTCCAGCTACAATGTAGCAGCTCCAGCTCCTGCCCCGTCCAGCTACAATGTGGCAGCTCCAGCTCCTGCTCCGTCTAGCTACAATGTGGCAGCTCCAGCTCCTGCTCCCTCCAGCTACAATGTGGCAGCTCCAGCTCCTGCTCCCTCCAGCTATAATGTAGCAGCTCCAGCTCCTGCCCCGTCTAGCTACAATGTGGCAGCTCCAGCACCATCATCTTATGATGCAACCTCTCCTCCTCCCTCTAGTTACAGCCCAGTTTCAACTACCCCTGAGACAGGATACAGCCCGGAACCAACCGAAGAAGCATCCCCTGCCACAGGCTCTACGTCCTCAGCTCCCATTTACGTCCCTGACCCAACTGGAGACCACAGTCAAACTGATTTCGAGGCCAGGCCAGTCAGGGTTTATGATCCAGAGACGGAGAGTTTCATTACTGTCAATGTGTTTGGAGGAGACAATGGCATCGCCGCAGAGGAACAGAAGTTGGGGTCCCAAGAACCTAATCCTCAGTACACCAGAGCCATTGCTCCAGCCAATCCGAACTTAGACAAGCTTCCCAGGAGGCCAGGAGGTCTCGGAGGATCCTTCCTAGAGAGGCCAGCTCAGGATGACCTGGAGACCATCAGGTCGCACTTTGAGCATCCGGGCTCCTTAGAAGTCCCCATCAGGGTGGAGGAGACATTTGACGATTCGAAGGAAGAGTTGGTAACTGACGGCCCGGAGCAATTGGCCACAGCTGTGACCAGCGAGGAGGAGCCGGAGGTCTTTTACATCTTCTACGAGAACGAAGACCGCGAAAAGGACATCTATCAGGCGGCTGCTCAGGTCTGTGTTGTTAGTTTACCTACTGCACCGGCACTTCACAGCACTATACTATTCCATACTGCATGTACGCGTATAGACGTGGTAATTGTAATAAACCATGGGGAAAACATAAAACATTTACTTACTGTGCACAGGATGAGGTTGCCTACGTGGTCGAGGAGCCTGAAGATAGTCAGTTCAGCCCTCCCGCTGAGGAGGACATCAGGACCATCTACGTGCCCCTTGAGAATGCCATCAACGTGCCTGAGCACTACCAGCTCAGTTTGGGCACTTCATTTGGGTACAACGGGAGCAAGAAGAACAAGAACAAGAGCAGGAGGCCTACGAGCTACCAGGTGTGCATGCATGAAGTGCTTCATCTGACTTTTTCTAAAGTTTTGTTAGGCCCATGTTTTCACCTGCACAGTTGATTCTCAATGTAACTCTATTGCAGAACATAGTTCGGGGATTCCCTAGTTTTCCTGCCCCCAGCTACGACAACCCCATCTCTAGCTACGACGCCCCCATCTACAATGAGTACAAGTACACTGAGGATGTCTCAGAGGAGAAGGAGGAGGTGGAGGAGCAGGACACTCAGGAGTCCAAGAGACAATATAACAGGGAGACAAAAGGAAGAAGAGTAAGAAAGGTCAGTTTTTTTGGACAAGTGTATTTGACCTAGAACAACTGAGCTCTTCGGAATCTTTCGCCCCGCGCTTGTGAGCATTACTTGTCAATAGAAAGAGAGAAAGAACCAAGGTCAGTTGTGAAATCAATGCTCCAGAGGTCACTTTTTCACGTACGTCCTCTTGCCTGTCCTGTTTATTATGCCCCATAAATCGTGGTCCGCCTCCCATCTTGGTCAGGTGACCTCCAAACTGATACGTATCTTCTCCATGGACGGACAGGTCGACAGGAGATGAAAATGCCTTGAAAAGTGATGAGCGAACCTGTTTGGACGATCCATGGCCTAATCCCTCTTACCCTCCCCCCCCCTTCTCACCGCTCCCTCCCTTCCGTGAACAAATCCGCCCGCCGATTGATGAAAGAGGGAGGGAATTCTTTTTGAAAACCCTGTGACAAATTGATTTTTAACTTTCCCAAACTTTCAACGACGCCTATTTGAATGGCACATTCAAGGGCCCTCAGCAGTTTTGCAACTTGGCGCGCACGACGTAAACTTGTTCCTAGAATCGATGGAAATTGTGTGAAAACAACGCAAGAGAAATAAACAAGGAAGGAAATATATAAGTAATTAAACAAATACTGCATTGACATCAGTACTTCGCTCCTCCCCCCTTCAAAAATTATTGCATGTTTCTGCCACATTTTTCAGGTACGCAAGCCCGTGAGGACTGACGCAAATGACGCAGAATCTTCAGCCGATGACGCAACGCTGCTGCTGAGCCCGCCGAACTTCGCCGACGTGCCCTACGGGACCAGACTGGCCAAGCGGAAGCCGTACAACATCGTCAGGAGCTGAAAATTAGGCAAAATGACACGTTTCAATAGGACAATAATGTCCTCCACTCACTCCATGCACTTTGAACCTCCCCAGGTTGCCGACGTAGAAAATGGCGAGTTTAGCCTGCGAATTTTATGACGAAAAAGGTCTGCAAATATTCATGTCAGCCTCTGAATGCTGGCTAACAACAATTCTGTAAAATCAAACGTGGCCACAAGGTCATGAGAAGAGAAATGCAGCTGCTCACATATCCTTAGACATTTTTGCGTGAAATAGAACTTTCTTGATGACAACTTTGTCATCCCTTTAAGTTGGTGATAATGTTAATGAGTCTGAATGAGTGATTCGTGCGATGATCATTAGGACAACGAATAAACTATTGAAAACAGAAGGACTTGAACTATTTTCTGACCACTTTCTCGGTAGTGGAGTTGCTACACTTTGCACCCGAAGGGTGCGAATGAGAATGATCTCATTCATGTAGCAGCGAACGGCTAAAGGGAAGTTGAGAGACACCAAGCACTCTTCATGCCAAAAAGGAACTCTGCGCGCACAGGAGTTTGTTTCTTTGTTGGTGGGTATTGGCAACTCTATGGGTTAGGAGAGGCCAACAGGGAGTAGCCCTGCGTGCACAGGGGTAATCGTGATTGGGCGCTTTGCCTGATTAATGTGCAAATGAGTCAATAATGAGCTGCGAGTGTAGAAGGATGAAGGTGTTTTGGTTGCTCGCTTTCGTGTGGAGTGGGGGGTGGGGGTGGGGTGTCTTCCATTTATCAGACAGTTACAGTAGCCTCAGAATATTCTATTTACCTCTCCTGGAACGTCTTGAAGCAGTCAAAAATTACAACCCTCCACTTATGAATACCCCTTTAGCGCCGTAAAGTGTGTTTGGACCCACCCTGTCACGGAACAGACTCTGGCTGATCTTTCTTCATCTACATCTGCTTGGGCTGATTGGACTTCAATTGGGGTCCCTCTGAGTACAGTTTGGAGAAGGAAAGAAACTTTGGTGATCAACCACATTTGCAGTTGAGCACACGTGTTTGGCGAAAGTGACGTGACCGCTTTCATGGTGTGTCTGGGAGTCCCCGGGCAATTCAGAGGAGATTTTTCAAGAATACAACACGCGCATGCATTCCATATGTATTTTCTCTCCATATATGAGAGAGATGACTTTTCTTTGACAGCAAGCTCCTCTCACATAAGACAAGTCCGTTTAATCCCAAAGTAGCACCTGAATCTGTCAGACACTTTCCCGGATCTTGAGATGTTGCTTTTGGCCTGTGTCAACCGTCTTCAAGCACAGGCTGCTTTGACAGCGTCTTGGCATGACATCATTAATAGTCCTTTGGTGCTCATTGTACCAGAGACGTCTGTGCCCTCCAGGACCTCGTCCAGGCTCGTTCAGGCTTAATTTATCTTGATTAAAGATTATTATGATTAAAGAATCGGTTTGTCCTGACAATACAGCACTATGCTTAAAGTGCAAAGTGTGTTTTGACATCCCTGCTTCACACGTTGCTCTCCCTGCTCACTCCCTTATTTCACACACATTGACACACAAACCAGGAGCTCAGACAAAGAAAACTCATCATCATCTACGCCTGGCTTCACATGGGCCCCACGGGCAGCAGGATCATTCGAATAGCCACTCAGTGCGAGCCACAAAACAGTCGTGCCTACACGCTGAAGAATGAGCCAGAAAGGAAGAAACTCCCATTTTAGCGTTTCATATGTTCTGCACTGATTGCGTTCATAGGAGGGCGGGTCTTTTGTCCTTTTTTAAAAAAACAAAAGTTCCAGACTAGACTGGGAAAAAGGCTTTTTCGACTCTGCGAGAACGAAACAAAAAATAAAGCTTCGTTTCACTCCCAGAAGAAACCGAGAAAGAAGAAAAACTCTTGAACACAAGATCCACTTTGGCAGCTCTTGCGTCATCATCATCAGGTCTGACAACTTTTACTTTCCGTGAGAAGTACCCGTGGGGGGGGGGGGAGGCTCTTAAGGTCCCTGCGGCCAAAAAGTGGGAGATGAAAAAAATGTGGATCCACAGTCAGTCGAGATCCGCACCTTCCAATATCTTTTACTGGCCCACAAGGTGGCCGGACGAACGCGACCTTGGAAGAGAGAGTTTGACCCAACTAAGGTCAAGTGGGTCAGTGCTGATGAGCAGACCTCACAATTTGAGAGGAACATTTCAAGCAACTGAGAGGCAATTTTTCGGTTATTCAATATTTTCCGCCATTCTGGATAACCTTTTCCACATATGTTGATTTCTTTCAGGTTTCCTTACCTTATTTGGGCTCGTTAGTACTTCTCTCTGCATCATTGCCCGAACTTCCGAGCATCACCGATGAGTGTCACAACTGCGGCACGTGGAGTGAACAAAACTTCAGTTTTCTTTTCTGTGTAGCTTCAAAAGCGTAGCCCGAACAAGGCCTGCTCGAACTTCCCATGCATTCACTTCTTTTCAAGGAAAATCAACGTTTTTCTCCCCCACCCCATATTCATTCGAAGGCTTTTCTCTCCTCACTCATCGCAAGGTCAGTCAAGCAAGCAAGCAAGCAAGAAAACAAACAAACAAACAAACGAGTCGGTCATTCTTTCGCTCTCTCTGCTTTTATCGCCCTAGGATGAATTTAGAGAAAAGACGAAAGAAGTAGAGATGGGTCAAGCCCATGCAAGAGTTCCCACATCCCAGCACCAAAAAGAGGAACTTTCGCCATTTCAGATTGTGCTCACAATTAGCGGCCAAAGATGTCGCATCTTCTGGTCAAAGTGCGTTCTAGTTCATAGAAACTGTTTAACTTTGAAGTTGTAGCTACACCCATCTCTATACCAGAGCAGCGCACATGTATTATGGCCACGCAATAATTCTGTTGGGGAAAAAGAGCTCTCATAATAATGGGGAGAAAAATGGGGGGGGGGAGGATTGTGCAAGAACGAGGATGCAGTGACGGCTGGCACAAGACACTTTTCATCGTTGATTTCGCCTTTTTAGGGGAATGAGGGTGGGCAAACAAGCTTCAGCACAAGAAAGTGATTCTCTTCACTCAGTGTGTCGTTTATGACTCACGCTGTACATCCTTATGAAGAAGCAATTAAAGCTTTGCAAACTTTTTCTTCCCTAATTTCTAGATTGAGCCGTTGGCGATTTTTCTTTGTTTGGCACAGGCCCCCGGTGGGCCCTTATGAGGCAAGACCATAATGCATTGCAAAACTCCTTTTTTTGCAGCCTCACACAAGTCAGGTGAAGTTCACTACATAACATTGACCACTTCCTCTTCGTCGCGGTTCACTCAACCAGACAGAGCACCATATATATAAAGTCAGGATGAAAAAAAGGTATGATGGCTTTGTCAATGCTAGAGATGATGCTTAGATAAGTTAAGTGACGATCAATGCTTGCTGATATTCCAGTAATGCTGAAATAAATGCTGACTGAATGGTACATACTTGTGGACTCTTCAGTCCAACGCCATTTCTCCCTTTTTGTACGTATGTGCAGGGTGTCCAATACGCTCCTGTTAGAAGTGTGCGACGTACCGACACCGGGTACCGACTGAGGATCTGACGGTGTTGCTGAATACAGTGCTTGCCGTAAGTCATTCCAGTGGGGTGAAATGGGCTCCCCATGCTGCACTGACAGCTTTTGAGGAGGGACCTTCACGTGAAATCGGTGGCCCGGACAGACCTGGACAAGACGCAGCATCTTGAGGTTAGGTTACGTTACTTACTACAAATACTACATTTACCATGTACAGGGTGGACCGTAAGTCTTCTTACATAGAAAATCCGCAAAAAGGCACTTTCAGTGTCGTCAAAGAAAAAAGTGTATTATACAACATATTTGAGCATACATTTACAAACATGCACACAAAATTTCAATCAATATGGCTGCCCCTAGCCGGAATGACGGCTCGAAGACGGTACAGGACATCGTCACATGCTGGTTGGATGACCTCAGCAGAGAGATCCTCCCATGCAACCTCAATGGAGGCTATCAGGGCCGCCACACTGGAGTGGTGCTTGTGGCATGCCTTCCTCTCCAGATTTCCCTAAATGGAAAAATCCAGAGGGTTCAGATCTGGTGAGGAAGGCAGCCATTGTTCTTTCTTTCAAAACCCAGTAAAATTGGCTGTCCACCACTCCTGCACACTCTTGCATGTGTGCGCAGGTGCATCATGCTGCTGGAATATGAATGGTGCCCCAGGGAATGTCTCCTCAAGCCATGGAAGGACCTTTTCCTCCGGAAATTTAAATAGACCACTCCATTGACCTCAACACCACTTGGAATGGTGAAAACGGGAGATTTTTCACCAGTGCTCATCACGGCCACCCAAACCATCACCCATACAGCCCTCTGTCGCCTAAACGCCATTTTCTCACCATCTGGTACTGAATCAATGTCACTGGACCACACTCTGTCATTTTGGACATTGTGGGCTTGTTCAACAGTAAAATATTTTTCGTCTGACCAGACAATCAGTGGGCATGTGGGATCAGCAACCAGACAAAGCAGCTCACAAAATTGGGCCAACCTTTTGGCCTTTGTGGCATCACTAAGCAGGTGACGACACCTTTTCTTAAATGGATGTGCCCATAAGTCTATTTTTAAAGCACATTGTACTGTGGATTTGTCCACCTGCCACTCCTTCGCTATCTGGTGGGACGACTGCCTGAGATTCCGTCAGATCTAGTTCCAGACCTTCTCCACGAAGGCTAGAGTGTGCACGGATTTTTTTCGCCCACTTCTTGGTCGATCCTCAACTCTCCCAGTCTGATCAAAACATTTTTTGGTGTAATACTTTGGTGTAGTGACTTTACAATGTTGGAGACACTCTTCCCTGCGTTCAGCATCCCAACAACTGCACCATGCTTGACTTTACAGTCCATGGCAGTAACCACGTTGGTATCAGCTGATAAAACCCCAGATCAAAACAAAGCCAAGGGTTCATCACACAATCAATTGAAAAAGAGAGAATAGCAAAATAATATTCTGTGTAGCAGTAACACTCATTCTTAAAAGTGTAAGAAGACTTATGGTCCACGCTGTACATACAAGGACATGCAATGGTACCTCCACATGTACGCTAGTTACTCAGCTAATACTGATGCTACGAGGGCTTATCTGGGTGTTTCTCAAAACTAAGACTCATATCTAACAGGAATAGCCCTCCAATTGTCCCTAGCACATATATTTCTTTGGGTAAGTGCTTAACCAAATTGGCCGGTTTTTGCATGTCCTTCGCATGTACCTGCTTCTCCAAAAACCAGAGGGCAGTTGGTAACATGTCCCGACTTTTCGTCAGTCGTCTCGCCAGACTTTTTGTCTCGCCAGACTTTTTGTCTCATCAGACTTTTCATCTCACCAGACTTTTTGTCTTTCCGGACTTTTCGCTCAGGACTACTACATACCCACCCATGCACGCTCTGATGGGGATGCCGATGGCTGCAGTGGCTGCAGCGGCAAGCAGTAAGCAGGCAGCAGGGTGTTATATCATGATGAGGTCGACCCATCTCTACACCAGGTCTACCTCTAGTCACTCTCCCTCAGTCACTCTCCCTCAGTCACTCTCCCTCAGTC
>JAAUXU010135477.1_pt1 | contig 43372 bp, 31 predicted proteins | sample 7278151 | NCBI WGS metagenome assembly JAAUXU01 (sample SAMN14350113, study PRJNA611818) | marine sediment metagenome | isolation source: surface marine sediment (1.8m) | place: French Polynesia: Moorea | collected 2018-08
CACAAGTTCCACATCAAAATTCCACTTCAACACGTTTCAGTACAGTGTAGGAGGTGCCGTCATGCCCGACGCAATTACTTACGGCCAGGACTGTACGTGGCCAATGCTGAGTACAGTACGAGCAATCTGAAGAGTACTTTTCGTGTCAGTGGCATAACTTTCACATAGTTGCTGGTTAGCAGCTAAAATTTCGACTGAATGGTAGGAATATTGGGTTCTATGCAATAGGGGGGGCGCATTCAAAATTTCGAAAAAAAGTTTCACTGATGATTTTTACCTCCTCAATTATTTCTCTAACCAAACAGTTGAGAAGACAATGATTAAAAATGGCAGGAAACGAAAAACCTTATATGCATCTGGGATCATGCGAGATTTGTTTGCCCCAGCTTACTCAAAAGACGGTTCCATGGGACGAGGCTAGGCTGGAGCGCCATTTGTGGTTTTGCTCCAATGCAAGCTTTGGGACTGATCATCAATTCCATAGGATTTTCTCATCAACATTGGCATAACAAGTGACCTGCTTTGGTGCTTTCTCTGCGGGCTCAGTGCAGTCACCTCTTTCATTCCCCTTCTCTGTGAAGTCAAAGTCAGGTATTTCTTGCCTTTTCAACCCAATGCTGTCCATGGCTCCAGGTGCAAGAGATTTATATGTATTGCTGCCAATGTCAGCACTTGTGTCACCACTTTGACTGGCGAGGAGGTTGCTCCACTTTGTGAGGCAGCCGTTGCTCAAGAGGCTGTCGTCGTTCACGAGGCCGCTATCATGCTGTCACTGCTTGTGTTCATGTGATTCATTGAGAGTACAACTGACACATTGTTCGCGTAGAGCAGAAAAGGTGGCACAAAATGCATTTTCTTCAGATTTGACTTTTTTCATGAGTTATATAAAGTAAAGTATGAAATAAGAAAATAAAGTGTCCCTTTTATCCTGCTTTTATTGTCCTCATGGCCTGAAAATGACTCTTAAAGCCTGACTGCTACGCAGTTAAGCTTAAACAGTCAGTTTCAGGCCTTCCGGAATCAGACAAACAAGCAGAACGATAAAACACTTTTTTTTCCTTTCTTAATCTCTCATTTTCTTGCAAGAAACAGCTGTCTTCTGGTTGCAGGACCACCAGGTCGTGTTCCTGTCATGGAGCGGCCGGTTTGTGCTTTCTGGTCTCAGTACTTTGTCTTCCAGCCACACTGCTGACTTTGGTTGAAGTAGACGCAAGGCTTCCCTCCCAAATTATGTCAATTGGTAGAATAAAATGACGACAATGAAGAATTTTCTTCATTGAAATTTCAGGACAAAAAAGCCGTTTCTTTAACGAAAACTTCTTATTTCACGTAATTACATCACCATATTCATTATGCAGACTTGCAGGTATTAGCTGTGTTTATATTAGTACCAAACTACAAAAATGGAAGCCCGCACTACGGTAGTTTGAAATCTGCTGGTCAGATCAATCAACTGTTTGAAAGAAGAATGTTAAGCAACATTAGGCAAAAGAGTCAAATCTGAAACAAATATACACATTAGCCCTGAAAACAATTCTCATAATTTGACGTCAATGAAGCCATCTTACGTCGATTGTTCCTCACACGGGAAGACGGCATCATGTCAGTAAAATCATGGGAATTTTATTTCAAGGCCAATAAATAGCTATTTTTGCCTCCAAGCTTCAATATTTTTGGTACTACTGATACCCAATACATTTAGTCCCGCATGAAACAAAATCCAAGATGAACCCTGTAAACAAAGCAGAAGCTGCGACATTGGGGAAAATCCAGCACAAATATGAGTGTGGCAGGTTAAGGATGATCAACCAACAGTACCAACCAATAATTCCACGCCATGCAAGCCAAATCTAGGGAAGTATAAAGGCAAAATCCTGTCATTTTCACGCCCTCCATCACCAAGATCCTCCACAGCATAAAGCGTCTCTTCCCTGCTCATACTATTCTTGATACAGTTGAGCCTGTCTTTATTTCATTAGGTCCAGCTGTATTGTCGGAAGTTAATCGGACCCGAAACTTCGACACAGCTGTTCATTTACCGAATATTCCTGAGCGTTTTCAGTTCAACATGCCAATGTCTATGTCTATGCTGCTGTTTAGTCAAAGTCAAGTTGTCTGAACGATCCTTCCATGCCAAAGATGTCCGAGTAGGACTTCACCATGCCCTGGCGCTTCTTCTCGTTGGACTTGAGCTTTGTCTGAGCAAGGAGCCAGTCACGTCTCTTAAGGACGTGTTCCTCCACAACCTCTGGATTGAAGGAGACGAAATCCGTGACACGACCATTACCAGTCCTGGAGTCCAAAGCGGGGCTGACTCCATAAGAAGGGAAGGATTGAGCGCTAGTAAGGAAGAGTTGCCACGCATTGATGTTGATAAGCCCAACCGACCGAAAGTGGCACTCGCTCCTGTTCCTCTCACGTGGACAGCTCTGCTTTGGACTCTAGTACTCCATCTCTACACACTGCACGAGCAGACTGTGCGTAAGCAAGCAACTTACTTGCGTGCTCCACCACAGACCCGTTGGTACCCCCGTACTCCACTGGCAACACCTCCTTGCCCAATTCCTCTTGCAACAGGGAGTAGTCTCCCTTGGGGTGCACCTTGATCCTCTCACGCATCTTCTCCTTCATGAAGCTCCTCACCAGGTTGAAGAGTCCCTCCACGAACGAAGGCATGTTCAGAAAGTGCATCGCTTTGGGTCGGGAAGGGTAGACTTCCTGGTGGAGGTGTTGTAAATGACCGATCTGAATGCTGAATAAAACTCAAAATTCTGAATACCTCGAAGATGGTGGTCATCTTCTTGCCGAACGCCGGCGAGAAGTTCTTCATGTGAGTCATGGTGGTGCCCACGGCGTCGTTGATGACCACTGCTCCACACACCTGGGGTTAAAAGGTCCTTCGTAACAAGACGACTGAAAGACATTGAGGACACAAGAAGAAGAAGGATACCTGCGACTGGAAGTCGGCTTGCTCGAAGAACGTCTCCGTGATCATTGCGTTCACTCTCATGGCGTCTTCTGGCTTGCATCGGGTGGGGTCAATTAGAGAAAGGCGTTGGAGAATCACTTTGCGTCCATGCTTGTCGTAACCAGGGAGAGGAAGCATGATTCTAGAGGTAAAGAGAAAAAGAAGAAAAAGGTCGGCGTTGCACGAGCTAACAACGCTGCCATGACACTAGGTATGGTCTAACCCTAATTTGAGTATTTCAGCGTTGAGCGGGTCCTTGGTATCCCACTTGTCGTAGAACTCCGGCACCATGCCCCTGATGGTGTTCCAGTTCTCAATCTTTTGTTTCGTCTTCTCCAGACTGAACTTGCAGCCCCTCAGCATGGTTATGAGGAACACCTCGTCTAAAAATACGAGCTCGGCTTGGTATCAAGACAACGCGACCTTACGTAAGCTACCTTGTCTTGACGTCTTGGCCAGATGAGGCTGTTTCTTGATCCAGTCCTTGATGGCTTTCATGTCGGCCTTGATCATGGAGGGATTCTCGTTGATCTCCGTCTTGGCCAGCTCCACCAGCTCCTCGTGGGAGAAGACTTTGCCAGGCACGGCGGCCGTTCCGTCAGCGGACATGTTGGCGAACTGGCAAAAGTGCAGCTGTAATCTACGAGGACGCTGATAGCAGGAAAAGCAAGATAATATTTTGCACGGCACTCACTGTTGGTTTTTTCTTCGTTCATGTATTTCACGATCGAGTGAAATAAGATATTCAGCCGAAGTTAAAAAAAATTCTCGCCAGAAACTCCTGGACTCTGCCAGATTCATGGACCTCCAAAACATAGATCGCTTTGCAGCAACCTGCTTCATGGATCTAGCGCTCATGAAATGCAGTAGTTGTTCGATGTAGTCACATTTGACATTGTCACTATTTCTTTGATGACAGAAAAATACTGCATAATTGTACCTACAGGGTTGACCACGTAAATTTACGCTAAGTTCGACGTCATCCCGAACCCCAAGGAATGCAGTTAGCTTTTGATCAAAGCTTTTGATCATGTTTGAATTAAAGTTGGATCAACACCTTTTGAAACACACTCAGAATAGCTTTTTTAACCAGGAAGTTGTGATGGACCAGAGCTAACAGAGGTGTGCCGCCATCATCGCTCTGATCCGCAGGCCCGTGTTGACTCTTGTGTACCACTAGAAAACTGTCTACAACGTCGTCAACAGAACGTCGGTCGGTGCGTCATAGAAATTCAACAACAAATGTACTACTTGCCCACATTTTTGCTCTCGATGCGGTCGAACTTTGTGGAAAATCTCAAACCTACGTGTAGTCACAATTTTTGAAGTGTCCCTTATGGATACGGACTCACTACATCTTCGAGTTATCAAGGATTCTGTTACACACAACTTCAACCAGACCAAAATGGCCAGAGCTCCCTGGATACTGATGAAAAGTTTCTCCGTAATGACACTCTGTGATCTGATATCAATAAAAATGTTCTAAGTAGCGTAATTCTGCTGCTAAGCAAACCCTAATTAGCCCCTTCAGGGCAACCCTGACTTGCGTATAGGACGTAGTCACAATCATTCGATGTAGTCACAATCGGGCTGCCAACGAACCATTGAGGACCATAAGAAATGACTGCTGTGGGTCAAAATACCTTGTTTCGTTCATGATAGAGACTCATGTTTACTATGGATTTGCCGTAATTTGGCATATTTTTGCCATATATCTTGGTCGAACGAATGTTTGTTGCCCAAAATGCCTGATAAAGCATGCTTGACTTGTCACGCAGATTTTTTCTTTACTAACACGTTGTTCCGAAAAGTGAGGGCATTTAGAGTCTAAAAGCCGTCTGTTTCTAGGCCTAATCAAGGCCTAATTTCGCGGTGATGTGCATGGAGAAGCAAGGACCGGCATGACAAAAATGCCTGACAGCTTCAAGGGAGTCATGATGGACGACGGCAACATTTTGAAGCCAGATGTTGATCGATGCCAAACCATTTTTGCACTTGTGCTAAAAGAAACATTAGTATAAAAGGGACAGTTCGAAAATAGTTGGCAGTTGACACCAAACCTTGGAGAAAACTAGTAAGTTCAGCAACAGCTGAAGTTTTATCTGTTTAATATGTCGGTCGCAAAGAGTAGCCGTGTGCAAGTCAGCCCCTCATCGACGCGATCTCAGTCATTCAGTTCTTTGTTGGGGGTACTGAGCAAAGTCCTGCCCGATTATCAGTGTGCACTGTTTAAAGTTGATAAACAAGCACTTTTGTCTATGAGTGACCTCATCTTCTGGGGAAAAGCTTCCACTAAAGTTGAAAAAGAAAAAAAAATCCAGTCGGACACCATAGGAGTAACTGCCTGGAGATTGTGACAATGTTCATGCCAGACTTGGGTATGTTCTTGTACAACGGTGGCAAAATATAGAGTCCGATTAACACAGAAATGGGGCCTGACAAAATAGAGTCAGGCTCAATCTTATCAAGAAAAAATGTGGGCAGGGAAGGGACGCTCTATGTTTTGGACGGTCTTGGTGATGTCGATCAGGAAAATGACGGGCTGTTGCCTGTCAACAGTCACTGAGGCTGAGAAGCTGCTTATTTCACATCGAGCAAATGTGCTTTATAAAATAGACATCTGAAGTTTCTTAACTTTTTTTTTCTTAACAAACTATTCCTCGAAAGACATCTTAAAATGACAGTATTGGCGCCTGCTTTTGGGGGGATATCAACCTCTCACTCTATGCCCTGTCCATTCTCCTTCGTTGAATTGAACTGGCAACATTTTGAAGGTGACTTGTTTGTTATTCACTTTTTCTTTGCGGAAACACAAATGTTTTCACTTAAAAGTGTTCTAAACAGTCTGATAGCCTTTTCATTAATGTCAATATTGCTTTATATGATCTCGAATAATGAAGTTGCTGATAAGGCGAGACCATTTTTATCTGTTTCTGCTTGCTAAATTTGTTGAAAGAGTCTATTTGAATTCATCCTTTTCAAATACAATGAAGACATAATCAGTAGTTTTTTGACGTTGGGTATTCTGTCGCTGTATTTACTACTAAAGTTCTTGACTTTGCGTAGCACTGGAGAACATAGATACGTACTTGAGACAGGGAGATCAAAGAGGTTATTTTTTCAAACCATTTGACTGTGTCTTCCCTATTTATTTATGTAATAAGACGCATTGCAAAAAAAATTTCTGGTTTGGGTCTAATCTGCAACCCGTAGTTTTCTATGTCTAGCCAATTTTGAAATATGTTTGTGGGCCATCGAGAAGTGTGTAGAATTGATGTCTAACATCTGCTGAACTCTATTTTTATCAAACAAAAATTTAAAACCTTTTTTAAAGCTAGTATTTCTTGATTTGATGCAGTCCCTAGGAATTACAGGTGAATTTTACTTCTTGGTGAGTCTCGTCTCATATTAACCTTGTATCATTATCGAAATTGCAGTTAACACACAATGCTTCGCCTTGCCCTTCCCCTGATCGCCTTCTTCGTCCTTCTGGACTGCACCTTCGCTATCAATGAGGAGGCCGCCGCTGCCCAGTTGTGCGGCTCCTACTGCGAGGCAGTGGCGAGCGTCAGGAGTGACACCTGCCTCGTAAGTGGCAATGCCATATACTCAGTTGCTGTAGTGAGCGCCCCTCTAGTGCTGCTAAAGTAACAGAAACTTAGGTGATGTTACAAGTAATGTTTTTAGTAGTCTTGTGGGGTCCAAATGAAATTGTACTCTCAGACCTCCACCATTTTGACCTTGAGCTCCGTGACTTTTCTGGCCCTGACTTTTTTTAAAATCCCAAATGCAAATGAGCGTCCATTGTGACGGCAGCGATTCATACTTCAAAAATCCTTCACACCCTCGACATCCGGCTACTATGCCAGGGGCATTTGATACTCCACTGCATTGCATAAACAATAGGCCAAACATATATGCTCCACGGGCAGCTTAGATGCCACTAGATCTAGTCCTAGAGCACAGGCGTGCACACACCCCTCATGTACAGAGGCTCTGTGATTCAGCCGGGCTGTCATCTACCGAATTTCAGGCAAGCTGCATCAACCACTTGGCCAGTTTCGAAGGACCCGTCGAAGGAGTTCCAGCAGCTTTGTACGTGTACCAGGATCTAAGCTAACTTTTGTCTTTTGTCGGGTAACTTTTTCGTGAACCTCTCGCACTTCCTGTTTTCCACTGCACCCAACTCGGTCATCAAAGAATTGTCTGACTAGACATTTTTTCTGCTCTAGGGAAAAGGCCGAAGCCAAGAGAGAATAGAAGAGGAAAGAGGAAACGATGTAAGGAGGCAACTTTTTTACACAATTTCTTTACCAGAAGCTGTTCTTTGCAGTGTTAATCATGTTTTTCTTCTCGGTCCTCTTAGGACGAACACCGGACCGACGGACCAACGGAACAACCTTTAGTTACAACTAAAGTTACATGATGAACATATAAGGAAAAAAAAGTCACGTAGGTGAACGAAGAAGCCACGCTACACCGACCGACATCCAAAGCCTGCTCAAGTTGTTCATAAGTCATGGTTGTATTGATTATGTATTTGTGGCTGGGCAAGCAGCTGTTCACGGCCGACTTTGGGTTTGGAGGTGACGCCACCAGTGGCACAACTGCGTCTACGTTTGCAACGACCTGATACTGGATGTCATTTCGCTAGTAGAGTTGTTATGCGAATAAATATTGGCCCTACTAAAAGGTGGGAAAGTGTCATTTCAAACCTTCCGCCACGGTTCTTGCCATGCATACATGTAGCGGTTTATATCGCGGTCCCACTACAAGGCACTTTACAGTGGAACTGCGATGTAGTAAAACTCCGCTTTGATGGAGATTCTCGATAAGTAAGGCTTTCTCAGCTCGCCGAATGTACACTGTACGTCATCAAAAAGATCTCGATAGAGTAAACTGCAGTAGTGCAGAAAAGTGCAGCCTGCAGAAGCTTCTGATGTGAAACTTTACCCCCGATATCACTCTGTCGAAGATAACCCTCATCTTCGGGCTGAGCCATTTTTATGTAGTAAATCGGGTATATTTGACACAATTTCATTAGCGCGACCTGGCACTGGTCGGTCACTTGCTAAATAAACAGCCCAAAGCAGAAGAAAGCAAACAGAAGAGTTTTTTTTCTTGCTACCTGACTTTGCAAACACAGTCCCTGCCCTGCCACAGCCAGTACCAAGACCCCGGCCACGGCTCCGGCCGCGGCCTTGCCTAGAGGGCTCGAGCATGTCCACAGCGAGAGTCATTTGCTTGCTCCTCATCCTGTCCTCATGGCTGAGTTAGCTATTGAGTGACCAGCGACCACTGCTAAACAAAACTTTTCATGCTCACGCCACGTAATACGTGGCGTGGCGTAAGTAATTTAAGTGTGACAAGTTGACAAGACAGTTGAGAAGGAGCGCACTCTGTCCACCTGTGTGACCTGTCACTGCTGCTGCTGCTGCTGAGTGTCTGGTGCTCGTTGTCCGCGATCATGTTCTTGTGCACGAACCTGATGTTTTTGGCCTGCAGCATGTCCAAGGACAGGTTGGAGGGCGCCGTCTTTGGCATGTGGCACTGGAGGGTGGCACTGCAGGATCTCATGTCTGACACTCTCTATCACACATTCCACGGCAAAATTCAACCTTGTGATTATCTCACTAAGCGTATGACATCGATATGTGCCAAGTGACATTACTAACGCCAAGCACTGTAGAACCATTGCTCATCCCAAAATTGGTGTTTGGGTGGGGGTTCTTTGACGATATGAAAGGAGAGGGGGATAAATCGGCGATCGGGGATAAATGGGCGAATTTGGACCAGACCGGAGTCGAGGACAGAAGAGATTCCAATAAATACAGCAAAAAAGTTTTGGTCTCCTTTCATGCCCTAAATCTTGGGATTTTGTATCTCAAGTAATGTTGCACGACGTCAAAATCAAGCGTTATATTTTGTCAGGTAGTTTCCTTATTCACCCTTCATGAAATCTGTAGTTTTCAAGATTTGCCAGGAAGATTGTGATGAAGAAATTGCGATGGGTACAAAAATTATGTACACGATCAAAATATAGGTCTGAAAGTGAGTGTTTTGTGAGTGCAGCGAAAGCTGGCCGTCTTACTTCATCTACCGCGTGTGCCAAAACATGTCCAACACAGATCCTTTGAGTTCGCCACAGAATGAATGATAGTTTTTTGGGGGAGATTTCGGTGTAAGAGGCTTGATAGAGCGTTCCTGAGAAAGTTATGCCCTGTTTCTGGGTGCAGAGTTCAAGTTAACAAAGTTGTAGCCCAAACTTGGAGAAGATGAAACTGGTGGTGGCCAAACTCAACAACCCACTGTCATCATTTGTGCATCAATCGCTCACAGTTGGATGACAGAATCTGAGGCCGTTCGGTGGAGAGGGCCTGCTTGGCCAGCAAGGGCGGCTTCATGTGCTGAAGGCCAGTGTGGAGGCCACATGGGCCTGGATGTCTTGAGACTACGTGGATTCTGTTTACGAAAAGTTCAGGCCCGGGCTAAAAGCGTGTGCAGAAACAAAGGGGAGCATTTTTGAAAAATGACAGGGCGAACAGCATAAATTTACACGATTCAATAACACATCTCGTCCATTTCTGCACACTAATGTGCAAGGTGTCATTGTATCTGACCATTGCTATGTGTTTGAAGCTGCTGTTGAGAGGCCACGAGAATGAGGTGACACAAGTGATGAGGAAGATGAAGGTTCTGTTGCAGGTGAAAGCGATGTTGAAGAGTTCTAAACTAAATTTGAGAATAAAAGTTATGAAAAGACGACCTCAGGAAGAAGTTTTATCAGAATGGGCTCGTGGTCTGTGATCCAGACAAAATACCTGGTGTATTTACGTAGCCTCAACTCATTTCGCTTTTAATATACCGGGTACACTGCATGGAAAACTTCGGTAGTCTAAGCACACCTCTGGAAAGTAAACATAAACAAGGTTGCAGCAAAATGTACCTGCCAACCTGTAGGAGACCCTTGACGACGCCATGTTCATGGCAGAGACCTCAAATTTGAGACTGAAGTAGAAACTTCATGGAGGATCAATTGATATTCTGTAACCCCGTGTCTATCGTTGGCCTGAACGCCACAGGAGGCAAAATTTTAGAAGTCAAAAAGACCCACCAGGATGCCTGCGCACCCGGTAGAGCAGTGCTTCATAAAGTATACCTGTATACTGTGAGAAAGGTTGCTTCTACGAATCCATAGGATTTATTTCCTCCTTGAAGATAACACTGAGCGTAGATCAATCGCGCACACACAACAACTCTCGAGAGTGAGCAAAAAAGATGAATTTTAACAGCAGCATTCACACTCTTGCGTTGCTTTATCTCTCTTCGCAGGACCCGACAGCACTCGCACTTGGATTGTAGTACATATGTATTAAACTGTTCATGCAAAATTCGAAGCCTCACAATGTATCAGATCTGGGTGTCGAAAGGGCTGTTCTCGTTGTTTTCCTCGTCTCCACCCCTGTTTGCAAAATTGGCCTAAAGAAATAATAATAAAGCATCAGCATTTGTAGCCCGTGCTACGACTGGGGGAGGGTGGGGGGAAATTTAGAGTGCGTCTCCTCCGTGAGCGCCAGCTCTAAATATCAGCTTTTCTGTGGTTTTTCTGCGTACCTGAGCTTGAGGTTGTTGCGTCATCGGTGCCCTGACCAGAACGGTCGCCCTGATCACTTCTCTCCAAGACCCGAATCTCTTGTGAGACTTCCACAGAAGTCAGGAGCCTGCCAGCACCAACACCAGTAGCAAAAGAAGGAGCAAAAACGACAGGAACGCGGACGCCGCCGATGAAGAGGATGAAGGAGGCGGCGGCGGTGGCCGGGGCAGAGATGAAGGAGTAGAGGAACACTGCTCGTGGCATTGGTCGCTAGTGCACTCCGCAGTAGGATCGTTGGTGGCTTTAAAATATGAGGGAAGCGATTACAGTGCGAACTGGGGCAAAATTGGTGTTTGCTTTCACGCACTGACTACAGCAGTTACCTGGTACAGTCATGTTCAACATGGTCACAATGGTTCGACACTATCTGAGGTACTCGATGTTCGGGGTTATCGTAAAACTTGACCATAATATGAGCCCATGCATGTCCATAAGCATTATGCAGTCCATGCTCGTGGAGGCCGCTCGAGGTCACAAAATTGAGATTCAACCGACACAAAATCTTCAACCTCAATTTGCGACTTCAAATGAGGTCAGATCTGACTTCATCCACTCTCCTGTGTCAGGAAAGGGGATGCTGAGCAACTAAGCTTGTGAGACCTTTTTCGATATGAGGCCTCCTGCCCCAAAATGGCAATTTAACCTTTTGACCTCAATATGTGCCCTCAAATGACCTCCGAGGTCAGAAGTGACCCCCCTACAACCTTCTCCGGAAAAAAAGACAGCGCCGTTCCAAATTTGGGACAGGTCCAAGAAGTGGTTCGGTCGGGCTTAGAGGATAAGCAAACAGGGAATTTCTTATACGTATGGCGAGACTATTTTACTGGCGCCAGGAAAGATTACTACATGTATTCATTTGTTCGGTAAGAACTTTTGAAATTTTCATAGTCGCATTGCACTTTAAAATATTCGAGGACTTGGTCAACTCGGTCAAGCCCAACTTCCACAGGAATTAAGCTGCCCAAGCTCCAAGGAAACTTATTAACTTTTTTAAAAAATAAGCTTAATCCATTGTCTGCGATTTGGTGTCAATGGTAAACGTTAAAAAGTCAGTAAATATTGTGCATTTGATGCCAATCAGTTCTGGCCAAGGTTGGGTTCCTCGACATGTTTTTTTTAATAAAGAATCAATTCTTTGATGCATTCAAGATTGGAGATGCTGACCGACTATTGTGACCAAGTATGGTATGTGGAATAACAGCTGTATCCTCAGACTGACTGAGAAGAGCATGCATCACATTCGACGTTACCTAGTAGACTTGGGAGATAAGAGCTCCAGAATGCGCATTTTCTCGAGTCCAACCCCAGCCCCTTCGTCTTGTTCTTCGGGTTGAGCGTGAGGTACTCCTTGAACGTGCGTGAATACACGGGCCAGTAGAAGGAATGCAGCCAACTGCCATTCGAGAAACGGTTGGGGTTGCTGGAAAAGTTATGGTGTAGAGAGAGAGCCACGTGCAAGTTGGTGCCTCCACAAAGCCTCACCCCGTCTTGGCGAAGTTCGCCCACGTAGTCATCATATCCCTGGATAGCTGCCTCTCCTCGTCTGTATAGTTGAATAATTTTGTCTTGAAAGGCTCTCCAAAGATGAACGCGATCTCGTCTCCGTGCAAGACCCCTGTCCACGACGGCCAGGGGTTCACCGTGGAGCGGTAGTTGAAGAAGTACTCGTACACCACAACCTCGCGCAGCATCGTGTCAGCGTAGCTGGAGAGAAAGAAGAATGCAACATGTTGTACGCGACTGAGACAACTCCGTTGGGCCGACCAACCTCTGAGCCATTTCCAGCGTGGGACAGGTGAACTGGTAATCTCCTACCATCTTGTCCAGCGCCTTGATCATGGCTGTGGAGTCGTTGGGCGCCCCCCAGTTTGTGTACTCGTAGATGATGGCTTCCAGCCCGAGGGGACTCACGTAGGAGTTCAGCTCTCGCACTGCGCGCTTAAAATCGCTTCTGGAGACTGTTATGTTTTCCTGCAATACGTACGGGTCAGGTCACAATACGAGTCTTAATGCTCCAGATACCGGGTGTGACAAAATTGTTTTTCCTCCAACATTCGGTTAATGTTTTTACATTTTTTCCTTCTTCTCTGACAAATCGTTTCGTTGGTACTTAGTGAGGACCACACATTGTGGCAACCCTGACTTTAAGGCCAGGGCAGAAATAGAGCAGACTTGAACATGTTGGACTCATTTGGCAACCCTGACTTTGAGGCAAGGGCAGAAACAGACCAGGCTTGAACATGTTGGACTAATTTGACAACCCTGACCGAAACAGAGCATGTGAGAGCCACACACAAGGAGATGGGACTTGATTCTCTTTTGGGAGGGAAGGGGGAGAAAAGTCACACCTTGTCACACCTTGTGTGAGGTGCAACCATGCTTGCCTGCTTTTTGAATATGTCTGTAAGGAAGTAGATGAGGAAGTAGTAGCCCTCGTTCTCGTTGGTGCCGACCATGATCTTTGTCTTTTTGAAGTTTTTCCTGGCCAGAGCCTTGGCAGGAGATTCTGTAAAGCAATGAAGAACAGTATTGCGTGCGGTGGCCACGAACTAACGCGCTCTATCCTTACCTGGAAAGAAGTTATCTGCTAGCACAGGTACGAATGGACATCCCATGATGCCGAAGACGATCCCGTTCCACTCTGCGTCCACCATTTCTGTGGCCTTCCTGGTGCGCAAGCACTCAACCGTCAGGGAAAGTTCGTCCTGTGAAATTGTTCATGTATGGCTTGTCAAGTTGAGGTCTCTGTTGGGCGCTTGAACGGCCACGTCTCTTTACACAGACTTTTCCTAACAAAAAATTGTTCTCCGTAGACTGTACGTAGAGTAACGCTAAAACGACTTTGCCCCAAGGGAGGATCCTTTTTCGAGGAAACAGATTACAGAAGTTTATGTGGCACTTTCTTTTTTATGTCTCTTTGGTGCAGCAGCGAAATTTTATCCCCCCCCCCACACACCCCGCAAAAAAGGCACCCTGGGAAGGAAGCTGATACTCGTAGCAAGCCAGGACGAAGGCACCGCACAACAGCTCCTAATTGAGCAAGAAACTTTCTTGATATGCTCGTGGCAAAGTCGTCGTGTAAGTGTCAGAATGCTTTGGGACATGAGACTTTGCGGTATGACCAGTATGTACGTACTCGTACCATAGAAAAAGGGTCATGCTTTGTGCCAACTGATGGCGAGGACTTGACTGGCAAAGGCAACAGATAACAACAAATGCTTAGTCAAATTTCTTCAGTGTAGAATTGCCTCAACGGGCTTACAGGGTGTAACGAAATTGGTTGCCCTCACCTCCGCTAGACTTTGCCACGTTGGCGCTAAGCTAGCCTTGAGGGTTTCATTCATCTTTCTTTGCTCCACTGATCAATTGCTTTGCCAGTACTCAGGGAGACTCTAACACTTTGGCAATCCTAGCTTTGAGAGACAGACAAGAAACAGAGCACATAGGAGCATGTGGGACGAAATTGCTACACCCTGTAAGCGCAAGTAGCTGTTCTCGACGACATCTCTCACTACTGCTTCAGATCACTCTTATAGACCCTCACAAATGAATTTTCTTTCTCTTAGAGGTGAATTCCCCTCTGAAAGGCCCCAAAGTCTAACGTCGCTGAGCTCGTCACTAACTGTCAGTGCCTGGACTACCCCCCCCCGGGCTTCTGGTTACTTTCTCCGAGACTTTCCTCACCGGGAAAACTTTTTTACTGACCTTTTCATGTGGACACTTGAGCAATTCTGCGAGCCTTCTCGTTCTGAGCATGGCCTCTTTCTGGGTGATCATGGCCCATGGGTTTGTGGCAGCGGCTGACTGAAGGATCGCCTGCGAAAAGTAGGGCGCGGAGCCAGGAGACAATAGGTGAAAGGCAACACTGGCGCTGCCGGCAGATTCTGCGGACGGGAAAAGCGAGATTATGTAAGAAAAAAGATAAATATTTGTGTTTCCCCCCCTAAAATACCCCGTTAACTTTATTGGGATTTGGACATCTTGCTTCTAAACGTGGAACGCACTTAGGCAATCTTTGCAACAGTCAGTAAGGAGAGCAGCGACTTGATAGGGGCTGTCAGAGTCGCACTGCAGTCTAACTTGAAACACTGTCTTGGACCCTGTGTGTACAGGGTGGAAAAAGCTTTGTAGGGGCTCTCAAAATTGCATTTGACCGCCCCACCCTGTATGTCCTTAGTGAGTCGAAAAATGTGAGCGCGCGCGCGAGCTTCACCCCATAAAAGTGTAACAGAATATGGGAGAACCAAGGGGTGAATGACAAGTAAATTATGCGAGATGAGGTAGGAAGTGACACGAGGGGGGGTGGGGGGGTTAACGGAGGGGTCCGTGGAAAGAGGAAGCACCATTCTTTTTGGCTCACACGCACTCTACGGTAATGTACGTACGCCCATGTGCACCGGGTGCCCCAAACAGGGTTGCTATCGAAGCACGCTGCTTATACCAAGTCTGCCACGCGCAAAATCCATACTTCATCAACAATGACTTCGGTTAGGCAAAAAATTGAAGCAAAGCAGATTTCAGGAAGGAAGGTCAAGTGCTGGATTTAGTTCTAAACACTTTCAAAAAGTTCTGAACACTTTCGTATACTCAATATGAGACTGACCTGGGATGTATTTTCATGGTCATTTAATGCATTTCTAAGTCCTTGAAAATAAAATCGATCTAACATAGACATTCAGAGCTTCACTCGCACGATATTTCTATAGTGATGTACTTAAAGAAGTATCAGTTAAACGACATTTTGAATTCTTCGTGCGCTTACTTTAAATTAACATCAAATTTGGATTTTGCATTAGTATCAAAACTCTCATTTGAGAGCCACACAAATCTGGAAAGTGGTCAGTACAAGAGTCTCGTGTGGAACAACTGATTCACCTTTCTGTCCTTCAACGTCCTCCATTTCATAGAAGTAGCTAGCATTTAATTGTCAACTTACTTTTGTTTCTATTCTTGAAATGAACAAGTATTCTTACGTCATTTTGACGGACATTGATGTAAATATCGCCTTACAACATGCTTGTATCGTGGACTTATGAGTCACTTTGCAGAGCAACCTAAGCATTGCGCACATTTTGTGTAAGATTTGATGCTGCTTGCGCGGACGCACGTAGTAAGAGCAGGAGCGATCGCAGTATGTTTATTGCTGAAACAGCCACTTGTTCCGCCGCCGGGAGTCCGACCAGCAAGCTGGCACAGTCTCCCCAGGCGAGCCTGGACCGGATGAGGCAAGTCCATGCCGCGCTGGTGCACTTACTGTCAGCGCAGAAAGTTTGGACTCATGAAGTGCAATGTAGAACTAGCTATATTGAGGTCTCCCGTAGTTATGCAGTTTGCCAGTGCGATGTTGCTCTTCCGTTAGAAAATAGAGTTGTAACGACACGTCCTGGTGGCCGCGAGGCCTCGAGGCTACCTGGACGCACCCGACCCAGCTGTGGATGCTCCGACAGGGGGACCCTGTCCAATTTTTGTTCTCTGATAATATGGGACATGAAGAAGGTCATTCTGATAAAAAAAAATCTTGCCATAGCCAGAAAGTTCTACTTTTTGAACCAGGTTCGTAAGTTTTTGCGCTGCCAGTCGAGGCCCCGTTATTAGGAAACGCCACTGGAAGGGGCTATTTTCTTTCTAATAACAGGGCCGTTTAAATAACAAGGGACTCTCATAGATGGGGTCCTGAGGGGCCACAACAATGCTGATCACTCCCCACAAGGCACCACTTTTTATTCATCATTTTCCTCGAGAAAGTTTTTTTTAGTTGTTGTTGTTGCCATTGGCTGTTCCTGCTGGTGGAAATTTGACACTGGAAACGGACTTTTCTGACCCAGCAACACTTAGTTGTTCCGTCAAGGTGCCCCTAATGAAAAGGCAAGTGTGTCCAATGACTAAGGAGGGTAATGTTACGTAGGGGGAAGTGTCGGACGACTTTGGACTAGTGGAAATTGCTTCTAACAAAGAGAGTTTCTATCATTGAAGTTTCTAAGAATGGGGGCTTCACTGCAACTTCTAGCACTGTCCTCCCACTTATTACGAGGACGCAAAAGTGTCAGGTGCTGAACTGGACGGGGTCAAGTCTCCATAGTGGACTCGTGTGCAGTCAAGGCCAAAAGTGTTAGGCATTATTTCGTGCTCCAATGCTGCTAAAGCCGCAACTGGACTTGGGCATAGCCCCTACCTACGGCATTTTGAGAGTGTCATAACTGCGCATTATTGTTTCATTCGGCTGACCAAAATTTGGGTGATGACGTTGCTCTGTCATAATGGTGCAGGCATGACCCCAGCCAATCACTTCACTACTGAATGCACTAATTGCCTCATTGAACTGAAATTTTGTGAGCGAGTTCCTGAATGCATTAAGCAACTTTCATATTTCATGAGTCATTGTACTTCTGTGGGTGCTGCTTTAGTAATTTGGCTACTCTTGTACTCGTACTGATTGGAAGAGATTGGTCAGGCTGAGCCTTTGTAGCGTCAAAATGGTTGATTCAGGAGAAAAACTGATGTAACAGAAAATCTGGGTCGTGGGCATGTCTCAAAAAAGATTTTTGAGCAAACCTGTTAGATCCCTGTCTAGGGCCTCTTTTGCCCCCTGATCTTGTATAATGTAAATAAGGCTTCTCAATGACCCCATGGCGAGTTTTGGCAACCTGACTATAAAGTGCAAAGACGCTCAGTGGTCAATTTTAGCGTGATCCTTGCTTTAGAAGCCTCTACATAAACTGACTACATAAACTAGAGGGTGCATCTACCACCCAGCTAATTTGGCCAAAATTTGAGAGACTCTGGCATGACTCCGTCAAGAGCTTCAGAGAATCCAAATTCATTATAACATAGTTCTGCGTCTATGCCAACACCACGATGGGTGAGCAAAGTTGAGGTTTTGATATCACCCTAATTTGAGCCAGCCCATTGTGCATTGGATTAATAACAAAGAAGGTTTTTTCTTAGGTGTATGAAAATTTGTAAACGTTTAGGTTATCTGCCATTGTAAGTGGGACTTGACTTATGTTTCACTGCGACTACCAAAGCTCATATATCTACCAGAGTTCGGTCTGACGAGCAAGAACGAAGCACACCCGATCTCTTTTTCGCAAACAGAGTAAGACCCGAAAGTATTCGTCACACATGATTCGCACTTTTTTAACAGCAGCTTCTGACGTATGAGTAGACATTTAGAAAAAATGCAGTAATAACATTTAAAGTCCTCATCGTGCTCGACCACAGCATCCGCATAAAATTCTAATACATGTACAGGAGAACAAATGTATGCAGCAAAACTGGTGGTCTCGAAAGTACTCTTAACGCTGAGATGGCTCGCAAGAGAGCTCAAGAAATGTGATCAATTCTTTGATCACTTACCTGTTGCAAGGGAAATTTCTGTGCCCTTCTGACTTAGCTCTAAATGTCCCTCAAATCATGTAGTAGAGTAGGGTTTTTTTTAGTGAGAGTGAAATTCATAAAATAGACCCTGTAACCGACACTTGGAGTTTCCCAATGGAAGCTCAGTTCGAATCATCCCGGAAGAAGTTATGGGTGACGAACCGTCGTTCACGTTTATGGAGAGAAGATCGAGTGTTGCGAGTTCTTTCGACTGTAAGTTTGTATGTTACCAGACTTTGCAAATGCTGCACGCATTTTACGTTGACTTGTACTAAAGTTGTTGCCAATTTGGGAGGTCATCGCTCTCTACCGGGTCCGGTAGAATGGGTGCAACTCGGATAAAAGGGCAAAGTAGGACCTACTCAAACTGTAAATCGAATTTTACCCTCATTATATGCAGTTCTAGTATCTCAGAAGCTCTCGAGTAAATAAAGCTCCTTTTACTGCCAATTTCAAGCTCTCCATGGCCACAAAAGCTGGGGAACTACAAAACAGATGCACAGCAAGTTTGAGAATGCTTGAGTGGTGCTTGTTGGTGTCAAAATTGTGGCATGGTAGCAATGGGCGTTGGTGTCAAATTTAGCGAAATACTTTGAACGACTTCTTCTCTTGCTGTTACTGATATATAATGCTATAGGCACCTTCAACAGCAGCACGTACTTCAAAGTAATATGCGGGTACAACTCATGCTTCGAAGCATCAACTGTACTTTTACTAACTACGACGCTGAATCCCTGTGCTTCTCATCGTGCATTTGCCACTCGAGTTGCACCACTTCGAAACACTTATTCGTCGATATAGGGGTGGAGATGCGACGCACGTAATATAGTGCACTATATAACGTTAGTACGTACGTTCAGTCACGTTTGACTTGCGGAGAAACTTTCCTTCGCTTTCTATTACTGGAGGGCAGTTCTCGACTCCTTAAGCATATCTTATAGTGCGTATAGATCCTGTCTCTCATATGCAGATGCGGAGAAAGTGAGGAGGTGTCAAAAGAGAGAATAGAGAGGAATTGCAATGTTGTCCGTGGGTGTCCGTAAGTATTGAATACAGGGTCATTCAAAAGTAACTTCACTTTAGACTCAGTTGGACTACATTGGACCTAGTGATGTTGACATGATAACGGTAAGCTTATGTTTTGTTCAGTTAACTAGTTTTTTGATACCATTTCGGACTTGTTGGGCGTAACCAGCCTGCGAAACTGATCCTTTCTCAATCATTATTTGTTAATAGGCTCTGTAGGCCTACTTGCGTCATCATGAATCTGCCTCTAGCTGGCCGGAAAATGTTGGTTTTTTTTGACGACAGCAGTGCAGTCGTACCCGCCAAGTTGGCATAAAGCTGGAAGCTTTTAAGGCCACCTAGAACCCAAGCCATACTTTGGAAAAAGTTGAACTACTTTTGAATCACCTTGTATGCTTATATATATTACATGTATGTATGAGTAGACTACGGGAGAGGGGTGAGAGAGAGAAAAGCTTTCTTCACCTGAGAATAGAGTGATGTTGTGAGGGTTTCCGCCGAAGCTAGCGATGTTTTCGTGGATCCACTTGATGGCTAGTCTTTGGTCGAGCAGCCCAGCGTTGCCTTCCACGCCGCCCTCGCCGCCCTGCAATGCGGCAGTAAGTGTATAATAGTGGGGGAAAATGATAGCGAATAATGCATAAATTACAGCCTTTACCAGGTACAGAAATCCCAGGGAGGCAACTCGATACTGCAGGGACGCCACGATAATATTCTGATCCGAGGCCAGTATTTTGGGATCGTACACGTCTAGTGTGGAGGTGCCGGCGTAGAAGGAGCCTCCGTAGATCCAAATCTAAAGGTGAAAGCCCAAATTGACGGAAGCTCAGGTCGCCAACAGAGCAAAAGTCAAGGTCAGTCCATGTACTTGCCATGACAGCACTGTTGTTGGGTTGCGGCGTGGGCACAGCGATGTTTAAGTAGAGGCAGTCTTCGCTCATGTGAGTATTGGGGTTCCACATGGCAGAGCCAGCAAAGTTGGGAAACATCATATCGAGTATTTGTACGCACGAGTTGGGTCTCCTGTTCGCCTCTCTCACCCCGGACCAGCTGTTGATAATCGGACAAGCACATGGTTAAGTCTCGAAACATGTCCAAAAGCAGTGTATTGGAAAGGAGACAACAGTTTTGACAAGGTTGCAACATCAAGTGACTATGCACAATAGTATAGGGTGGTCGAAAAAGTCGTCCGATGCCAGAAGAGGCTTATTTCCCAACCAGCACAAGCTCGTGCAAGTGGGAAGCCTGACTCATTTAAAAGTTCAAAATTTTCATTTCAAAGAAAAATATTGTAGCAAAGGATAACAATCCTTATTATGGCCTCCCAAAGTTAACTATCACATTTCCTCCACTGCAAGCTATGTGGTGCTGTTTGAGACAAGATGATCATTGAGGGAGAGGTACGATCCCACGATGATGATGACCCTGTACTTTGCTGCTCAATCTGTGAAAATGCTCCCCAAGGGGTTTGTTTACACCTTCCAGTGAATGGCTGTCATTTTTGTCTGCAGGTGATGTGATGCTGTCCACTGTGAAAATTTTCTTTTCACTTCAAAAGGTGCAACAATGTTGTTATTTCTCGACCAAAATTATTTTGGCAGTCGTGAATTTTGAATCTTCAAGCCTCAACTTCCATCGGGGCCTCTTCGGCACCCGGTGTGTCAAAAATGTGACGCCGAGAAAGTACAGCGCTCATTCCTCTCAAGATGACGATTGGGGGCTCCAGGGGCAACAACTGCAGCTTTGTCACATCTGTTTGAGGGGCTTTTATGTACTTGCACATGTACGTTGTGCACTCTGGCCTACCCTTACAGTAAGTGGGACACTTGTGTGATCGTGCACTCATGCAAAGTATGCGTAACAGAGTGAGCCGAAGAAAGAATCGTCTCAGCACTAACGTTTTGATCGGTTCTGGCGCCCTGAATCTCAGTTTTCCGACGGGTGGCTCAGCGTAGGGGATTCCCCAGAACATGTCGACTTTCTTTCCATTGTCCGCCAGTTGCCTGACCCCTCTGACTCGTCCGCTGAGTGTCTGCACCTCCTGCGTCGCCTCGTCCACGGACTGGCAGAGCGGCGGCGCAGATACGAGTAGCAACAACGGCACCAGCAGCAGCATCGTCGTTGTCATCATCGTCGTTGGGTACAGCTGCTAGCCGGCGGCCGTGTGGTCAGAGCGCTACATAATAATAGCGAGGCTGTCCTTCTTCTTCTTCATAAGAGCGGAATTCGTCTGAAAGAGAGAGATAGAGAGTGGAAGAGGATATGAGTTTGGTCTCTACCAGACATCCTCGACGCTCACCAAACACAACTCTTGCCCAATACACACACACACACACACACACACACACACACACACACACCGCTTTAGACTGCATCACCATGGATGTTTTGCCCCCCCCCCTTTACAATGGGTATACAAATGCGTATTACTTAGGGAAGCACTTTGGGTTGATCGGGCGCTACATCTCGTCTGATGGAGATGGATCGTTAGTTGTTGGCCAATATCTCTCTTCTTGGCGCCGCCGCCGCTACCATGCACGATTCCTGACATCGACTTCTGACGATACTCGCACGCCCCCTTCTGCTTTAGGCTGCCATTGCTGTCTACGTCTATTATAGGGTGGGGTCCGACGAGCACAGGAATGTGTCTCAACAAGAGGCCCATAAATAATCAGGCCCGAAGGACGAGAGGGCGTAGACAGTGCAGAAAGAGAATTGCTCAGTACGCACTGCACAAATCATGTCCTGGTACTCGGTTCGTTGAATGTGCAATAGTTGAATGGACGTTAGGGTTTTTGCAGTCCGGAGACTCGAAATTGATATTATTTCAAACATGTTCTTCTTTTTGAGAAGCTCTTCATTGAGACTAACTGATTGCAAGATTTGGCAACGCCAACAGGACATTCATTGAGCGTATGTCTGACTTACAGACTTATCACAGGCGAGGCTGAGCTGAAAGAGCTCTCCAATAGTTTCCTCTCTAACAGGTTTGGCAACCACTTTCCAAGCTGAAGAGTGCACGAAGTAATTCCAAGACCAACCAAGAGCAGCCTGGATTCCTGCTTTACCTGGAAGCTCTTATTTGATCATCCGATCGGTAGCAAGACCCCTTTTGTGTGACAAGTCCATATGTCAGAGGTCACGGCTTTATGAAACATTTTGCTAGCGAGCCGATTGACAATTATGACTGCCAGAGAACCAGGAAAAGGAAAAGAAAGCTAAATAATGTGACGCAAAACCTAATATTCGATCATATGCCCTGCTCTGCTGTGTTTTGCTTCGTTCAAGAGATGTATACATAAATAGACATAAGCTAGACATACCTGCTATATCAGACTTACAAAGCCAGTGTACATGTCTAATGATATTCCCACTGCACGTATAAATCACACAATTAGAAGAGAAACTCGAAATCTTAAAAATTCAATGTTATTGCGGATCACACTCATAACTGTTACATACGTTGCACACATACGTTTTAGGATAGACCAATTTTTAAATTTCTTTCTGCATGCCGCATTTCTTGCAACACTCCTTTAATATGAATTCCATTTCAATGGAAATGAAAAAAAATCAGTTTTTAGGTTCCCCCTCGGCTTCAAAGTTTTTTATTCACAGTACATAAGAATGTTAGGTCAGCATTTCAAATCAGACCTGCATAGTTACTTTCCAGATGCTGCATTGCATTCAAATGAAATTGAAAACAAAGTGTGCTTCGCTTTGCCTTCCTCATCTGAAAACCTTGTTATGCACTAAACTTATGCCTTAAAGCTTTACTGCAAGAGAGGGACATCATATTGTTTTAAAGTCATTTGACATCTTCACCTTTGGGCATCAGGCAGCACGTCCATGATGCACCCAGCAAAATTGCACTTTTGGTCTAGCCTAGTACATATGGTACACATATGTACCATGAGAGGAGCGAGGTTCTATTGTGGAAAAGTAATGCTTTTTCTCCCAGTTTTTGAGCGTTTATTAAGGCTGCAGGTTGACGAAGCTACCGAACGGAACCCTTGAAGCGAAGCTAAACACACATATTTGTTTGCTGTCTAGTAAGGAGAATCGCTGGCACACAAGTGTCCTGAGCTCGCGTCCATCGCCGTTTCTTTGACAAGCCAGGTTGGCTGCCGGGGGTCGGGGTGGGGTCGTTGGGTTGGGGTTAAGTTTCTTGCCTCTTTTATCCAAGCACCAAAGGAAGATTTCCTGTCAAAGGAAAACTTGATTACTCCTGTCCGCAGGCACTGCCTATGCACTGCAGTGTGTTGGCATAACTTGTCACATTGGCATATGTCTCTCCCAGAGAGAAAGTAAAAAGCTTGCACAGCCAGTGGAATACACGCCTACTGTGGGAAACCTGGGAGAAAAATTCCTCCAACAACTTACTTGAGAATCGTACTTCGTAACCTCCGCCCCCCCCCCCCGCCAGCCTTCCGCCCCCCCCCCTTCCAGGCACTTTTGCCTGGGATGCACTGGTATCACCGCACAAGTCAGCTCATGTGACGTACCTAGAACATATGCCGGTTATTAAGGTCTGGGTTCTTTCCTCCTCACTCTTCATTCGAGTGTGTTCGATTGGCACTAGCACTAGAATGATGTGTGTGGTTCGATTCCCGATGCCACTTCTTATCTGCTGCTGGCCTCTTGAGCAACACACAAGATTCGCAAGGGGGAGGGAAAGAGAGAGCGACACAGAAAGCTGAGGAGAGAAGGCGGAGCAAGTCTGGAAAAACAGGCACCAACAACAGCTGAGGGGCTCCCACTGGAAGAATGGCCTTCGTCCTCGCCCTCCTCCTTTCTACTACTTGCCAGGGCCTCTAAAGGCGCGACCTCAACTGCTGCCAGCCATCAAGCGGCCTCGCTTGGCGGGAGCGCGCGCGCCAGAGAGCAACAGAAGAGAAAGAGGCCAAGAAATTAAGAAAGCAAATACACATGCCCACCACCACCACGAGCTCCCTTACAACGTGTCGTAGCAAATAATCTTGAATTCTCTCTCTCTCTCGTGTACATATTACACAAGTGTGTAATGCAATGGAGGCTTCTCACTCATCCTGCCGACGTCGAAGCTCTGGAGTCTACTTTGATCAACGTATTCTTTTTCTTCAAAAAAGGGCCTAGGATGTTCTCTCGATGATGATGGCAAATTTCTTCTGCACTCCTCCCCCCCCCCTTTTTGCGCTCATCGCAGCAGAAATTTGCATGGACAAACTTTTCCCCAAATGACGACAAACTTGTTCTACTTCCTCGTCCCCTCTCTCTGCTCCCTTTCTTCCTGGTCCTCTCTTTCTTCCTGAGTCACACGCTGATTGTAAAATCTACTGTTCCCCGAGAGAAAAGAGGAGAGAACGTTGCAAATAAAATTTAGGCTAATGGTTTGAAGCACTTGAAAGCTTTTTCAAACACCATCATCAGCTCAAAGCGTTGCCAAAATGAGAGTTCCAAGTGCGATCACGCATACGTCACATCTGCCTGATCTCGGGAAGCTGCAAGTGCTGTATTGTACCAGATCATGGACCCCTAAGAGAAGCGCCTCAAATTAACTGGAGTAATTTCGCTCTTTACGTAAGTGTGTCAGGCCTCCTCATGTATGAAAGCTGCAAGTGCGAGAACAGGATGGAAGAGCTCGCATCACATCACGCTCATGAGTCTGAATAAATCATGTGTTATGTGTGCTCCCCTCACTCTGAGCTGCCGCTGGCCATATTCATTTTGGTGATGTTGGGGAACAACGAACTGAAATGCTTTCTTTCACTCGATCTTTCTCCTGCACGGAACCATCCACTGCTGCCACTTCTCGTGCGTGGAGAGCTTCACCGCGTGCGTGGCGGTTGCATACGACAACAGGGACTTCGTCTCGTGCGTGGCGGGTGCATACGACAACAGGGACTTCGTCTGGGCCCCAGTCAGCTTGTTTCAATTCCCTGCACAGTCCGACCCCGTCCCCTTTTTTCCGTGCATGGAATTTGTCATCAGTCGAGGGAAAACTGAGTTAGCGAATCTGTTTTATCTTGAGAGCTGGGGGGAGATGGTAAAAGGCACACGTGCGTATGTTCCTCTGTTCTTTCTGCCTGGCACGCATTTATTTACAGCCGACACATCGGTGTACATATAGGATACACTACATTGATTGCATTCCGTGGAAACAAACTTGTAATCATTTGCGTCAATCAATTTTTGTACCTATGACTTAACATAGTATTATTTTACATGATGCTGCAGGGATCCTCCGGTCTCTTTGCCGGGCCCCCCAGTGATCTGTCCTCCGGATCCTGTCTGTTCTGCCCTCGACTGGAGAGTCTCGGCAATGAGCTATGGCTGTAGGCATTTCTCTTGGGAGGCTGCTGTTGCTCTTGTGATGCCCTCCGGTAACTATCGGAGCGACCAAGTGAGGCCTTGCGACCATTGCTACCCGCAGCCGTGGCGGCTGCCGCTGCCGCGGACTCCGATGGTCGCCGATTCAAGGATTCCACGAAAAGGTCCCGCATGGCATCGTTTGTGGTCGACGGAGACGTCTCGGGAAGGTTTGGTGACGGCTGGTCAATCTTTCCGCCGACGCCAGGACTAGCACGGCCTTGATTGATGGGCGTGCCGGGGCCTTTTCGGAACCTTCCGGTTCTGCGTCCCATTTGGCGATCCATGGTGCGACGGTCCGGCTGGTCAGCACTGGCTGGAGTCCGGCCGGCAGCAATGTTGGGTGAGCTCTGCGAGTAGGACATGGTCATGCTATTGTTGGGCGTGGGCGTCCTCCGTGGAGGTGAGCCCCACAACGTTCTCGGAGGAGTTCTTGCCGGGGAACGTTTAGACGAGGGTGGTGGTCCAAACATGCCGCCAAAGCCTGTCGAAGCCTTTCTCTGCGGAGGTGGTATTCTTTCAAAGCTTTGATTGGGAGATGGGCCTCCCCTACTGCCTTGCGAAGGCATTCGAGGCCTTGGGGCGAACATGCCGGAGATGCCTGGCTTTGCCGGCGGTCGCCTCCTGGGCAGAGACTGATATTGCCTTGGAGGGGGACGTCCCAAAGTACTGACGTCATTTCTCTCGTCTCCCGGCCAAGGACCACCTGGAGGTGGTCCACCTTCAGGTGGTCCTCTCCGTCTCCCTCTAGGTGTAGTAGGCTTGATTCCAAAGAGGCCGGCTAGGCCCGGACGACTCCTCTGTCTGGGTAGAGAAGTGGCCCTACGATTTTGAAATGCTGGTGATCTCTTTCCCCGAGGAGAAGGAGTTCGGGATCTGGAGGAAAGGGAGGGTGATCGGGACCGACGATCATATGAATCGAATTTGGACTTGGACTTCTTTCTGCCCAGGCTGCTAAAGAATCCTCCCTTCGACTTCTTCGGATGCCTCCCTCTTCCTTCGGGTAGAACCTCCTCTTGTGTAGTCTTGCTCGACAGCGACGACCGAGAGCTGTGCTTAGAAACGCTGTCACCTTCCCTCTGAGCAATCTCTTCTGCTTCTTCAGGAGCAGGAGCAGCAGGAGCAGCAGGAGCAGCAGGAGCAGCAGGAGCAGCTGGAGCAGCAGGAGCAGCAGGAGCAAGTTCGGGAGCAGGAAACTTTTCAGTTGGTGGCTCAGTCTTGACCCTAATGTCAAGAGATTTGGACTTGGCGTTGGACTTGGTCACTTTTGACGTGGAAGTCGACTTGAAGAACTTTCTTCTGGCTGGCTTTTCTGTTGGAGAGGAGTCCCGAATGGTGGAGTCCGATGTTGTTTCCGAACGCGTAAACCTCCTAGGAGAGGCTCCTTTCTCTGGACGATCTTGGCGAGTCCGGAGCGTGCTTTCCTCGTATACCTTTTGCATCTCATCCTCGTCTACCAGGTGATTCACATTGACTGGACCCGCCGGTGCCATCCCGGTGACTGCGAAAGGCATAGACTTGGGGCGTTCCTGAGCAGATGACTTCTTGCTCCCTGCAGCTCTGAAGAAATTCCCCAGACTACTGTCCTTACCCAGGCGGCTGCTGCTCTTTGACTTCTTATCCGCAGTCGACGTTGCCAGTCCATTAGCAAAGACTGAGTTGTGTGAAGAAGAAGACGTCGACCGTGCGCGACTCAGAGCTGGACGGTGATCGGATGACGATGTCGTCGAAGGCGGAGGCGCCGGCTGCTTTTGCTTCTGCTGCTTGACTTTAACCTCGATGGGATTGACAGGAAGAGGAGAATCGTCAGCCACCGGCTTGGTGTCCGTCTGAGGTATCGGTGCTGATATGGTCGGCCTTGGTTGGCGTGTAGGAGAGGCAGATTTTGACTTGTCCGCCCTCTTGCTTGGAAGTGAAAAGAGCCCTGCAAAACTTGTCTTCTGCCTCGGCCTTTGCTCCGGCGAGGCCGATCGTGAGGAGGAGCGCGAGGAAGACGATGTGGCCTTTCTCGCCGTAACCCGTTCCCGCTTCGTCTCTTCCTTGGTTATTTGGACCACGTCGATGACGGTGTGCTGATCAAGACGCTCTTCCCTCTGGCGAGGATGGATTATCTTGGAGAAGTTGAATAGCGTCGGCTTCTTCTTCGACGCCACGAGCTTCTTCTCCTGCTCAAATTCGGGGTGCATCTCCACAGGCTCCCTGAGTGTCGTGTGCTCTTCCGGTGGCTTGGGCCATTCAATCTGCTCTATCTCTTCCACCTCGGGTGACAGTCCGAGGGCAGCGTCGATGTCGATTTCCTGCGTAGTGTTGAGGTCGTGCTGTTCCCACTGCTGACGAACATCTTCTGCATTCTGGTAGACGGGAGAGTTGGGATAGGCAATGTTTGCCACATGCTGCTGGTGATGCTGATGTAGTTTCTCGTCCTCCTCTTGAAGTTTCATGATCTCGTCCAGATTCGTCGGCTTGGACATGGACAGCTTGCGCTCCAGAGGTTTGGGCTCAAAGTCCTGCTGGTGCTGTTGCACTCTCGTCGGTGTTGGAGTGGAGTGACCAATTCCTCCAAATCCATTCGTACCTGGTTGAGGAACCACTGGAGAATGTCTCCTCCGATCCTTGGGCGCCTTCCCAAATGGCACGTCTTGTGGCCTCTCCTCCTGATCCTCTTCATCACTGCTGCCGCCGCTGCCACTGCTACTGCTGCTGCTCCTGTCGGAGGAATAACTAGGCCTTTTTGTCATGTCTGCACCCTTGCTCTTCTTGTCAGTTTTGCCCTTCTTAAAGAAGCCTGAGAAAAAGCCGGAATTTCGTTTCTTGGGAGGTTTTTGGAATTGGCTCATTGATTGGAAGCTATCGTAGGCTGGATCTCTAAAGCTCCTGTCCTCTGCTCTCTCTGAGTTGGACGTCTTATCTGAAGATGTAGATGCCTTCATTGACCTGTCTATTTTTGTCCTAGGCTCAATCACAATTGGTTCGGGTGTCCTCACTCTTACTGGCCTGTGATCTGGCTCACGTTGCGTGCGACTTTCGCTTTCCAACGGCTGTCCAGCCTGAATCTTGTCCCTGGAGACGTAGAGAGGCGCCATAGGTGACTGCAGCACCATATGTGGTGGGGGGTTAGCCTCTGACTCCGCCTCCGACGAGGACGAGGACGACGAGGACGACGACGAGGACGAGGACTCTTGCCTGACTGTCACCAATTCGGCGTGGTGCACTTGAGGACCTACAAAACTTGTCACTGTCGAGGCCTCAGGCTCAGTTGCCCTAGGTTTGGACGGACTCCAGAGGTTCTCCGCCATCAAGTATTTGTTAGGCTTGGGCTTTTGCAGCTCCGGTTGTTGAACCGTTGTCTCCTGCATAAATGACTTCCTCAGCTGAGCTATCACCACCCTGAAGGAGAAGAGACAGATGGTTATAGGTAATTACGTCGCGGCTTCATGGAAGGACAATTTTACAAGAAAATGTTACACTGTTTGTGACTTCATTGATAGCCATGGCACAACTATCTTGTAGTAGCGTCATGTGGGTATGCGTAAGTAGCACAGAGCAGCAGCAATTTCATGTCGATGAAACATCATACGTAGTTGCCTCCCCGCCGGACATGCTTTGTGACTCACTCAGGTACGTCTGATCCAATGTTACCTGTTTGAAGCTGTGCCGGCGCCTGACGAGAGAGAGACGTCCTCCATGTTGCTGTAGGTGGAGTTGGTCTGGTTGTACGGACTGGTGGGACTGTCCAGATCCTCCACCTTGCCCGGACTGGACACGACGCTGTCGTCGTATCTGCCCCGGAAGAATCCATTCTGCTGCTGCTGCTGTAAGAACTTGTGGACTTCGTTCTGGGCCTCGCGGGATAACTCGCCTCCCTGCTCGAACGGGTTCGGCCGGTCCACTGCGTACCGGTAGCCGCCGCTGCTAGCCGCGCTCCCGTCCATGGGGTCGAAGGCAGTTAGGGAGCGGGACTCGAACGAGAAGCGGTCAAAGTCATCCACGCCTTGGCTGTACTGCGATGCTGATGTCACTGGACGGGATGATGTAACAGGAGGGGCCTTAAACAAATGGCGAGATTAAGCTCTGTATAAGTACATGACTAAAAGGCACGTGAGGTCTTACAAAATGGTCTCCTTGCTGACTGATCCTGTCCCTCTGCCTTATCCTAGTAGGTGTGGTTGCTCTGGAAGCCGGAGCGCTTTTGGTGAAGTGTCTGCTGGCCCTCCCCACCTCCGCCAACCGCCAGTTGGCCTCTTCAATATCCTTACGGATGTTGGGGTTAGACTGGCGGTGGTTGTAGCTGTGATACTTCTCGCCAAGATCAAGCTGGGAGTAGGTAACCTGTGAGCAATATGTAGAAATAGTAGCGAGTGAACATGGGACGGAGAAAGGTAGAAGATAAGAAGGCTTTATCAGTGAAATATTCTGAGGCGTTGCCGATGCGTAATAAATCGTGCACTAACACAGTGTGCTCCCTATTTAACGACAATACTTAGGCTGTTACAGCTCACAGTGTGAGACGATGTAAGTTATTGGGGAGACCCTCATAGGATCATATTATACGTGGGTGCATCCGTAGGAAAATAGATACTTGCCTCCACGTTTCCTACCCAAGATCTTAGAGACAAAATACGCATGCCACGAATACGCACACACGTAGACACACCAAGTTTTGAAGCTGGGGCTATGTGAGGTGGGTATTCCTAAGCTAACTCCTCTCTTATCATCCCAATGTTTAATCAAGTAGACAAATCGTCCTTCGTGCTTAAAACAATGCAGGGGGTTGGGAAAACACCAGTAACAGAAGTTTAAGTTAACACCACCAAGGAAATAAAATTAACGCATTTTTTTAGAGTTGCCGTGTGCCTGTGTAGAGTGAGCCTGAACCAGGAGGAGCGGGCTCATAACCTGAACCCTTGACCCCTCGTACATAAATGCCTTCAGTGCATGACGCACACATGTGTACGTACGTACATTGCGAGGTTAGGTGAAAGAACTTTGAGACAAATAAGTCAAGTTTGCTAAGCAGCAACAACATTTGGGTGTAGTACGCACATAAACACGTACATAAAGTCCTACTCTGCACCTACCGTATGTACCTTACTCCTCTTTGAGCTTGCACTAAATCAAAAATTAAGAATGAGGAGAGGACGAAACTTCGCCCTTGGTCAAGCTGCAGCAGATGGGCTCGTCTACCTGGGGTTTGTCCTTTTCCTTCTCCAGGTAGTGCGGCTTGTGAAAGTGCTGCACGTTCTCCTTGTGGTACTTCTTCCACAGCCCGCGGTCGCTCACGGTCCGGTAGAGAGGCATGGTGCGGGAACTTCTTCTTGGCCTTCTTCTAGAGTTTCACCTGCTGTTCCCCCGGCTATCGTAGTTGAATGCATTGGAGCTGTTGCCTCACCACCCTGCAGTAGTGTAGAAGTGTCCATGTATGTACTACGAGAAAACTTTGTTGGCCAATCGGCACACGTGCGGTCGTAAAAGCAGGGTCCATGTTGGCTTCTTAAAAGGAGTTATGACAAGCAGGAGGAAACAAGAGAGCTTCCTGGCAAGCCAGAGGTCGCTTTATGCTCTCTCTCGCGCCATTTTTCTTTCTTTACCCACTGATATCGTGATACTCTCTGCGCTGTCTCCACAGGCTTGTGATCGACCTTGCCTGCCTGCTCCAGGATTATCTTCCGTTGAAACGAAATTAACGAGAGCGTCTCTGAGGATCAGGTTACAGAAGCCAAGCTGATAGAGGTGCGCTAAACCCCTCCTGCACGGAGAGCTTTATGAGTACAGTTGCTGGTACCCGTTCGTTCTCAAATGCCTGCGCGAATTCGTACTGAATGGAAGAAGAAAAATGGCAGCCCTCGCACTGCGCTACGTGCATACGTACGTGCTAACTACACTTGGCACGGGATCGCTGAGCTCACTTTTGCCGTAAAACTTGTTTGTGTCGGTGCTCACGGACGAGGGAGACGCCGACGCCGACGACGTCGGCCACATACCTGCTGCTGTCGCCGCTGCTATTGCTGCAGACTCATGGCCTTCCTTTGCCCCGCCGCCAAAGCCGTCCTCTCATTGGGCGCATGGTGACACCAATGATTTTTTTCTTTTTTTTGTGTCAGCCCACGAATTTTTGAGTTTCCTCTGCCCACAGCTGAAACAAAAGGGGCTTCTTGACTCCCTCCTCTGTGTCTCTGTATGCGATTTCCTTGTGGGCAGGCCAAGATAAGGCAGCAGAAGGATTTTTCTTCTTCTTCTCAAAGCGTCGTATCGCAAATTTGTGTTGACACAGGATTTCGGTGCCTAAGAGGCCGCGCTTCCTCCGTGGCAGGAGTGCGAGCAGACCATTTGAAGATGAATAAAGATATCTGGAGTAAGCAGTAGCATGGAAATACTCCCCTCCTCTCTCTCTGTCTCAACACAATAGCACGAGCAGCTAACTCTCGCTTCCTTCCTGCCCTGATGGCTCCTGCAGGCTGTTGTGCTGCATATACTGAAAGGTAACCGGCGCTCAGGTATGATGTGACAGGTATACCGAGGCTTCCCTTTCCTCTCCTCCATGTTACGTGCGTAGAACAACAGTGAACGTATGTAGTGCGCGCGCCTACGTCAGTAGGTCCGCACACGGGCGCGCCGTTGGCCACTATGTGCACGTAGGAGAGCAGACGGATCACTCATGGCGGACAATTTGGACCAAGTGGTTGCGCTACAACGGTACACAAAACACAGACAGACTTCACAATGTGCATTGATGTATTGGCTACTGTGTGAGCTACAGTGTAAGAGCTGCAAGTTGTTTCTGAGGCAGAAAAGAAAACAAACAAACGGAAAAGAGCGTTTTCACATCTTGATATTTCACGCTTTGGTGTGTATATATCAGGTGGGTGAATGTTGCCTCCCCTCCCTCTTTTCTTCTCATTTCCGGAGGAAACTATTCTTATAACCCCCCCCCTATGATGGGACCGCATGCATAAAGTGGGTGGAAAAAATCGTTTCTCTGTCCTCGTTGCACGGATATATTTGTGGTTCTTTTTTTTTCTTCCTTAGTATTGCAACTATCTGCTAAAGATTCTGCATTCGCGCTAGTCCCCTCCTCTCAGACCGGTGCGAATTCGTGAAATGGCCTCCTTTCCTTGTAACATGCTAAATGCTTCGGAGAGAACTACGTAGTAGTCAACATAGTGTGGTAGTCATGATCATCGTCGTCTTGTCCCCTCCCCCATGCTGAAAGGAGGCATCGTTTATCCCATCTTCCTCCACTGTTTGAATCCGGCGCTCCTCCACTGTCTGTCCGCCAGGCCGGAGAGCAGCTGCAACAGGTGGCTGGGCAAGAAGTTCTCCGCGTCGTCCTCCACCAAGAGGACGTCCTTGAACGAAAAATGTCACTGATCACGACCCTGTGGCAGTGCACGAGGTACACTGTGCACTATGCACACTGCATAGAAGAAACACTTACGGGAGGAGTCGCCCCTGTCCTCTTTCTTCCCGCCTTCCTCCACTGGCTGTACCCGTACGAGGCCCTCTTGTGGACGTCACTGAGCGGTCTCAGAACTGTCTCCAATGCTTCCTCGTTCATCTCCTCCGGAGCTCTAGAAATAAAAAGAGATGGAGCCCGTCATGAAGGGAGGATGTAAAAAATTGGCCGATTATTGAACGTGCTGTCATGATGGAATTCGCCAATGGTGCCAGATGTGGTGGTAAGAAATTTCCTAATTTTTTCTCTTCCTCTCTCTCTCTCTCTCTCTCTCTCTCTCAATCACTCTCCGCGTGACAACCAACACCCGTACTACGTTTGCAAAGCGTTACAGTGACATGACGAAAGCGTCTGCTAGGTGTCATGCAATGCAATGGTTCACTTTTCCGGAAAGAAAGTTTCTTTGTTGCATCCGTCATGATACAGTCGGTCGGATCGGTATGTTGATCTCATTCCATTGACATTGTCCGGATCACGTCGTGCATGATGAACAACGCGTTCAGTTCTGTTTGGACTAATGAGATAATGAATGAACTTTGATTGAGGGATCGTGTGAGGTCTTTCCAGAAAGATACGGTCAGACTTTCCAGCAGTTGGCACTGTCGTTCGTCACGCGAGACTGGACGCTCTCTCATGCAATCAGAACATTGGGATCAGGTCAAGGATCTTCCCGCACTTGGGCATCTGTCCCTCCCGGTCCATGCCGAGTGGACCAACACTCACATCTGGACAAACCTCCGATCGTCGTCCACCGTCCTCTTTCCCTTCCGCCACATGTTGTAAGAGCGCTGTCTCCTGTACACCTCGTCGTCTACCGTGTGGAGAAAGAAAGAAAAAGGTTGTGCAGTCACTGGCGTTCAACACACTTCAGTCTGTTTACTCCTCAGTAAAGTTTTCTGCCGCTCACCCTGTATTTGTTATTTGGTAGAATATTCAAGTGGCATTGCAACGTCGAGTAATTTCCTCGTGAGCACGTATGAAGTTGCCCCTCGACGCACACACCCACACATCCCACCCCAGGAGAATTGCTCGGCCAAAAAATTTTCATACTTGAGTGGAACTTTCGCCCCAGGCAAAGCCAACCGGGACAATTTTGTGTTTGATGCCTCCCCACGATAAATGGACAAAACTTTTGGGCTTACCAATTGTGTGGTCTCGCTTTCGCCTCTGCAGCTCTAAGTGTGCTTCTTTCCCTTCTAAACTTTCCTGTCTCCTAGAGAGAGAAAGAACGGGTCAAAAGGAGAAAAAGTTCCTTAGGAGACAAAATGGAAATTTATGCTTGCACGAAATACCCTAAATCCTTGTCTCCTTCGTAAGCCAAGGTCGTAAGGATGGAGAAGAGCAAAATGAATGCGACGCCCACCTCATGACGATGAAGGCCCATGAAGATGCCAAAAGCAGACCTGGTGACGGCCTTCATAATATGAAATTGTGACTTTAAGCCTGGCCTCTACTCTCAGAGTCAGTGTACGATGAAGTGTTAACGCGTAAGGTGTGGTCGCACTCCCAATCCGAATCCACATTGCCAGTGCCAAAAGTGCGCCTTTAAAGTGACTCTGCCCTAAAAGTGTGCCAACCCTTTGGTACTCACCTGTTTATCTCTTCCCTGGAAGGCGGCGAGCAATTGTCTGAAGCCATTGCTCCAGTCAAGTTGGGCCTTTTATACCTTCCCTCTCCGTCGCTTTCCCTGGCTGCTCTTTTGCTTCCTTATGAGAGAAAAGACGTCAGTAAGTGAGATGAGCCACTTGGCCAACAAGTGCAGGGACATTCATTTGTCCCTTGCCCTCACTCATTGCATTATACCGTGTGGCAGACAGATTCCTCCACTCCATAGGATGCAGAGATTGTGAAGCTCAATTGGAACGCACTCTGCAATTTTGTCCAGGGATTTCATATGTACTTGATATACAGTATAAATCGCAAAATTCAGAGGACGCCAGGACCTCTCAAGCTATAAAACTGAAAGTGAATATCTTTTGTCCGGACAAAAGTTTTCTATTCACTCGCGGCCTCCGCAGCAACACTCTTTGCGTGGCTGCCTCTTTCCTGGGCTTATTTATCGGCCCCCTCGCTGCTGCTACTGTTGTGAGCAGGTCCTAGAAGACTGTTTAAGATAAATGCATCGGTGAAGCTGAAGCTATCACGCAAGACCAAAAAAGGCCGCACAATGAATTAGTTCTCTCTGATCTATTTTTTCTCAACCTCTAGCTACATTTTTTTCATCTCTCCCAGAGAGCAACTACCGTCGAACTACTCATTCGCAGTATGGATGTAAAATTATTCACCATAGCAGAATTGTAGCATATAAAAATTCAAGAGTACTGTGAACCAACGACTGGTCCTAGAGCAAAGGTGCACATCAGTACGGTTCTTAACGTTTCTTAAAGGAGTGAACATCATTTGTTGTTCAATCAAGTCTACAGCTGAGGCAATAAAAAAGAAGTGCACACTAAATGCACTAACTGTTGGTGCAGTGTTAGACTTTGAGTCATATGTACGTGTGGTAAAACATCCTTTTTTTTACACACAACAGATACTTGTCCCAGACTAGGGCCAATTTCACACTAACGGAAAATGACAACTCTTAAACTGCCCTAGTTTTCTTACATAACGTCTGTCTGTTTGTGTCTACATCTAGGGGTAAACGGTTGGGTCGCTGGACAGATAGGCCTCAAAATTTTAGATGGGGAATCGGGGTTCGACGGTACATTTGCTGAGGGGTTTTCGTGCCCTCTCTCTGCGTTGGGTTGGGTTATTTTATGCCAAATACAAAAAAAAACAGTTAAAAAGGCCTCAAATCGAAACAGTTCATTAAAGCTTATGACATCATTAATGCTGTGAAAAAGGGAATATAAATTGGTTCGGTGAAAGTTTCATTGTGTTTAAGATCACGTCCATACCTTTTGTCCTCGGAATTTTTTATGAATTTTGGAACTTCAACCTCATTATTTGTGGGTCATACGGTTCATGCATCGCAAATTGAACAAGAGCTCCATTGTGGACTTTGTGTACTTCGACCTCCGCAAATGCACGTGCGAGTATGGCTTTCTTTTTTCGATCATTTCATCAATTTTGACCTGCCTCGGGTAGAGACTTGTCTCCTACCGGACACGTTTTCTGGCCTAAGAATGGGACCACAAGCACAATATTCATGGCTGTAGAAGAACTTCTTCAGCCATGAATGTTGGCCAGATCTGTCTCATTTTGAAAACTTATGTTGCTGATGTTGGCACAATGGACAAAAAATAGTACACTGTTGGGCCTGACCTGTGGCTCTGACACTGAGGTATTTAGGTATTAGTATATGTATTCCCGTAAATGAAAATCAAGTCACCTTTAATCACTCGATGGTTGAGAAAGTCAGTTGTTGTCCAAGGGAATCTGCCATCACATGGAACAATGGGAAAGGACGTTATCGACAGATTTAGGTCCAACGATGTAAATAAAATTTCTGGTTCCATTTAAAAAAAAATGGCTTTGCAGAGTACCCTCATTTACTCACTCGGGATATTTGTTCCTGGAGATAATGACCAGAGCTCGAAGAAAAATTAAAGTTTCTTATCCAAAAAGTCTTGCCTGAGCTACGAATGTGATCAAAATATCCCCATAGTGCCAAGAAAGCTTTATCCAAAAGAGGGAACTTTCTGCGCCCCATATATTCTCTATTATCAAAACTGTCCAACTACAATTTTTATCTGTCAGGTTGGATTGCCAGCGTCAGTTTATATACTCGGCAAATAAATTTAGCGAGAAGAGAACTTGATGACATCACGTGGCACCTTGAAAACGCCCTTGGGGAGGGGGCCATTGAGAGACTGATTGATCTCTTTGTGTGTCTGACATGAAGAAATTGGCACTTTCTTCCATTGCTGAATCTATCGCAGAAATGACTGCAAAGAATGCGTCAGTGCAAAAATGAACCTTCCAGTATTGAACTGATGAGCCAGTGCTTTACTTGTACGGCAAAAGGACCGATGAGCATTGAAAGTCCCGTCTGAGAGCACCAGCCAAATTTGGACGAGTCCTAGTCTTGACCAGAGAAGTGACATCATCCTCTCTTCATGAGTGGTGCAAGTGAGGGAAAACAGAATAAAAAAGTTAAACTCACTGAAGGAGCTACTTCAGGCAGAAATTGAAAAAAAAAGCCCAATGGTCAAACTTTTCTCCCAGCTCTGGAAATAACACAAACATTTCTAACCTTGGACTCAAAAAGGGCAGTCTCAATGACCCACACACAATAATTCCTCTGTATATCAGCTGCATACTTCATGACAGAAAAGGCATCATAATGCTGACTATTGTGTGCGGCCTCGCACGAATTACGTGTGTGCAGTGCAACAACGTGGGCTCTTGCACACACGCAGTAACTGAATGCTGTCTTTTTTCTTTTTTTGTCCTCGATCCCCTTTGTTTGCGCAGCACTAACGAGCCAATGTGGATTTGATTCAAAATCCGATGATGTCCACCAACGAAATGCTCTCAGGGGGGCAGGTGCACGACAGCCACAGGAGGAGACCTCAGCCTTGCTACAGCTCTGTTGCAAGTGCGCATGTGTAACGAATTGGGAGTCTGCCTGCTTATACAGCCCTTGAATAACGTTGATAGTCCTGTCACCGCGTAGAAGACAGAGAAAAATGCCACGCTTCAATAGAGTATTGTCATCATTAGGTTCAGTGAATACGGTACCGGTGAGGGAAGTTTCCGTTCCATTTTCCCCACTCTGTGCCTACCTAAGTAGGTATCATTAAATTATTCATACCTTCGGAAAGCTGACATCTTGCGGATTTACTGTTGACTGTTGTCAACTTCTTTGACCAAGAGCAACACCAAGAGGTGATCAACTAAGGTGAGAAATGACGCACATGTCACGAGATTAAACTGTACGTGTCTGAATGCTAAATAGACCAACATCTCAAAAAAAAATGGGAGCATATAAAACTTTATATACCTGGTGGCTGAGAAACGATGCTTCTCCCCGTAAGTCAAGCAACATTTCTGGAAAGGATGTACGTTTCGGAAAGCTTTTCTTCAGCAACAGAAATCGAACAGTGCCCAATTAAAACAAGTCAGCAACTTTAAAACGGGCCAAAAAGTAAAACAATGATAAAAACATTGTTTTACTTTTAGCTGGGTTGTAGCTCTGTTCCCCTATCATATCGTGAATGCTAATGTGATATGTACAGTTCAACGTATCTCCAAAATCTGAGGCCTGAAGTTTGCGTGCAGTCAGAAGAAGAAAACCAAATCTGACCTTTGCACGAACCTTAAAGTTATACACCCTGATCTATCTGACATCTTGCACACACGTTATAGCCAAAGTTAAGCTTACGCGTGGAGCTTCTGTTCAGAAGAGCAGTGCTTGCATTTCTGCTCAGCAGGTTAAAAAAACACAGTTATAAAGAACCATGTCTATTCCTTGGCCAGGCAGTTACGCTGCTGCTAAGGTCTTTGCCACACAAGAGGAATGCAAGCTTTAGGCTCCAACTGTACGTTCGTGCACTGAGCACAGAATATATCCCGGCGATATTTGTATGTTCAGTGCAGCACCAGACGGTTCTTCAGCAATTGGCTCAGGTTGAAATGACTTATTCAAAATTGCTTCACGTTTTGATCTTTGCTGAGAGATAAAAAAGGGTGCTTATGGGGTAACCTTTGATGTTTGAAACAAGACGCACCTTTCTTCTCTTCTGAATATGCACAGGTGAAGCATCTTAAACTGTAAAGTGATAAATTGAGACATCATATTTGTTGCCAGGATGCAGAATGCCATGAGAGAACCAAAAACTCGGTCTTTGATGACGAGACAGCGGGATTTTAGGTTTTAAACTAACCATTCTTTTTAATATTCTGGCCGTCCTAGGGAAAAACTTTTTTAAAGCCTATTTGGCGTAATCATCGGTTTGTTTATGCTAGGAATTAGTAGCAAGAAGCCGAAATGGTACCAGACTGTAGCACTGATGTTGAGAAACACTTCAGTCGGTCACACGAACACATCACCTGGGAATTAATATTTCCAAAATTTTTTTCCCTTTGGTAGACACATTTTTCGGTCAGATTTTATTTGTGTCTAATCATGATCCGCATCTGGTTTGAATCTTGCTAGGTTCGGGGTCACAGTTTCGTGGACTAATCAAGATTCACATGTGACGTCACAGCTTCGAATCTTGTGGTAATCGTGTAAGTACTTGGCAATTTGAATTTTCCACCTAGGTCAGTGAGGTGGGCGCAGGAAGACAGCAGCACCTTGGGGAATTTGGAGCAGATTTGGCAAAGAAACTTTTCTTGAGGCTCCTGCTTATAGAGGTTTAGCTTTGACTTTCTTCTTATTCCATCTATGTCCACTTACCTCGATTTGATTGGGATTTCAATGGAGTTGGACTCGAATAAAATTCACATCCAAAAACATGTAAAGGAGGCGCATGGGATTCACATTCAAGTCACTCATCATTCGAACCAGACGCAGGATTCGCCCTTTTGTGGTCCAGCCCTAATTTTCACTCAACGAAAGAATACTTTGGCATTACTTCATCACCCTCAAATAGACTGGTTTTGAGCTAAAATTGTACCTAAAATCCCAGCCTCCACAACGATGACTCCGTGTGTCGCATGCAAGTTGAACATCACCTCAGACGAGCTGCATTGTTGGTGCCAGCTTTTGCAGTGCCAAGGTGTGTAGTAGTTACAACGTAGCAGGTATGTAAAGATGTCCAAAGGGCACTCTTTAAACTAAAGAAGAAACATCAGAATGTCACCATTTTTTTGCCATACCTTTCTCAGTCAAAACATTCCCAGTCACAAAATTTTAGTGCTACCCCACGAGGACATAACTAAGTGTCACAGCGTTTCTAAGTCGCAGACGTTTAAAGTCACAATTTTCTTTACACATACTCGTCCAACATCATTGATTCTTCATATCATAAAAGTTTCTTTCATGGATTTCCCTGCTGTGCACTTTTCTATCACATGGTTTTTGCCTCAATTTTGCAGACGTGAAATTTCAGTCCCGGATTGTTTCAGTCTTGTTCTAAGGCCATCGCTGACAGCTAGGTTACCATCGCAGCTTAACATCAACAGTATATACAGAACCTTCCAAAAGTGATCGTCTCTCAGCAGATTAATAGAAATACGGGGTTCGAAGCAACCCCGTTTTATGCTTAAAAGTCTTGTAGGATGTACTTCATTTATGTAATTACGTACTGTGTGAGGGCAAACTGTGACATTGACTGAATTAAAAGATAGGAATTATGTCAATAATGTCACTTCCTTAATATTACAGCTACAGAAGCTCTCTCGACACCACTGGAAACCTTGAAGCCTCGGCATCTTACGTTGTTTACTTAACTTTTAGATAAAATGGCATATCTAAGGCGGCGTTGGCAATTAAAAGCACAAAACTGCTTGGGGGCCTTTACTTATGCACGGAAGTAACCTCGTCATAACTTTCTTAGTACTGCCGCTAAACAGGCGCTCGTGACAGCATTGAAAGCTTGAGACCTTAGAAATTCACGCTCTTTTCTCGTCATTTGCACGAAATTGTGTATTAAAGGCAATGACGGCGGTTGAAGCAAAGAAATGATGCCAACGCTCGAATATTTCTCTGCAGTGTCAGAGTCGACCGTCCTAGGAGGTCAGTGTACGTATTTCAGCATTACCCGGCAACTGTCAACTTTCTACTTCATTCATTTCCCAGAAGCCTGATGTAAAAAACGCAATGCATTTTTGATGATTTTGTCTTTTTGCACATAGGTATTGTACCTTTGAAAGGCAAACGATGAAGAGATGAACATGTCTGCAAGCATGTCACGAACGGAAAATGGTCACAGAAAGAACCTGTGACTGAAACATTTCTTTGTAGATAATAAACATTTATTGTGCTCAAAATGTCTCATACATAGAATATACATAGAATGTATATACATAGAAAATAAGTTGTCTGTAGGAGCAAAATACATAAGTCTCGAACACTTCGGTCCTTGAAATGTCTGTAGTAGAAAACAATTATGACCCAGGCAGCCGTGCTCAATGTAGGTGGGACAGAAAATGCTGTTTGGATGAGAAGAGCATAAGACGGCAATCAATGTTTGAGCCTATGAAGAATATTAAGCATGCTGTATTTCATCATTGAAGAAATATTATCTATGCGTATGATCTATTACCTATTTTGGTGACTTACTAAGATTTTGTTTAATCATGCCTAAGGGACAGAAAAAACTTGCCACCGCATTTACAAGCCCGGTCAATGCTGCCTCACAGGTGCAACTGTAAACTGAAAGAACTGAGAGCGCTTCAGGGACACAAAGATACACACGAACATAAAGAGTTTTATATAAAGAGAAGACTGCAAGTGTTGTTTGAACAGAGTCGAAAATTTCGAGGGTCAACGTCCAGTTACCCATCAAAGTTTTTCTCGGCACCCAAGGCCTCTGTGAACTGTGAGAGGCCATTCTCAGAATTGATGGAGATTTTCATCGGCAAACCTTAGGACCCTCTAGTTTAGCAGTGAATCGCGCAAGTGAAAGGTAGGAACAAGGTTGTCCATTGGAGAGAAGTCACGGACGAGGCCGCAATGCAGTGAAACGCCTACAGGAAAAGTCACTTGACTCGCCAAGTTGGAATTTCCAGGTCAAAACTGGCCTAGAAATTTGACACTCACCACTCCAACGTTGTCTAGGGCTTGCAAGAAAGAGGGCATCATTTACAGGAAACGGCCAAAGTCCCCAAAGTCCCAACCAGGCCAGCTATAGAGGCCTCGGAAAGCTTGCAGTATTTTTTGCCCCCACTTTTTCCTTCCATCCGGATCAACTTCAGCCTTCATAGATGAAAAATTGTATTTTCCACTTTATAAAGTTCACCAGTCAGGACATGATGGCTTTTACAAATGGCGTGATGCCCCAAGAGATGACGGAGTGATGCCCCATGAGACGACATTGTCTGACTGACACCGAGAGAAGTTCCAACCAAAACTCCTAATGTGGACTATGGTTAAGGCTATTTTGAAGCCACGCATCGGTTCACAAAAAATGCCTATTGATGACAGCAAGATCTATCAAGATAAATGCATCAAACAGTGCCTCGTACCTTTCCTAGATGTGCACCCAGCTGATGAGGATTACTACGTTCGGCCTGACCTTGCTACGAGTCATCGTTCAAAGGCCACCGTCGAGATGTACAGACAGGAACACGTCGCATATATCTCAAGCCCACCAAACTGTCCACAACTGAGGCCAATTGAGAACACTTGGGGTTGGCTGAAGTCAACCCCATGGGTGTGATGGTGGCTGCGAAGCTAAACCGAAGCTTGTCCTCATGCAGAGTCTGCAGCAAGCTGAAGAAATAGACAACTGCTGACGGCCAGAGGCTCATGCACTGTCAAGAAGAACCTACAGCAGGCTGTAAATGCTGGTGTCCAAATCCACGATTGCGTGATCAAGTTGTGGCGCTGTGGTGTGGCGCTTTCAGAAAAATTACTGTCAAGTAAGTTTCGTCCATCGTCAATACAAAGTTCCGACAATAAATAGTCATAACCCGTTACCATCAATTCCAGTTCGTTATTGTCCCCCTGCACCTCTTGTAGTGATGTTTTCCATCTTCGAATATGTTCACGAACGACTCGAGTTCTCTCAGCTTTTGTGAGGCTCGAAACATGTTCGACTTGGGGTCGAACGGTTCCAAAAGCTGCCTATTCCTATTGAACAGCGCTGCCAACCTCATGACCAAGAAGCGCAACCGACTCAGTGACAGAATTCAAGAATGATGGAGGTGTTATAATTAACCTGTATGTTCATCACTAATGACCTGCTGTAAATGCTGTTCCTTTGGCGTTCTCACTTTTTCAAAGACTTTCTAAAAAACATCTCGAGTACCCTAAATTCAGTTCTTTAGCTATGAGAATTTTCGAACACGTTCACGAACTGTTCGAGATCGACGTCTCATGATCGATCGATACTCGAGATCGACATTGCCATGTTCGAAGCCATCACTACCCTCTTGTCCCTAGAGGGCAGCTTCAAAATGTTCTCAAGGTATAAAAACGTACTAGCTGGAGCTGGAGAATTGTAGACAACGTTATTTCTGTCTGTTTCTCAATAGGATTAGCTACCTCTTGGCATAGATATCGATATGACCTATGTCGTAAATGCATCGTTGGACCTTGATTTCGGCCTCGAAACAGCCTTGAATGCATATCACAGCCCCCTTTGCAACGGCACGCGAAACAGTTGCGTCCGCTGACGAAGTGTGGTGACAATCGGTGTGGTTAAGATTTGACTTACTGCGAGGGGAATTGTCTTGGTCTGTCAGTTTTCTTTCCCTCTTTCCTTTCCCTTCCCTTCTTGTGTCCTGTCTGTATCCTGTGTTGTTCTTTTGGGCTTAGGGGAGGAATACGGGTAAATTGATCAGCTGCACAACATTCATTCCAAGGGTTACCGGGGAGAAGTTTGTCAGGTTAGGTGAAGTTAGGTCCATCCTAAAGGCAAGAAGGGTTAGGTTAAGTTAGGTCCAGTCGTCCTAAAAGGTTATGTCTCAATGGCACCACTATTTGTTCCTG